>Ga0070741_10006727_pt1 | contig 24441 bp, 23 predicted proteins | sample Coa_R1_4_FD_66440 | JGI IMG/M metagenome (GOLD analysis project Ga0070741, IMG submission 66440) | Surface soil microbial communities from Centralia Pennsylvania, which are recovering from an underground coalmine fire - Coalmine... | ecosystem: Environmental > Terrestrial > Soil > Unclassified ...
GAGCCGGCATGCGGGCCGTCGCGTTTAAAGATCACTGGAACGTAAGCGCGAACGCGGCCTACCTGGTCCAGCGCTACATCGATTCCATGGTGGAGCGTGGGCAGGCGAAGGCCGCGCGCGGCGAGCCGCTCGGACCCGACGATCTGGCGCGGGGAGTGACCGTGTACGGCGGCACGGGCACGTGCCACGGAATGAACCCCGAAGCCGTCCGCATTGCTCTGCAATATCCGAACTTCAAGATGATTTGGTTCCCCACTTTCACCTCCTACGGCTTTTGGCGGGGGGCGGGTCACCCGGAGCACGAGGGCGTGCGGCTCGTCGATGAAACGACCGGGACCGTGCTGCCCGAAGTCGTGCGGATCATGGAGCTGGCGGCCGAGCACCACGTCGGAATCGGCCTCGGCCACACGGACTACCCCGAGTTATTGCCCCTGGTCCGGGCGGCACGCGACATCGGCGCCCGGGTCGTTCTCGACCACCCACTGCTCGAGCTGAACAAACTCCTGCTCGATGAGATGAAGCAGCTAGCGGACCTCGGCGCATATGTCGGGACGTACTGCCAGCCGATGATTCCGAGCTTGTACCAGCCCGTTTGCGACCCGATGGAGACGATCCGCACCATGAAGGAGATCGGGCCGGAGCGCTGCATCATCGGCACAGATTTTGGGCAGGTGATGCACGTGAACTCGCTCGATGGGATGCGCATCTTTCTGCGGGCGCTGCTGGCCTTTGGCATGAGTCGGGACGAGATCTTCATGATGGTCCGGGACAACCCGGCAAAGCTCATGTGGTTGGACGACTGATTCGAGGACGAACGATGCTGACTAAAGAGGAAAACGACCTGCTCACCCGGACGGGGCCGGGAACTCCATGTGGCGACTTCATGCGCCGGTACTGGCAGCCGGTCGCGCTGGCGGAGGAGCTGGAGCCCGACGGTCCGCCCGTCGCCGCGCGGCTGCTCGGCGAAGACCTGGTCGTCTATCGCGATCTCCAGGGGCGGCTGGGCGTCTTGGGCCGCTGGTGCTCGCATCGGGGCACGGACCTCCGCTACGGTAGCGTCGAGGAGGCTGGCCTTCGCTGCGGATATCACGGCTGGCTCTACAATCACGCGGGTCGGTGCCTCGAGCAGCCGCTCGAGCCGCCGGATAGCACGCTCAAGGACGAGATTCAGCACAAGGCGTATCCATGCCAGGAGCACGCTGGAATCATCTTCGCGTATCTCGGTCCTGGAGAGCCGCCGCTGATGCCGAGCTACGAGTTCTTCCAGGTCCCGGAAAGCCAGCGCCGGTGCACCAAGTACGTCCAGGAATGCAATTACCTCCAGGGGGCGGAGGGCAGCGTAGATCCGGTCCAGCTCATCGCGCTGCGGAGGATCCTATCGAGGACGCAGTCGACAGAACTCGCCGACGAGCACCTGGAGGACGAGGTCGCGGTCGAGCCGGAGGAGACCGAATTCGGGATCCGCCTCGTCTCATCGTGGCAGGAATCGCCAGCGGCCATATCTCACGAAGTGCGGAGCTTTATGCTCCCGAGTCTGTGCTGCGTCCCCGGAGTGGGAATCGACGGCTTCTCGGTGCACTGGCACGTGCCCATGGACGACACGCACCACTGGCGATTTGTCATCGCCTTTCGTCGGGACGGGGACCTCAGCGACGAAGACGCTCGACGGAACGGTGTTGAGCGGACGAACGACTATCGCGTCGATCACAGCGCAATCGCTCAGTACCTCCACGAGCAAAACGAGTCGATGCCTGAGCCGAACATCATTGCCTGGACGACGATGCTGGCTGAAAGCCAGGGAGCGATCTACGATCGAACGCAGGAGAACCTGGCCGGCTCAGATCGGGGCATCGTGGCGATGCGTAGCGTCGTGTATGGGGCGATCCAGGACGTTCGCGAGGGCGCGGATCCGCCGCACGTCGTTCGTGACCCAGCCGCCAACCGCTTCCCCGGTATCGACGCGCGGGAGCACGCCATTCCTGCCGGTGACGACGGGCAGCCTGTCGGCGCCTGAGACCTCGCGGGCGGTGGCTAAACGGCGAGCGTACGATCTCGCAGCGCAACAACCCGGCGGTGCTCCACCATCAAACAGCGATCCTGCACCACCTTGATTCCTGCCCGCGCAAGTGTTTCGGCGACCTCATCGTTCCGGATGCCGGTCTGGAACCATACGACTCTGGGCGCCTTGGCAAGGATGTCGGGCACGTGCTGGCCGATGTCCTGAGGTCGACGAAACACGTCGACGATGTCGACTGCGCCTGGGATGTCGACGAGGCGTCGATACACGGCTCGGCCGAGAATCGTGGTGACCTCGGGATAGTAGACCGGGACAGGCATGATCTCGAATCCCGCGGACGCAAGGTAGCTCGGGATGCGAAAGGCGGGCTGGTCCGCCTGCTCGTCAGTCTTGATGCCCAGAACGGCGATTCGGCGCGCCGAGCGGACGATTTCCAGGATCGCGTCGTCGTCCACGATCAGGTTCGCGCGGAAGTCCGCTACCACGGTCGTCTCCTAGATGGCCCAGCTTTCGAGGAAGCGCCGCGTCTCTCCGACGGCGTCGTCGGACGCCGCGACGTACGGAATGATGAGGCGTGTCACACCTGTTTCGAGGTAGGGCTGGAGGCGCTCGCGAGCCTCGTCCACCGTCGTCGCGGCGATCGTCGGCAGCTCCTCGATAAGAGAGTCGGGAACCGCGGCCTGCGCTGCGCGAAAGCCGCTTTCCCGGTAGGCCTCGCGGATGTGCGCCGATTCCTGCGCGAATCCCATCTGGCCAATGAGGTCGCGGTAGAAGTCGGCGATGTTGTAGAAGGCGAGGGCTGCCTTCAGCTTGGCGATGGCCGAGGCCCGATCTGGATGCAAGCAGACTCGCACCTTGGCGATGTACTCGAGCGTCGATGGGTCCCGTCCGGCCGCGGCCGCGCTCTCGCGCACGCGGCCGAATATCTCCCGCAACATCGATGGGTTCGCCATGTTGACCATGATCCCATCGGCGTACCGGCCGGCGAGTCGCGTCATCTGCTCGCCGAGGCCGGCGAAGTAGATGGGGACCTCGGGGTAGCTCGACCGCCAGGATAGCTTGAAGGGCGTGGTCGTGTAGACGTCGCCGTCGTATTCGACGCGATCCCCCCGCGCGACCTGGCGAACGATGTCGGAGTACTCGCGGATCCGGCGCAAGGGCCGGTCGAAGGTGGCGTCGTGCCACGCCGCGATGGTCTTGTTGGACACGCCGAGGCCGATGAGCACTCGTCCGCCGGAGAGGTCGTTCAACGTCGCAGCCTGAATACCCAGGGTGACCGGCGTTCGACCGAACACGTGGTAGACGGCCGTGCCGAGCTTGATGGTGCGGGTGCCCACGGCCATCGCGGAGAGGGACACCATCGGATCGGCGCTGTTGGATTCGCCCTTCCAGATGGCGTCGAAGCCACAATCTTCAGCGACTTTCGCCAGATCGACCATGCTGGTACCGGGGTACACGACGCCCGAATCGAGGTCGAGATCGTAACGCATGGGTGGAGTTCCTCGGTGAAGGGCGGTAGACACCGGTGTTTGAACCCGTGTCTCGGCGGAATGGTGGCATCATACCATGGAGGCGCCTCGCCCTATCTTCCGAGCTGGTGGAACGCTGATGGATATGGTCTTCCTCCACGGAGCGGCGGATAGCGGGGCCGTCTGGGAGCGCCAGGTCCAGCACTTCAGCGCGCGGCACCGAGTCCTCGCGTTGGACCTGCCTGGACATGGGGACCGGCTCGCCGAGACGCCGATCACCAGTGTCGAAGCGTACGTTGGCGAGGTCCTCGCTGCCGTTCGAGCGCACGGCTTCGATCGCCCCGCGCTCATCGGGCACTCGATGGGTGGGGCCGCCGTCCTCCTCGCGGCCCTCGATCACCCGGAGGCGGCGAGCGCGCTGGTGCTGGTCGGGACTGGCGCTCGGCTCCGCATCCGACCGGATCTCATCGAGGCGGCCCGCCAGGTGGCGGAAAGCTCGCCGCCAAGCGCCATCGTCGATCGGCTCGTCACCCTCGACGAAGCGGTGTCGCCGACGGCACCGCGCGAAGTCCGCGACTGGCTTCGGGCCCGATTCGGTCGCGCCACGGGTCGTGCCGTCTACGGAGATTTTCTCGCGACGAGCGGGTTCGACGTGATGGGGCGGCTGGGGGAGATTCAGCTGCCCACGCTGATCGTCGCAGGCGAGGAGGACCGCTGGACCCCACCGAAATTTCAGGAGTACCTGGAACGTTCGATTGCGGGGTCGGCCCGGATCATGTTTGCCGATACGGGCCATTACCCTTTTGTCGAGCGGTCCGAGCGGTTCAATGCCGAGCTGGACCGATTTCTGGAGCGCCTCTAGCGCCAGCTCTCGAGGAATCGCCGCGATTCCCCCACGGCGTCCTCGGTCGTTGGGACGTAGGGGATGACAAGCCGCGTGGCACCGGCTTCCAGGTAGGGCTGGAGCCGATCGCGCACCTCTTCGATGGTCGTGGCGGCAACCATGGGCACGGGAGGCCGCGTCGCGTCACCGTCGAGCATCGCGTCGGGAATGGCGGCCTGGCCGGCGCGGAATCCACCGCGCTCATACGCCTCGCGAACCGCGCGCGCTTCGGCGCCAAATCCCATCGATGCGAACAGCGCGTTGTACCCTTCGCCCTCGGCGCCGGCCAGCATGTAGAAGGTGAGCACCTGCTTGAGCTTCGCCTTCGCCTTGTCGCGGTCGGGGTTCATGCACACGCGCACTTTGATCACGTACTCGAGCTGCTCGGGGTCCCGATTCGCGTCCCGAGCCCCCTGGCTCACCCGTTTCACGATCTCCCGGATCATCGGCGGGTTCGCCATATTCACCACGACGCCATCGGCGTGGCGTCCTGCCAGCCGCGTCATCTGTTCGCCGAGACCGGCGAACAGGATCGGAACCTTCGGGTGGCTCGGTCGCCACGACAGCTTGAACGACGAAGCACGGTAGATCTCGCCCGCGTACTCGACGCGCTCGCCGGTCGCTACCTGGCGAACGATGTCGGCGTATTCCCGGATTCGGCGGATCGGCTTATCGAACGTTCCACTGTGCCAGGACGCGATCGGCTGGTTCGCGACCCCAAGTCCGAGGAGCAGACGCCCGTCCGACAGGTCGTTCAGCGTGGCTGCCTGAATCCCGAGGGTCACAGGCGACCGGCCGAAGATGTGATAGATGGCGGTTCCCAGCTTAATAGAACGAGTCTTGGCCGCCATGGCCGACAGCAAGACGAGGGGATCGGTGCTGTTGGATTCCCCCTTCCAGACAGCGCCGAAGCCGCGGTCCTCGGCCATTTGCGCAAGCTCCACCGCCCCCACGGCAGGATAAAACGCGCCTGAGTCGAACTCCACGTCGAAATTCATCGTTAACCTCGAAGCCTGGCGCTCAGCCAATTCACGATGATGGGCGTCGTCTGCGGCGTGTGCCCCATATGTCCGACGTCGAAGAAACGCGCGCTCTTGGGGTCGCCGTGCTGGAGCAGCAGATAGTGGTCGGCGATGGGAAAGACGGAATCGTGAATGCCGTTGACGCACAGAAGCGGCGCGCATGGACGATCAAGAACCGCCTGGGTGAGGAGGGAGAACCTCGGCGCATTTTCGACCCAGTCGTCGAACGTGGAGAGCCCGAAGGCACACGCCAGCGTCTCCGCCAGCTCGAACGGGTACTCTCCGTGCTGCGACTTCTCGACCCAGTCGGGCAAGAAGGCGAAGTGCGCGCAGCCGCCCTGGTTCACGACTGCGCACAGCCGTTCTTTGTGGGTGTGGGCGAGCTTCGCCGCCCAGTACCCGCCCGTGCTGCCACCGATCACCCCAACACGGCCGTCGTCCAGATCTCGACGCGTCGCGATCCAGTCGAAGACCGCGTCGAACATTCGCTCCGCGTCCTCGGATCCGGCGACCGGCGCATCGGCGACGCCGGGCATATCGACTGCCAGCACTGCAAGGCCGGCGGCGAGAAAGGGGTCGGCCCGACGCTCCTCTTTGAACGAGTCGATCCCGCCGAAGTTGATGAGCACGGGGAGTCGGGCGTCAGCTCGCGGCCGACGAAGCAATCCCACAACGTGGCTCCCCTCCTCAGCACGTCCGTGGAATGGCATCTCGACGCGCTCAATGGGAGGGTCCAGGAGCCGACCGGCCGCGAGGTAGTGCTCCTGTGATCGGCGATACGCCTCGCGCTTAGCGGGCGAGTTGGGCGCCGGATACCGGGCGACGCGGTAGTATCCGTATGCGCGAAGGTGCGCCGCTCGGGCGCGATCGACGTCCCCGGCTGCTTCAGCCTTCGCCGCTTCCTCGACGTGCGGGGCCGCCGCACGACTGAAGGCGGCCGCCCATTCCTCCCGGTCGAGCGAGGTCAAGCCGTCGAAGATGCGCGCGACTTCGCCCGGTTCTGTGTAGTCGAACGGATTTCGTTGCTCCCGCGCGCGCTCGAGCATGATCGTGCGGACCTCTGACAGCGGTCGGACGTAGCGCTGAATCGCGGCTTTGGTCATGGAGACCTCCAAAACAGGAGCGGGCATCGGCATCATGACGGGGTGCGGGCCGCGTGCTATGCGATTCTGGAGGAACGGCGGGCTTCGCGCGAATCCTAGCCCATGCGTGCGAGAGGCCGCAATGCCGGGTCTGGGCGAGATCCGATTGATCGCTGGCCAACCTGGCGTGGCCTGAGATCGGCACGCATCCGCGGACTCCTGAGATAATGGGGCGCGAGATGCGAAGCGAGGTCGAGCCGTGACCCTCAAACCTGGCTGGCAGGGGCGCTATTTCGAGGATTTCGCCGTCGGCGACGTGTACCGATCCCGCATCGGACGTACGGTGACCCAGGCGGACAACATTTGGTTCACGCTGCTGACCAATAACACCAATCAAATTCACTTCAACCAGCATTACGCGGAGCGCACAGAGTTCGGGCGGCCATTGGTGAATAGTGCCCTGACGCTAGCCATCGTCGCGGGGCTCGGCGTGGCCGACACGAGCGAGAACGGATTTGCGCTCGGCTGGGACAAGATCGATCTGCCAAACCCGTTGTTCGAAGGGGAGACCGTTTATTCAGAGAGCGAAGTCGTCGAGGCGCGCGAGTCGAAGTCACGGCCTCAGTGGGGCATCGTGAAGTTTCGGACGCGTGGGATCAAGCAAGATGGGACCGTCGTGATCGAATATACACGCAGCGTGATGGTATGGAAGCGCGCCCACGCGCCGAGCGCCAGCGCGTTTCCCGAGCCCAGGAGCTAGCCGTGGACTTCTCCGCGAGTGAGGAGCACCGGTCGATTCGGTCCGCGATCCGCGAGCTGTGTGCGGATTTCCCGGACGCGTACTGGCGCGCGCTGGACAAGAACCACGCCTACCCGGACGAGTTCGTTCGAGCGTTGACCGAGGGCGGCTGGCTCGGGTGTCTCATCCCCCCCGAGTATGGCGGCTCAGGCGTTGGCATCACGGAAGCCTCGATCATCCTGGAAGAGATCAACCGCTCTGGTGGGAACTCCGCGACCGCCCACGCGCAGATGTACGTGATGGGAACGCTGCTTCGCCATGGATCCGAAGAGCAAAAGCGCCGGTATCTTCCCGATGTCGCCGATGGAAGATTGCGCCTCCAGGCCTTCGCGGTGACCGAGCCGAACGCGGGGTCCGAGACGACCCGCCTCGAGACGACCGCGGTACGCCATGGCGACCGCTACGTCATCAACGGGCAGAAGGTGTTCATCTCGCGTGTCGAGCATTCCGATCTGATGCTTCTGCTGGCCCGCACGACGCCGTACAGCGAGCTGACAGACAAGACGCAGGGGTTGAGCGTTTTCCTTGTCGATCTCCGCGCTGCACCGAAGGACCAGCTCACCATACGCCCGCTCGACATGATGATCAACCATCACACGACCCAGCTCTATTTCCAGGATCTGGAGGTGCCCGCCGAGAATCTGGTCGGCGAAGAGGGGCGGGGGTTTCGCTACATCATCGATGGGTGGAATGCCGAGCGCATCCTGGTCGCGTCGGAGGCGATCGGCGACGGCCGCTGGTTCACAGACCGCGCCGCGCGCTACACCAGCGAGCGAGTTGTGTTCGGAAAGCCCATTGGGGCAAACCAGGGCGTGCAGTTTCCCATTGCGCAAGCGTACGCGCAGATCGAAGCAGCCGACCTGATGCGATTCAAAGCGGCGTGGCTGTTCGATTCCGGCCAACGGTGCGGCGCTGAGGCGAACATGGCAAAGCTCCTCGCGAGCCAGGCCGCGTGGCAGGCGGCCAATGCCACCCTGGACGCGCACGGCGGCTACGGATTCGCCTCCGAGTTCGACGTCGAGCGCAAATTCCGAGAGACTCGGCTCTTTATGACTGCGCCCATCAACAACAACCTCGTGCTGGCATTCATTGGGCAGCACGTGTTGGACATGCCGAGAACGTACTGAGGGCCGGTCCGTCGGAGGAGGCGTGTACCTGCTGGCGCAGTCTGGCGCCAAAGAAAAGAGGGCCCGCCGAAGACCAGAAGAGGAGCGGAAATTGGAGCTGCTGCGATCCTTCATGTTCGTACCGGGGAACAGCGAAAAGATGACCAGCAAGGCTCTCGGCCTGCGAAACCTCGACGTCGCGATGTTCGATCTCGAAGATGGCGTTCCGCACGCTCGAAAGGCGGAGGGGCGCGCGCTTCTGCCGTCCGTCCTCGGCCAGCCGCCGGGCGGGCCGCGGCGCTGGGTCCGCATCAACGCCATCGGAACGGAGAACATGCAGGCCGATCTCGAGGCGGTCGTGCGCGAGGGGCTGGAAGGCCTGGTGCTGCCGAAGGTCGAGACCGCGGAGGACGTGCGCGTGGTAGAGCGATACCTGGACGAGCATGAGGTCGGCGCAGGGCTCGCGCGCGGCTCGGTCGGCATCGTCGCGGCGATCGAGAGCGCTCGGGGACTGCTGAACGCGCCCGCCATCGCTGCGGCTTGCCCACGCATGGTGGGTCTGATGTTCGGGGCGGAAGACTTCGGGCTGGATCTGGGCCTCCCGACGAACCGCGAGGGAGAGGCGCGCGAGCTGCTGTACGCCCGGTCCGCCGTCGTCGTGGCGGCGGCGAGCGCCCACGTGCAGGCGATCGATGGCGTGTGGCCCGATTTCCACGACGAGCAGGGCCTTCGCGCGGACGCAATCCAGGCTCGCAGATTGGGCTTCTCGGGCAAGTCAACCTTCCACCCCGGTCAGATCGACGTGATCAACGAGGTTTTCACCCCGACTGAAGCGGACGCGGCGTACGCGCGTCGCGTCGTTGACGCATTCGAGGAGGCCGAAGCGACCGGCGCCGGCGCGGTGGCGCTGGGCGGACAGCTCGTCGACCGCCCAATCGTCGAACGGGCCCGGCGCGTGCTCGAGCTCTACGCCGCGACCCGTAGGTCGTGAACGATCGCGAATGAGCCTTCGGCCCACGCGGCAATCGTCCTCGCGGATGGCGTCTTCGGCGGGATCGGCCACATCTCTCGTCGTGGGGGAGATCGCGCGGCTGGGTCCGATCTCCTTTGCGCGATTCATGGAGCTGGCGCTCTACGACCCGGCCGTGGGGTACTACGCAGGACGCAGGGCGGGGCCTGGGCGCGACGCCGACTTTCTCACGAGCCCCGAGATCCACCCAGCCTTCTCAGGGCTCATCGCCGCGCAGCTCTTCGAGATGTGGGAAGCGCTGGAGCGTCCGAGACCCTTCTGGCTCATCGAGCTGGGTCCGGGCTCGGGGCGCTTCGCCCGCGACGCGCTCGACGCCATTGAGCGCTGTTTTCCGCCGTTCGCCGCGGCCGTCCATCTCGCCCTTGTTGAGCGCAGCAGCTGTCTGCGCGAGAAACAGGCGCGGGTTCTGGCGCGATGGCGGTCGAGGGTCGAGTGGATCGAATCTTCTCTCGATGATGTCAGCCCGCTCGGCGCGGGATGCGTGTTCGCGAACGAGTTCCTGGACGCGCTGCCCTTCCATCGCGTCGTCATGCGAGGCGCAAGCCTGCGCGAGCGCTACGTCGGGATCGATGGCGGTCGACTGGTCGACGTCGAGGGGCCGCTGTCCGTGCCGGAGATCTTCGACCAGATTCGCGCTGGGGGTGGCCGGCTCGAAGACGGACACGAGGCGGAGGTGAGCCTGTCTGCCCCGGCCTGGCTCGGCGCGGCCCAAGGGCTGGTCTCCCGCGGCTATCACCTGTTGTTCGATTATGGGGAGCCGGCGGATCTCCTGTATGGGGCGCGCCATCCGCGTGGGACCCTTCGCTGCTACCGCTACCAGGTTATGAGCGAGGATCCGCTCGATCTGCCGGGGGGACAAGACATCACGGCTCACGTCGACCTTTCCGCGATCACGCGTGCCGCGGAAGCGCGGGGCGCGCGGCTGCTGGCCGCGACGACGCAGTCGGCGCTCCTGGCGCGGCTCGGGTTGCCAACGGTGGAGCGAATCCTGGCCTCGCGCACGGAGCGCCGCGCCCACGCCTGGGCGCACCGCCGCGCCCTATCGATTTTGTCAGATCGGCGGGAACTGGGTGGGATCAAGGCGCTGCTCTTCGGCAAGGGTGTGCCCGATGCCCGGCTCAGCGGATTCGCAGCGCTTCACTCCGCGCGAGACTACGGCGAGGCGATCGGCGATTGGTGCGCGTCCGCTTGCCGGGATCCTGCGACGCGATGGCAACAGCCACTAGCTGATCGCCCCTGACGTTTCGCGGCGCTGAAGGAACGCCTCCCCCTCACGCTTCAGCACGGCGAGGAAGGCCTGAACCGCCGATGGGTCGAACTGCGTGCCGGATCCCAGAATCAACTCTTGCAGGGCGTCGGCCGGCGCGATTGGAGGTCGGTAGGGTCTGGGGCTGAGCATCGCGTCCATCGCGTGCGCCAGGGAGAGGATCCGCGCCCCCTCGGGGATCTCCTCGGCCGTGAGGCCGGATGGATACCCGCGGCCGTCCCACCGCTCGTGATGCGCGTAGATCGCGTCGAGAACGACCTTGGAGCGGTTGAGCGGATCGATGATTCGGGCAGCAATGCGCGGATGCTGCTTGACGATTTCGAACTCTTCGGGCGTGAGCTGGTCGGCCTTGTCGAGCAGCGCGTCCGGGACGGCGATCTCTCCGACGTCGTGGAGGAGCGCTGCCAGGCCCAGCTCCTCGAGCGCCTTGTCACTCCATCCGAGCTCGCGGGCGATGGCGATGGCGAACCGCGCCGATTCCTCGGCTTGAGCCTTGCTCCCCGGCCGCTTGGCGTCCGCCGCGGCGAGGAGCGCATCCGCGGCCGCAAGCAGCGCCTGCGACGTATCGACGGCGAAGTCGTGGGCGAGCTTGAGCCGAGAGACCTCGCTTCCCAGGATCGCTGCCAGGATCTGATCCTCGGGAAGGTACACGCCGCCCTTCTTGTTGGCGGCAAACAGCGTCGCGCCCCGATTGGAGAGGCTGCGGAGAGGTGTGGCGACAAGGCTGTCGAGCCGCGTGGGATATTGATCTGGCAAGCCGCGCGTCGTCAGATCGTCGCGCCGGGTGAGGACCGTCGGCTGGGAGATGGCGAGCAGGCGAGCCGCGAGCTGATCTGGGGCCGGCACGGCGAGGCGCTCCTTCGTATCCTGGCCATCCGAGACGGTGTAGAGGTCTACTTGGTCTTCCGATGTCTGGATGACCACGCCTGCGAGCTGGGAATCCGAATAGGTTGCCAGGGCCGACGCGGCGGGTGGAAACAGCTCGTCCGCGGTCGATTGGTTCTCCGAGGGGAGCGCGAGGAGCGCGTTCGACGCCTTCCCCGCGAGCTCGCGTACCTGCGCCCCCTCTTCGTCCGGATTTGGGGATAACGTCACGGCGCGAGCGAGCACAGGTAGCATCGCAAAGCTGGTCACCACCAGCATATCGAATTGGCCCATCGCAACGTGGTGATAGATCGCAAAGTGTGCGGCCAGCATCGCCAGCTCGATGAGGAGCGCGTATCCGAACGTGTCGTAGATGGGAAATCGACGCGCGCCTATCCCGACCGCGGCGGCGCCGACACCGACGAGGCCGGGGTTGAGCACCAGCTCGGACCACTGCGCTGCCACTGCCGCGGCGAACAGCGCGTCCAGCGCCGCAGTGGTGTAGGCGAGCCCGGGTGTCCATGCCGTCCGAGTCGCGGCGGCGATCGTGACGATGAGGGTGTAGACGACAAAGGCGACGAGGAGGACCCCTGCGTTCGCTTCGACGAAGCGCGGGAGCTCGGTCTCAGGGCGGATTTGAAGAAAGAAGCCCAGGGCGAGGAGCCATCGAATGAGGCTGAACCAACGCTCCTGGACAAGGCGACCGCGGGCAATGTCCATCACTTCGCGGCGATTCTACCTCGCGAGGGCTACCGCTGCCACATTCTGAGCGGCCAGGAAGGAGCCGGAGACGATCCCGAGAACCAGTACCCCAGCCACGGCGAGGGCAAGCGACACGATGGCCGGTGTGGGTCTGGCTGGCTGCTCGACTTCGGCGACGGCAACGGGCGGGGGGAGCAGATAGATGTCGTGAACGACCTGCGCGTAGTAGTAGAGGGAGATGGCGGAGTTGACGACGGCGATGAGAACGAGCCAGAGGAGCCCGCTCTCCGCGGCCGCCCAGAATACGTAGAGCTTGCCGAAAAATCCGACAAAGGGCGGCAAGCCCGCGAGGGAGAATAGGCTCACGGCAAGTGCGAATGCGAGTCCGGGCGCGCGCTGATGCAGCCCGCGCATGTCGGCGATCCGCTCCGAGCCGGTCAGGCGCGCGACTTCGATCAGTGCGATGAAGGCTGCCAGGTTCGTCGCCGTGTAGGCGATGAGATAGAAGAGGACGGCTGATACGCCCCGGGGGGTGGCTGCCGCCACGCCAACGAGGATGTAGCCCGCCTGCGCGATGCTCGAGTAGGCGAGCATTCTCTTCATATTGGACTGCACGAGGGCGATGACGTTGCCGACCGTCATCGACGCGATGGCGAGGAGCGCGACGAGGAGCGCCCAGTCGCGTTGGGCCGACGGAAGGGCGGTCGAGAGGACGCGAATGGCGACGGCGAAGCCTGCGGACTTAGAGGCAACCGAGAGGAACGCCGTCACCAACGTTGGCGCGCCCTCGTACACATCCGGTGTCCACATCTGAAACGGTACGGCGGAGATCTTGAAGCCGAAACCTGCCAACAGCATGGTAAGGCCGAGGAGCAGCGCGCCGCTCGGGGTCGATCCGAGCGCGCGGGCAATGGCGGCGAACTGGAGCTGACCGGTCAGGCCGTACACGATGGCCATGCCGTAGAGCATGATCGCAGACGAGAGGGCGCTCAGGAGGAAGTATTTCAGACCTGCCTCGGTCGATCGCAGGTCGCGTTTGCGCCAGGCGGAGAGGAACGCGATGGAGAGGCTCGACATCTCGATGGAGATGTACGCGGTAATGAGGTCCGCGGCGGCAGCCATGAACATGAGCGCCGACGTGGCGAGCAGCAAGAGTCCAACGAATTCGGCCCGGTAGCGCGGGCCCTCGTCCAGGAACGACGTTGATGCCAGGAGGACGAGCGCCGTCGCGGCGATGAGGAGCAGCTTGAAGTAGACGGCGAACGAGTCGACCGCGATGCTTCCGTTGAACGTCAAAAGCTGTACGGAGAGCAAAGGCACCGCGGAGATGGCGGAGGCGAGGAGGCCGATCCCGGCAATGGAGAGAACGGTATTGCGCGGGAGGTTTCGCGGGGCAAAGGCGTCGCCCAGGATGACCACCGCCGCGGCAAGGATCAGGATGATCTCGGGGGCCAGGGTTTCGAGGCTTACCCCCACCTCGCTCCTCCTTCCGCGTCGGCCCCGACGGCAAAGGGGCTAGTATCGCGCGGCAATGGGCGCCACCGCCGTGGTGATCATCGAGCCAAGCAGTCCCGGAAAGAGGCCGACGAGCAGGATGACGAAGACGAGCGCGCTGATCGTTACCAGCTCGCGTCCGGACGCGTCGCCGAGATGCTGCCACTCGCCCTTTTGCGGCCCCCAGAAGACGCGCTCGACGAGCCACAACATATACCCGGCCGTGACCGCGATCGTGGCAACGGCGATAACGGTCCCAATGCCCCACCGGGGGAAGCTACCGGTGAAGACGAGAAATTCGGCGATGAACCCGCTCAGCCCGGGTAGCCCGAGCGACGCGAGCGCCGCGACGACGAAGATGACTGCGATGTTGGGCATGCGCGCGGCCAGCCCACCCAGGTGCCCAATGACGCGCGTGTGCGTGCGATCGTAGACGAGCCCCACCATCATGAACAGCAGCCCCGTGATCGTTCCGTGGGTGAACATCTGGAACACCGCGCCTTCCAGCCCGATGGGCGTGAGGGCGGAGGCGCCGAGGACCACGTAGCCCATGTGGGAGATGCTGGAATTCGCGATGACCCGTTTGAGGTCTGACTGCACCATCGCGACGAGGGCGCCGTAGAAGATGTTGATCACTGCGAGGACGGCGAGCGCGAACGCGAATGCGCGCGTCGCGTCCGGGAGGACGCCGACGTTGACGCGGAGGAGCCCGTAGGCGCCCATCTTCAGAAGAACGCCGGCCAGGAGCACGCTCATCGCGGTGGGGGCCTCGGTGTGCGCATCCGGCAGCCATGTATGAAACGGAAAGATCGGGATCTTCACAGCGAACCCGAGGAAGAACAGGAGCCACGCGGCCGTTTGCGCGACCGGGGCGTAGTGTTGCGCCGACAAATAGACGAGATCGAACGACGGGGCAGGCGCGGAAAGGTACAGGACGAAGATCCCGACCAGCATGAAGGCGCTGCCTGCCACGGTGTAGAGAATGAACTTCATGGCGGCGTATTCCCGCCGGTCGCCCCCCCAGATGCCGATCAGGAGAAACATGGGTACCAATTCCATCTCCCAGAACAGGAAGAACAGGAAGAGGTCCAGCGACGAAAAAACCCCACTCACGGCCGTCTCGAGGACGAGGACGAGCCCGAAATAGGCGCGAGGCCGGAGTGTGGTATTCCAGGAGATGAGCACGGCGAGCAGGACGAGGAGGGCGTTCAGGAGAAACATCGGGGCGCTCAGACCGTCCAGCCCAACCGCGTAGTGGACGTTCAGGGCGGGGATCCAGCCGACGGTCGTGACCAGGTGTGGAGCGAGCGTACCAGCGGTTGAGGCACCGGCGAGGGCGGGCGCGGCGAATCCAATGTTCCAGAACAGCGCAACGGCGAAGAGCAGGACCGCGCCGGAGACGAAGACGGCGACCCACCGGGCGGATCCTTCAGCGCCTCGCGGCAAAACGGCGATGAGGACCGCGCCTGCAAGTGGCAGCCAGATGGCCAAGTTGAGCAGCGGGCTCAGCGCGTCGGATTGGAGTGTCATGAGCGCTCCATCATCGCTCCAACCGCAGGCCCGCGAGGAGCACCGCGAGGACGAGGATCCCCGCGAACAGCGCCCAAGCGTAGGTCTGGACCTGGCCGGTCTGGATCCGTCGGAGTGAGCCCCCAATCAGTACCGTGAGCGCGCCGGTGCCATTCACCGCGCCGTCGATGACCTCCGCGTCGAAGGTCGCCGCGAGGCGCCCGATCCCGAGGAAAACGCGCGCCACAAGCCATTCGTACAGGTCGTCCAGGTAGTACCGACGGATCAGGAGTTGATGGAGGGGCGCGATGCGCGCAGAGAGCCCCGCGCCGGCCTCGATTCGTCCCCCGCCGTACATGACCCACGCGATCCCAATCCCGAGCAGCGCCACGATGACTGACGACGTCGCGACGACCGGGTGAAACCCGGTCGATTCGGCGGAGCCACTGACCAACCTCCCGAAAGGGTTGCCGGCAAAGGGCATGCCCCAGAAGCCGCTGATGATACTCGGGATGACGAGGATCACGAGCGATAGGGCCATGCTGATCGGCTCGCCGTGCGACTCGACGTGCCCGGTGCCGCGGAAGCTCCCGCTGAAGGTGAGAAAGATGACCCGAAACATGTAGAACGCGGTCATTCCTACCGTGGCGAGGGCGAGGACAAACAGAATCGGATGGCCGGCAAGCGCCGCCCCGAGGATCTCGTCTTTGCTCCAGAAGCCGCTGAGCGGTGGAAGTCCCGCGAGCGACAGAGCAGCGATGGTCATCGTAATCGTGGTGAGGGGGAGGCGTCGACCGAGGCCTCCCATCTCGAACATCTCGTTGGTCTCCACCAGGTGGATCACGCTGCCGGCGCAGAGGAAGAGCAGGGCCTTGAAGAACGCATGGTTGAAGAGGTGGAACACCCCGGCCGACATCGCCCCGATCCCGATGGCGAGCATCATGTATCCGAGTTGGCTCACGGTGGAGTAGGCGAGGACCCGCTTGATGTCGGTCGATACGAGACCCATTGTCGCGGCGAAGAACGCGGTGAACCCGCCGATCGTCGCCACGACCGCCATCGCGGTCGAGGAATGCTCGAGGATCGGAAACGTCCGGGCCATCAGGTAGACGCCGGCGGCCACCATTGTCGCGGCGTGGATCAGGGCGCTCACCGGAGTCGGGCCCTCCATTGCGTCGGGCAGCCACACGTGAAGGGGAAACTGGGCCGACTTCCCGACGGCTCCGCAGAAGACCAGCAGGATCCCGACAGTCAGCGCGCCCGCTGGAATCCGGCCGTCCGCAGCCATCTGGGCGATGTCCCCAAATGCGAAGGTGCCCGCGTGCCAATACAGAAAAAGGACGCCGAGAAGGAGTCCCACGTCGCCGGCGCGCGTGACGATAAAGGCCTTCTTGGCTGCCTCCGCGGCCGCCGGGCGCTCGTGCCAGTGGCCGATCAACAAGTAGGAGCAGAGCCCGACCAGCTCCCAGAACACGAAGAGCGCCAGGAAGTTATTGGCGAGCACCAGCCCCAGCATCGACATGCTGAAGAGAGACAGAAACGCGTAGTAGCGCGCGAAACCGGAGTCCCCGCGCATGTAGCCCAGGGAATAGATCTGCACGACGAAGCTTATCGACGTTACGACGAGCAGCATCACGGCCGTAAGGGCGTCGACCTGGAAGCCGATCGAAAACGGCTGGGGCGCGGCGCCGGACTGCAGCGCCGCCGCATTCAGCGGAACAATGGGTCCGGCGATGGCCGGCGCCGGAATCCACACGCGGCTCTGCTCGACGTGGCCGCCGGCCAGGACATCCGCGATCACCCCCACGGCCAGGACAAGCGAGACCGCGACGGCGACGATGCTGAGCGCTGCGCTGAAGCCCGGAGAGCGTCGCGCCCCGAGGGAGATGATGACGAAGGCCACGAGCGGACACAGAGGGATCGCCCATGCCACTTCGGCCATCCTCAGCCCCTATCCCTGCAAGCTATTGACCGTGTCGACCGCGACGCTGCGCCGCAAGCGGTACACGGCGATCACGATCGCGAGGCCAACCGCCGCTTCCGCCGCGGCGACGGTCATGATAAAGATCGCGAAGATCTGGCCGCCAAGCGCCGGGCCCTGAGCATGGCGTGCAAACGAGATGAAGGTGACCATCACGCCGTTCAGCATGACTTCAATTGACATAAGGATCTCAATCGCGTTCCGCTTCGTTAGGGCGCCAATCATCCCCAGGGAAAAGAGTGCGGCGCCCAGCACCAGACCGTGCTGGAGCGTGATGGGATACAGCGGAGGCAGCGCGGTCGGCATCGCTACTCCTCGCGGGCGATCACGATCGCCCCGATCATGGCCAGCAGCAGCAGGATCGACGCCAGCTCGAAGGGCAGGCCAAAGGTTGTCAGCAGACCCTCGCCGAGGATCGCGGTCGTCGGCATGTCGACGGGCGTGGGGTTCGAGCGCGGCCACGTGCTACCGAGGAGCACGCCGGTCGTGACGACGAACACCGCCGCGGCAACCGCCACGCCCGCGACCGCTTTACCCGGATCGCGCGCCGTTTCTAAGACGACCTGCTGCGGGGTCAGCATGATCCCAAAGATGATGAGGACCATGATCGCCCCCACGTAGACGAGGATCTGAACGACCGCGAGGAAGTCCGCTCCCAGAACGACGTAGGCGCCCGCCACGCTGGCGAGCACGAGGGTCAAGGAGAGCGCGCTTCGAAAGATGACCCGCGACAGGATCAAGGCGATCGAGCCAAGAATCGCGAGAACGGCGAAGGTGTAGAAGCCGCCCGCGACCAGAAGTTCGGTCGGCATCAGGCGGCCATCGCCCGCAAGCTTACCTCCGCGGCGGTCGCGCCGACGGTGAGGAGCGCGACCGGGAGCGCGACTTTCCACGCTACGCGCATGAGCTGGTCGTAGCGCATGCGCGGCAGCGTCGCCCGAACCCACACGAGTGCGAGGAACACGACGTAGGCCTTGATGAAGAACCAGAGAAATGGTGGCAGGACCGGGCCCGTCCACCCGCCGAAGAAGAGCACGGTGGCCATGGCGGAGACGGCGAAGGTATTCGCGTACTCGGCGAGGAAGAAGAGCGCGAACGCCATTCCGCTGTACTCGGTGTGAAAGCCGGCCACGATCTCTGACTCGGCCTCAGGGAGGTCGAAGGGTGATCGGTTTACTTCGGCGATCCCCGCGATCAGAAAGAGAAGCAGGGCAATGGGTCCGACGGGCAAGAAGAAGACGAACCACGCGACGGATTGCGCCTGCACGATCCCGCCCAGCGACATCGAGCCGGCGATGATCACGGGCACCATGACGATCAGCACCATGGGGATCTCGTAGCTGATCAATTGGGCGGCGGCTCGCATGCCCCCAAGTACCGCGTACTTATTCCCCGACGACCAGCCGGCCGTCAGGATGCCGATGGTCGGAAATGCGCCCATAGCCAGCACGAACAGCACGCCGACGTTCAGGTCGGTGACGCTGAGCCCGGGGCCCCAGGGAATGACCGACCAAACGATCAGGGAGGGCACGAGGACGAGCAGCGGCGCCAGGAGAAACGGGCCCCGATCGGCTTGATAGGGGATGATGATCTCTTTGGCGAGCAGCTTCACCGCGTCGGCGACTGATTGGAGGAGCCCCGCCGGCCCAACGCGGTTGGGCCCAAGCCGCCCCTGCATGAAGCCCACGACGCGTCGCTCGGCCCACACCTGGCTCATGACGATAATAGCCACGAGGGTGGTGACCATCCCGATGGAGAGCGCCGTCACCAGGATGGTGAGGATGGGCTCCGGCAGAATCGCACCCAGAATGGCGGCGACGAGCTGATGCAAATACTGAAATGGGTTACAGATGGGCAGATCCGCGGGGCAACCCAGCCCCGTCATTCGCCCCGTCCGCGGGTCGCGTCGTTTGGTGCGAGCTGCCCCTCGGCGCCGAACCGCAGATGCCGCATCAGAACGTAGTCCGGCTCGATGGAGAAGTCTTTGCGGAGGGGGTGCCCGGGAAAGTCGTCGTCGGTGAGGATGCGCCGCAAGTCCGGGTGTCCAACGAAGTTGATGCCCATCAGATCGTAGACTTCGCGCTCCTGGAACTCGGCTCCCGGCCAGACCTTCGTGAGCGACGGACAATCGGGGATGCCCTCTCTCGGGAGGCTCGCTTTCAACATGACACCGTTGGGGTGCTCCAGCGAAAAGGCGAGGTAGATCACGACGAGCTGGTCCGGGTAGTCGACGGCCGTGACCATCGACAGGTACGCGTAACCGAGATCATCCCGCAGCCTGAGCGCGACGTCTTCGAGACGATCGGCGGGGACCGTGCACTCGAGGTAGCCGTGCACTGGTTCGATGGATGTCTCGATGGAGAGCGAGGCGAGGAGTGCATTCAGACGCGACGTTGCCACCTCGACCGGTGTCGGGGCCGACGCGGATGCCTGCTCCTCCATTCCTTAGCCGCTCGTCCGCTGATTTTCGATCTTTTCCTGCAGCTTCATGATGCCCCACAGCAGGGCGTCCGGCCGCGGCGGGCAACCCGGCACGTGCACGTCGACGGGAACGAAGTTGTCGATCCCCGGTACGGTACTGTACGAGCCCTGGAAGGGTCCGCCGGCGATCGTGCACGTTCCCATGGCAATGACGTACTTTGGCTCAGCCATTTGGTCATAGATTCGCCGCACCGCCGGGGCCATCCTCGTTGTTACCGTGCCCGCGACGATCATGAGATCTGCCTGGCGGGGTGAAGGGCGAAAGACCTCCGCGCCAAAGCGGGAGATGTCGAAGCGCGCCGTCCCCGCGGCCATCATCTCGATGGCGCAACAGGCGAGCCCGAAGGCCACAGGCCAGAGGGATGATTTCCGCGCCCACTTGACCACGCGGTCGACGCTGGTGAGGAGCACGTTGTGTTGAAGCTCCAGCGGCACCTCGCCAACCGGTTCGATTCCCGCGGCCACTAGCCCGTCAAGGCGCGGCGGCCGCACGTGTCGGGCCTGCTCCGCCGACGTGTCGTGGTATCCATTGGAGGGGTTTGATCCATTCCTCGCGTCAGTCATTTGCTAAGTCCATTCGAGCGCTTTCTTGCGCCATGCGTACACATACCCGACGAGCAGCAGGCCGATGAAGATCGCCATCTCCACGAGGGCGAAGGTTCCAAGCTGGCGGTAGGTGACAGCCCAGGGGAACAGGAACACCGCTTCGACGTCGAAGATGACGAAGATCAGCGCGTAGAGATAGAACTGATTCTTGAACTGGATCGAGGTCGGCCCAATCGTCTCCACCCCGCACTCATACGGGGCATTCTTCACGCGGTCGGGATGGCGGGGCACGAAGATCGCGGAGATGATCAGGGGGAGTAGCCCGAAGACGGTCGCGATGACCGCCGCCAGCACGATCGGCCCAAAGGACGTCACCATCGACGCCTCCTCCAGTGGCCTGCGGCCCTTTGAGTATAGCGACGGGTTCGAAGGGCCAGCAAGGCGACCAGGAGCGGCGTCACCGTCGGCTCACGCGGATGTCAAACAGTCGCGGAAGATGTGGAAGTTCTCCAGCGCCCTGCCGGCGCCGATGGCGACCGCGGACAGTGGGTCCTCGGCGACGTAAGCCGCGACGCCGATCTCGCGCGCGAAGAGCGTGTCCAGGTTGCGCACCAGGGCCCCTCCTCCGGTGAGCAGCATGCCACGGTCGGCGATATCGGCGGCCAGCTCGGGCGGAGTCTGCTCCAGCACGGCCTTCGCGTTCCCCACGATAAGCCCCAGGGTCTCCGATATCGCCTCAGTGATGTCCGTCGACGTGAGGACCATGGTCTTGGGCAATCCCTCGACCTGGTCCCGCCCCCGGACCTCGAGCTCCAGCTCTTGAGGCAGTGGGAGCGCGCTCCCGATCTGAATCTTGATCTCTTCGGCGGTGCGCTCGCCGATGATCAGGTTGTGCTTCTTCTTGACGTACGTCGCGATCACGTCGTCGATCCTGTTCCCGCCGATGCGGATGCTGCTGCTGACGACGATGTCGTTGAGGGAGATGATGGCCGCCTCGCTGGTGCCGCCGCCGATGTCGACGATCATGTTCCCGCTGGGGCTCGAGATCGGCACGCCCGCGCCGATCGCCGCCGCTAGCGGCTCGGCGATGAGGTGCGCCTCGCGCGCCCCCGCCTGGAGGGTGGCGTCGATGACCGCGCGGCTCTCGATCCCGGTCACGCCGACCGGGATGCAGATCATCACGCTGGGCTTGAACAGGTGGAAGCGGCCCGTCACCTTGCGAATGAAGTACCGCAACATCGCCTGGGTAATCATGTAGTCCGCGATCACACCGTCGCGCATGGGTCGGGTCACGATCACGCGCCCGGGCGTGCGGCCCAGCATCTGCCGGGCCTCGGTGCCCACGGCGAGCACCTTGGAATCGCTGGCGGAGTAGGCCACCACGGATGGCTCGTTGAGTACGATGCCGCGGCCTTTGACGTAAACCAGGACGTTCGCGGTGCCGAGATCGATGCCGATGGCTTTGCCGAACACGGTGAGTCCTGTTCTAGGTTGGATCGACGCGGGGCATGATACGCGAGTGGCTCACCGAAGTCAGCACTGACGGTCGATATCGCCACCGAGGCGGCGCAGCACATCGACCAGATCCTCGTACCCCCGGTCGACGTGGTACGCGTCGTTGATGCGCGTTTCGCCTTCGGCCGAGAGGGCGGCGAGGGTGAGCGCCGCGCCCGATCGGATGTCCAACGCGGATATCGTGGCGCCATGGAGGGGCGTCGGACCATGGATGGTCGCGGTCTGCGCGCTGACCTCGATCCGGGCGCCCATCGCGTTGAGCTGGGTCGCGTACCCCAATCGGTTTTCGAATACGCGCTCGTGGATGGTGCTGGGCCCGTGGGCCTGGGTGAGCAGCGCGCCAAATACCGCCTGCAGGTCCGTGGGAAAACCTGGATAGTGGATGGCCTGGATGTCCACTCGCTCGAGTCGCCCGCTGGCGGGCCAGCGACATCGGATGGCGCGGCCCCAGGTGTCGACCTCTGAGCCCATGTGCCCCAGCTTGTAGATGACCGGGTCCAGATGGTCCGGAATGACGTCTTCGACCGTGACGTCGCCGTGGGTGATGAGCCCGGCCGCGAGGAACGTGCCCGCGATCAACCGATCGGGCATCACCGTGTAGTCGCTGCCGTGGAGCTTCGGTACGCCGTCAACGACCACCGTGCTGGTGCCTGCGCCCCGGATCCGCGCCCCCATGGAATTCAGGAACTGGGCGAGGTCCACCACCTCCGGCTCCATCGACGCGTGGCGGATCACCGTCTCGCCATCGGCGAGGCAGGCGGCCATCATCAGGTTCTCGGTCCCTGTGTGGCTGGGATAGTCCAGGTACATGCGCGCGCCGTGGAGTCGCCGACATTCGACGTGATACGCGGCGTCGTCGTTGAGCACGGCGGCGCCCATCGAGCGAAATCCTTCGACGTCGACGTTCACCGGCCGGATCCCGATCTCGCAGCCTCCGGGGTGGGCGGCCTCTGCGCAGCCGAGACGCGCGAGCAAGGGCCCCATGACGAGGAACGATGCTCGCATCTTCGTCACGAATTCGGCGGGCGCCCGCGTGGAGGTCAGGTTGCTCGCGTCGATGACGGCTGTGTGCGGCTCGGGGAACTCCACCCGCGCCCCGAGCGAGCGAAGCAGATCGGTCAGGGTTGCGATGTCCTCGATGCGCGGCACGTTGCGAATGGTGCACGTGCCGCTCGTCAGGAGGGACGCGGCCATGATGGGAAGGGCCGCGTTCTTGGCGCCGCCGATGGCAACGGCGCCCCGGAGTGGCGCGCCGCCGCGCACGGATAGCGCGACGTTTGGCGCCGATACCACGCTCGGTCCAGCCGCGGAACGCGCGGCCGCCTGGTGCTTGCCGGAGGACCCGGGGCCAGCGAGGAGCTGAGACAGCTGCGCGACCGGGCTCTCGCTCGGCTCAGGCATCTGGCACCTCGCCGCGCTCGGACGTCACGGGTTCGCTCTGCGCTTCCGTCGTCGGACAACGTCGAGCCGCACCAGCGAGCGACGGAGCGCCGTGCGCGCTGCCTCTGCCTGGAGACTACCTCCGGGGCGCCGCTGCGCTTCCCGGAGCGCCGCCTCGGCCCGCTGCCGCGCCGCGTCGGCCCGCTCTTCGTCGACCTCGTCGGATCGCTCGGCCGCGTCGGCCAGGATCAGCACGCGATCGCGGAAGACCTGCAGGAACCCCCCGGAAACGGAAAGCACCTGCTCTTCACCATCATTGCGCAGCGTCATGACTCCAGGATTGAGCGTGGTGACCAATGGCGCATGCCGCGGAAGGATGCCGATCGTCCCATCCGTCGCGGGTGCAATTACTATATCGGCTTCTTGCTTGAGAACTTCCCGTTCCGCGGTTACCAGCTCGACGGTTAGCTTCGGCACCTGTTTCTCCCTAATCGGTCCGCAAGACGTCCGCTCACGCCTTCGCCAGTTCTTCGGCCCGGGCCACCGCCTCGTCGATCGTCCCGACCATGTAGAAGGCCTGCTCGGGCAGCTCGTCGTGCTTGCCCTCCAGAATCTCCGCGAACCCGCGGATCGTCTCGTTGAGGGTGACGAACTTCCCTGGCGTCCCGGTGAACGCCTCGGCCACGAACATCGGCTGGGACAGGAAGCGCTGGATCCGCCGCGCCCGCGCGACGATCAGCTTGTCGTCATCGCTCAGCTCGTCGATGCCGAGGATCGCGATGATGTCCTGGAGGTCCTTGTAGCGCTGCAGCACCCGCTGCACCTCGCGCGCGACCCGGTAGTGCTCCTCGCCCACGACGAGCGGGTCGAGAATGCGGGAGGTCGAGGAGAGCGGATCGATGGCGGGATACAGGCCCTGCTCGGCGATCGACCGCTCGAGCGCGATGGTCGAGTCGAGGTGCGCGAAGGTGGTCGCCGGCGCGGGGTCGGTGTAGTCGTCGGCGGGCACGTACACCGCCTGGAGCGACGTGATGGACCCGCGCTTCGTCGAGGTGATGCGCTCCTGGAGCTGGCCCATCTCCGTCGCGAGGGTCGGTTGGTAGCCCACGGCCGACGGCATGCGACCGAGCAGCGCCGATACCTCGGAGCCCGCCTGGGTGAAGCGGAAGATGTTGTCGATGAAGAGGAGCACGTCGCGCCCTTCGTCGCGGAAGTACTCCGCCATGGTGACGCCGGTCAGGCCCACGCGGAGGCGGGCGCCGGGCGGCTCGTTCATCTGGCCGAACACCATGGC
>Ga0070741_10006728_pt1 | contig 24437 bp, 23 predicted proteins | sample Coa_R1_4_FD_66440 | JGI IMG/M metagenome (GOLD analysis project Ga0070741, IMG submission 66440) | Surface soil microbial communities from Centralia Pennsylvania, which are recovering from an underground coalmine fire - Coalmine... | ecosystem: Environmental > Terrestrial > Soil > Unclassified ...
GGATCACTGTATGCGTTGCATGGTGTGTCCCAGCGACCACGGCTTGGTGGGTTGATCATCGAAAGTGGAGTTGCCGATCTTACCGAACGATTCTTCCAACGCGTGGCACCTGAGGAGTTGGAAGTCTCCGAGTCGGCGGTGACAGAGGAGCTACGCAAGTATTTCGACTACGCCCAGAAGCTCGGCAGTTTTCGGGGACAAACGTTAATCCTGCACGCGTATCATGATGAGTTACTTCCTGCTCGTCATGCGGAGATGTTGTACGCTGTCGCACCGGAACCAAAGCAGTTAAAGATTTTCGACCGCGGTGGACACAACGATATTTTCTATCGCAATCAGGGGGAATACACGCAGTTGGTGGAAGCGTTTCTAGGAAGGGTCTAAATCAAACCACGAAGGATTTGTATAGTTCCTCACCTACAGTAAGGGCCTTCGCGTTCGTCCTGAGTCCCCTTCGACTAGCTCGAGCCAGGTTTCGGCAAGCTCAGGGCGGGTTACGCGCGACGAAGCCTAAGGGTGGTGCCTGATTTCCTGTGCGTGCTTCGACTTCATCAGGCTTGACAAGACCGTGGCCGCGGAAAGCCCCTCCGTGTATACAATCCCTGCCGGTGACTTTAAGCTTGACGCCGCAACGCTCAGACGGCTTCGGCGGTAGCCTAATTCTTGCGAGCGAGGCGAGGGAGGGCGGGTTTGCGGTTAGCGATTACTGTTGCTTTGTTGACTTTTCTCAACGCGGCAAGTTCCGCATTTTCACAAACTGTTAGTGTGGCAAAGTCGGGGGCGTTCTGTCTTCGCCATGCCGACCAGCGTGCGTGCTTCGATATAGCGCTCGACGTGCAGGCGGGAGCGGCGACACCGGGACTTGCCCCGGTATCGTTGAAAGAAACTTTCTGGACAGCAAGAGATGGCATGTACGTCGGGACTCAGTCTGGGCCGGCGTGGGTCGCGACGATCACCCTTAAGCCGGCAGACGGGGCTGTTGCTCTGTCCGTCGGCATCCGTTACGCCGTTGACGCGGCCGTTGAGCACGAAACTGTAACAGTGCGCCTGCCCGGTCCCGGACGAGTAGTCACGAGAAGCCTGACCTTTTCGGACTTGAATTCGGCGCTTCGTGTTGACCGTGGCACTCCGATCTTTATGACTGCCGGCGGGCTCGCGGTTGTTGGCGGAATTGGAGTGGTGGCGGCTCGTTATCAGTCACCACTGAAGCGCAGCAAAGCCCTAGAGACTGAAGTACAACTCATCCTCGACGACCGGGCGTCGCACCCATTTTCCGTATATCCCCACTGCATCGATAAGCTTTCGACGCCGGAAGAGAATTGGCTCGAGCTCGAACGACACCGCGTTCCGAAAGACCAACTGACTCGGGCCGCCGGCACAACTGTCCAAGCCCAGGCGATGCTCTATCTCGTCGATCCTTCGGCGGTGCCTACGCCCGTCATTGTTGAGCGGTGGGAAGCCGGGGCGAAAGCCGCCTTTGTTATTACCGACCATGCCGATCGCACTGACCCACAGGCACTACGGGCGGTGCTGTATGGCACCTCAGACAAGGCTGCGCCAGACTATGGCAAGCGAGGATTCTTTGGGCACGCCCTAAAACTGACCAAGACATTCTTTGCTAGTGGGAAGCGGGGGACGCTTGAAGGCGACCCTGAGATTCGCGCTCTTGCTGCCGAGCTCGTCACCGCTGGAAGCGAAGTCGGCTCACACTCTATCACCGCCCGGAAGGATTCGCGCGAGGCCGTCGAGAAAGGGCTCGCTTCTTTTGACCCGTGGCGGACAGTGACCTGGGTTGATCATGAGCCCTATACCAATTGTGAAGCGCTCTCCAGTCTCGGCTGGGACATGACCGGGTCGTTCGGGATTGACGACCTGCTTGTTGCACACGGTTACCGCTGGCTCTGGACAGCCAGTGACTTCAACCGTTGGGGGTTGCGGGTCGGCAACCTCTTCGGTGGGGACCTGGCGACAGCAATGCCGGTTTTCTTTCCCTTTCCGCCTGACCCACGCTTATGGGTCTTCCGTAGTCAGTGGTTCTATGCGCCGCCCGCGCAGTTGGCGCGCGCCCTCAGTGACGTCGCCCTGACAAGATTGGAGGAGCAACGCGGCCTTTTCGTCGCCCACACCTATTTGTCAGCGTCTGTGACGACGACGCGGGAACACGCGCATCGCCAGGCGTTGGCCGTACAGCCTACAGGCACCGGCGCGCTTGCCATAGACGCCACGCTGGACGAGGCGCTGGCGCGTGTCGGCGCCCGGGTGCGTGCCGGAACCCTTAGGAGTCTCACTTGGCGTGAAGCTGGAGACCGATTGCATTCTCTGGGTGATATTGAAACCCGTTACCTTGCTGATGGTGCCGCTGTGCTCGAGAATCGCGGGGCGGTCGATGTGACCGGCTTGACGCTCGCGATTCCGGCGGGACATGCCGCATTTGCACTTGAGGGAGCCCAACCCGCCGGCTCCCGGCAGGAAGCGCATCGTTCTACTGTGTGGTTTTCGCTGGAAAAAGGGGCTCGTGTAAAACTATCGGTCACCGTTGAGGGGAAAAAGATTCCCTTGTTGCCAATGAAGACTGCGACGTTGGAGGCGTTATGAGTGTCCGTCCTTTACGACCGACTGATATTCGCCCTCTGAGTGAAACGTTGGCGCTGCTGCCATTAATGCAACGTTACAACCGACCGGCCAGCGCGATCGTTAAGAGCCTAGGCGACGCCCTCGCGCGTGGTGATGGGCTCTTGGTCTTTGACGACGGCAACGGGGCGCAAGGATTGTCCTGGTTCCTTTTTTCCGGGACGTTCGGTCTTGGTGGCTATTTACGTTTGATGGCGGTGTCGCCGTATGCACATCGTAAAGGGGTCGGCTCGGCGTTACTTGCCGCCTACGAAGGTGCGGTGGTAACGCAAAGTCGCCACACGTTTTTGCTCTGTAGTGATTTCAATGTGGGCGCGCAACGCTTCTACGAACGACACGGGTACTCACAGGTTGGTCGCCTTCCCAGTCTGGTGGTTACTGGGGTTGATGAGCTGGTCTATTGGAAACGGTTGTCCACCCCCGCCGGCGGCACGAAGGAACAGGTATGACAGAGCTCTCCAGTTTACGTGGTGCAGTCTTCTTTTGAAAGAAATCGAGCGGCATTGTGTAGAGAGGGGAGTGACTACGGGCGTTCGTGCCCGCGAGATATGTGGAGTTTACAGTTGTAAACGGCGTGAATTCTTTTTGCGTAACGCTCGTCTAACGAAATACTTGAGCTTGAACCGGTCTTTGCCCGGATTTGTTTTGTTTGTGGAGACGCAGATGACGGAACTAAATACGAAAAGCGAGTTCATGGTGGTGTCTCCGCTATCCGAGCCCCCTCCCGAGGTAGCAGAGCGCATACGTAAGCAGCCGGAATGTGCCCTCTTATGGGCGGTGCTAGAAAACGGGTTGGAAACCTATATGCATTATGCGGCCGCAACCAATCGGCGTGGCAAACGCCTGTTTCATGAAGCAGAGGCGTGGATTATGCAGGATGAGGCGACCTGGCTCTGTAGCTTCATGAACATCTGTCACGTGCTCGGTCTTGATCCTGAGTATCTGCGCATGGGGTTACGTCGCTGGCGTGCTTCGCGTGCACCGCAGGCTCTTCGTGAAGCTGCCTAATCTGACGACAAAAGAATCCCCCTTTTCCCTATAGCGACCTGCACAAATTACGCGAGGCGCAACGCAGGTCGCGTCTCATTCTTCCCCGTCTTTCAAACCTAACTCTCGAATTTTCTGCTGCAACTGTTGCCGTAACATGCCCATCTCTGCGGCAGCTTTTGTCACGTTCCCCCGGTGGCGCCGCAGAGCACGTGTAACGAAGTCACGTTCAAAAGCGTCGATAACCTGTTGTTTCGCGTCTTTGAAAGTCGTCGTGCTCGTGACCTCGGCGGGTGAAGCTTGCTGATTGAGTCGCAAATCCGACGCGTTAATTTCCGGCCCCGCGGCGAGTACGGCCGCCGCTTCAACCACGTTTTTCAGCTCACGTACATTCCCCGGCCAAGCAACACTGAGCAGCAACCCATACGCCTCGGCGGAGAATGTTGTCGGCCCGTGTCCATAACGAGCTGTGACCTCTTTAAGAAAATGGGTAGCAATGAGCGGAATATCCTCTTGCCGTTCACGTAACGGCGGCAACAGAACGGGAACCACGTTCAAGCGGAAGAACAGGTCTTCACGGAACTTTCCTTCTTCCGTCATCTGTTGCAGGTGCTTATTGGTTGCCGCAATCACCCGCACATCAACTTTGATCGTGCGATTCCCACCAACTCGTTCAAACTCACGTTCCTGCAACACCCGCAGCACTTTCGCCTGGGTCTCAAGCGGCATGTCGCCAATCTCATCAAGGAAAAGCGTGCCGCCATCGGCCGCCTCGAATTTACCTTCGCGCGCGGCCGCGGCGCCAGTGAACGCGCCCTTTTCGTGGCCGAAGAGTTCAGATTCAACCAGCTCCCGGGCCATCGCGGCACAGTTCACTTTAATAAACGGCCCGTTCTTGCGCGGACTATTTTGGTGGACGGCGTTAGCGATCAGTTCTTTGCCCGTACCGCTTTCTCCAGTGATTAGCACAGTAAGGTCAGTCGGCGCGACTTTCTTCACGATATCAAAGACGCGCTGCATGGCCGGGCTACCGCCGAGAATACTGTCGAAGCGAAACGCGGCATCGAGCCGTTCATGCAGATGTTGCACTTGGCGTTGTAAAGCTCGTTGTTCGAGCGCTTGGCGAATCAGAATTTTCACCTCGTCGTTGTCAAACGGCTTGATGAGGTAATCCCGTGCCCCGGCTTTCATCGCTTCGACGGCGGTCTTCTCCGAGCCATACGCCGTCATCAGCATCACTAAAGTGTCCGGGTATTGTTCCTTGATCTTTTTTAACAAGCTCAAGCCATCCAGCCCCGCCATGCGCAAGTCCGTGAGCACTAGGTCATATTCCTGACTCGCAAGAAACTGCAGTGCTTCGTCTCCACTCTCCGCGACGGCGACCTCATACCCCTCTTTCGTCAGCAGTCCTTTGAGGCCGATACGAATGGAGCGTTCGTCATCGACGACAAGAATCAAGTTCTTCATGCCGCGGCCTCGGCTGTCGGTCGTTGTCGGCGGGGAAAAACAAGGGTGAAGGTTGTTCCGTGCCCCGGCGTACTGGCAACGGCGATGTGTCCGTCATGCCCTTCAATGATCTTCTTCGCAATGGCGAGGCCCAGGCCCGTGCCTTTTTCTTTGGTGGTGAAGAATGGTTCAAAAATTCTGTTTTGAGCTTCCGGCGCTAACCCTTGGCCGTTATCGCTTACGCGAATTTCTACCTGTGGGCCAGTAGTCGTGACCCCAACCTCAATAATCCCGTCCCCGTTTACGGCATCCCGCGCATTGGTCAACAAGTTCAGCAACGTCCGCCGCAGCTTTTCTTCGTCGACGGCGGCCCACACCGGCGCTGACTCCCGCGTACGGATAGTGACGGCTTTGTCTTGCGTCTGCGCCAAAAACCGTTGCGTTGTTGTATGGACCAAATCATTCACATCTTGTTCAGTGAACTGAAACTCCTCCTTCCGCGCGAAAGTGAGGAGTTGGCTGACGCTCGCTTCGACCCGTCCGAGGTCTTCGAGCGCGAGTTGCACATACTCTTTCCCCTGGGCATTGTCGTGCAATTCGTCGCCTACTTGTTGGAGCAAGCATTTCGCCCCGGTGATCGGATTGCGAATCTCGTGCGCGACTGTCGCGGCCAGTTGCCCAATGGCGGCGAGTTTCTCGCGGTGCTGCATGGCTCGCTCGAGGGCAAGTTTCGACTGCACAAGTAAGAGATTATCGATGGCCATTGCCAGTTGCGCACACGCGGCTTCGATTAGTGCCAGCTCTTGACTGAAGAACGGCCTGCCGGAGCATTTCTCTCCCAACAAGAGCCAGCCTTGTTGCTCCCGGCATGGCAGCGTCACGATGACGCCAATTTGTGCCTCCCCGCACGCAGCCTTGAGCGGCCCTTCGGGCGCTTCTTCGATAACCAATAGCGGGTCGGTCGTACGTGCCAGCATTTGTAATGGCACTACGGCCTGCACTCCTATTGTGTCATGGCGAACGTACTGTGTACCGTCAGCGAATACGATCGCCGCGGAGGTGAGATGTAAACTGTCAGTGATCTTCCCAACCACATCGCGACACAAACCGTTCAGATCTGACCAGGAAGAAAGTCTTTGACTGAAATGTTTCAGTACCTCCGCGCTGTGTAACCGGCGGCGGAAGAACGACCGCTCAATGCCTTTTTGCAATCCGTCTCGCAGCACGTGGAGTAGGAGATGAAAAGCAAAAAGGACCAATAAAAAGCGAACCGCGAAAGTGACGGGACGGAAACGGTGATCGGGAAACAGCCAGGCTCCCCCGTAGTGAGTGAGCAACAGAAAAAACCCGAGAAACAGCCCGCCCAGTACAGAGTAGAGAAGGCTGCGAGTCAGCACCATGTCCATGAAGCGGTAACGGAGTACGCTGTAGGCGATCGCAATGGCCGGCGGGAGCGGAGACAGTTTGGGGATCAGAGAAATGAATGGGGCGTTGTCCGGGTAGAGGTGGCAAAGAAAAGAGGAGCCAAGAGACATGAGGAGAACACCGCCAAGGCCAGCATACACGATTAACCGCGATCCGGGTTTGTGAATCAAGTGGAGGCAGATCTCCCTTCTCTTTTTTACTTCGATAATGGTCAACGGGAGATAGACGAACAACAAGATGGAAAAGGCCGGACCGTAGTGCTCCGGCAAAGAGATGGAAGAAGTATGGAGATGATAGAGAACAGGAAGAACACCGCCATAGTTCAGCGCCAGCCGCCGCCATCGTTGCCCCCCACTCCCGGGGAGGTGGCTTAAGATCAAGCAATGACGGATCAACGGGGGTACGGCGTAGAGAGTAGGGTAGCTGGTTTGCAGGAGAAGCGTCCCAAGCACATTGGACGGTTTTTCCAGAACCGTACCAAAAGACGCCGCCAGGGCGTTACTCAGGCACCAATACGCGCATGCCACCATAGTAACAAGGAAGACCCAATCCTGCTCACTCTTGACACGCTTGCGCCAGACGAGTTGGGCCAGGAGCCCGTAAATACAGGATGTGACAAAGAAGACGAAGGTCGCGATGAGAAATACGGCGTCCATACAAAAGTGGCGAGTGTAGATTCTTGCTATTCTATGCGCGTGTTTCCCGGTCCGATCAAGGTGCTCAGTCGTAGGGTAGGCGGTACCTGCCGAGCCCCGTTCTTGGCTGTGACGAATTTTTCTGAAACACCCCAAGCCTCCGCCGGGCCGGAAAGGCGAAATCATCTACAACCGGCACAGACGAATAGAGGAATTCCGATGAGCAATATCTATGACGCCATGATTTCACCTACGGTGAGAGGCCTTTTCGACGATTACGGTAATGGAATGATGGTGTAGTGCTCAAGTGCGCGGTAGAGACTAAAGAGAAGTCCGCCGACGAGCGAAAACGTCGTGACGGCAAGAATAGCTTCGGTCACCGTCTCGGTCACACCCGTTTCCTTCATCCGTGTCTGAATTTGCTGCCACCAGGACGGCTGAACCGTAGTGATTCGGAGCGGAGCCAAAGGCGCGTGCCGTCCGGCTAGCGGATTGATCTTTTGTACGTTCTGCACTGTATCGTCCTCCTTCGTGTTGCGTGTTGCTGAGCCGAGAGAAGCAAGGTCAGTGCCGGCCTGACAAAACCGTAAACGGCACTTTTTTCAGAGATTTACGCCCAGAAGCGAAGAACCAGAGAAAGAAAAAGATTGCAGCGGTGCAACGAAAATGTTGCGGGAGGGTGACGGCAGACAATCTGTGCGTACGAATTCTCCGATTAGTGAAGAGGCAAAAGCGGCCAATGAAGAATCGGAGTGATTAAGTCAGTGCAGCGTTTGCCCAATTGACCGCGGCCGTACACGGGACTAGAGCAATCTAAGAAGGATTTGTATAAGTACACGACCGAGCCGCTGAGGCTGAGGGGCCGTGTATGCACAGCAATGCCGTAGAGCGAATATCACAAGGAGGGACTCTATATGCTCGTGATTGCAGGAACTATCCCCGTGAAAGCAGAACATCGGGAAGAAGCAAAAAAACTCGCTCGCATGATGGAAGAGGCGACGCGGAAAGAACCGGGATGTTTTGCTTATACATTCTACGCGGATAGAGACGATCCCAACACCTTCTTCATCTTTGAAGAGTGGGAGTCTGACGAGGCGTTGGCGAAGCATTTTCAGACCGAGCACATGAAACAGTTTCAGCAGGCTGCGCCGAAGGTCTTGGCCGGGAAAGTCGTTGCCAAGAAATATACCGTGACCGAGACAGCATCGTTGACGGCCTAGGAGGAGACATGCAAACTCTCACGGCGATGGGCGAATCCGTTGGTGCTTTACTCAAGGAACACAAACAGACGATTGCCGTCGCCGAATCATCCGCCGGCGGATTGATCTCGGCGGCACTACTTTCTGTTCCCGGCGCGTCGGCGTACTTCCTTGCCGGCGGTGTTATTTATACCCACGACGCCCGACGTGCGCTGTTAGCCGTGCCAGATGAAGAATTGGCCGGACTGCGTGCGAGTACGGAGGAATACGCGTTGCGCCTGGCGCGGGCAGTGCGAGAGCGGTTGGGGACGACGTGGGGGTTGAGCGAAACTGGTGCCGCCGGGCCGACCGGCAATCGCTACGGTGATGCCGCAGGGCACGCGTGTGTCGCGGTCGCCGGGCCAATCGAACAAACAGTGACGATTGAAACGCGCCACGGTAACCGCGAGTTGAATATGTGGTCTTTTACCCAGACCGCGTTGGAGTTGTTGGGAAATTGCATCAGAAAAAGTGTATAAAGCAGGACTATGATAATGAATACGCGCGGCTTTCTTCCGTTCGTCTTTGTGGGGGCGATGGTGCTGATCCCAGTTGCGGCATTTGCGCAGATTTCATTCGGCGTTGGTGGTGAAAACGTTGAGTCCGAGAGCTCAATGATACCGTTTAAGATCCAGCTCACGGGTGTCCTTAACGGGGATCGCCCAGACAAGACCTTGGGCCGAGTGATGCTCGAAATCAACCCCTACCATGAGAACTACAATTTTGATGTTACAGAGGCAAAGGCGACTGATAACGCCCGTATTACTGCCTATTCGATCTTGCAAAAATATCAGCACGGCAAGCAGAACATTAACTTGACCGGCTCGGAGTATTGGCTCTCGAAGATTGGTCAAGCCGCCCCAGGAACGCCGCTCACCATTATTGGATTTTTGCGGCAACGGTCAGGGACCTTGCAACTGATCCGGGTCGAGAGTCCGACCGCAGGTGGCGAAGAAAAAACGCCCGCGGAACAATCCTCCGCTCGGTAACCCTTTGTCCGTGTGAAAGTGAGAAATGGGTAGGGTGACGTCATTCCCGCGAAAGCGGGAATCCAGTTTTCTGCTTCTGGATTCCGGGTCGCGGCTTACGGCCTTGCCCGGAATGACGGGCGCGTAGTTTTCGTCGACTACAAATCAATCGGTAACTCTAGGTACTCGCGGTAAATGAAATCGCGATGCGCGAACAGAATCGGCTTGGCCGCCGCTTGGATTGTAGGGTCGGTATTGGTGTACATCTTACGAAAAGAAGTTGGCATCGGACATTGTTCATGTGGCAACGGCTGGATGAGCGCGGCGAATGTCGATGAATAGATGTCCAGCGCGGACAGTTGGTTACCGATGTAGAAGTTGCTTCCTTTTGCCTGCTGCTGTTCAAGTCGGGCGACGAGGAAGCTAATAATATCAGCGCATCGCGCCGCCGCCCCTTCGGCTTCTGGGGCGTTGTAGCCGTATTTATCGCCAATGTACTGAGAGAAGGCGCGGGTTTTTGCGTCAACCTTCGGATTCGAGAGTGTTGGATGAACCAGCATGAGTCGCTTCGACCAGCCGAATCCATGCTCGCCACACAGTTCGTTACAATAGCCGAACATCAGCGCACGTTCTTCGATGTTGGACGGGATCAATGACGGTGTCGGTTGGAGGCGTTCGGCAAGGAACAATTGTTGAATCCAGGTCGAGCGCGGCGGCTCATCATTCCAGGCAAAGACCGGAGCGGTTGCTTGCGCCGACCATTCGATGAGCGCACGATTCTCACCGCCAATGTCCTGACGGACACGGACGTAGGGAATTTTCTTCACGTACAGAATACCTTTGGCGGCTTCACTCCACGGGCCGGGAACGCCCGGAGAGAGAACTACACGCAGTCCGGATAATTTTCGCGCCTCTTCAACGCTGAGATATTCCGCCATAGTCGTATTCCTTCCGTTCTATCGCATGCCTTCCTGGCCACTCCCCGGAGAGTAGTTATATAGGACGGTGATCGTACGTTCTTTGAAGAACCACTGGCCTCCCTCCTTAACCAGGGAGTCATCGTAGCGACCGGCGAGGACCTGCACTTGCCCGTTGGCGTCCTTTGAATCGGAGTCGAAGTAGGTCGAGGAGGTTGCCGTATTCCCACTTACAGTGACCAACGGCTCATAAATCTTATGTCGCATATGTTGGTACTGGTTAGGGCGCTGTTGAAAGAAGCGTGCATACCAAGAATGGATGGTGTCTCGCCCGGTATGCTTTTGGCCGTTTTCAAACGATACAGAGAAATCGGCCTGGCGATGGAAGAGGGCACTCAGAGTGCCGAGGTCGCCACGATCAAGAGCGAAACAGTAACGACTCAATACTTGCCGGACACCCTCATAATCTTCGGCCGTTGTCGTGGGTCTCGCCGCCGGCGCTTTTCCTGTGCGCGTCATGCGCGGACTACGCGCGGCCGGCCGGTTCGCCCGAGCTGCCGTTTTTCGTGCCGTCTTCACCTTTTTGACGTGCCTCTGGGTTGCCATTCCAGTATTCTCCTCTATAGTTAACCGTTCCGGGTGGTGGGTGACAGCGCTAGGGCGATTCTCAACTGGTAGTGAGGCGTTGTCAAGTCAATTTGCTCCACAGACCAAAGTTTCTCTGCAGTGGCGAACGCCAGCCACGGAGCTGCTTCCTCGGCCAGGATATTCTTATGCAATTTCCCTCGCGAACAGGGCTGCGCGAAATTCTTCGCCTTGCGCTCCCGATTATTGCCTCAATGGCGTCGGCGACGGTCGCGAGCTTTGTCGACACCTGGATCATCGCGCTGCTCGGCACCGACGAGGTGGCCGCCGGTATGCCTGCCGGGGTGACCGCCTATACTATGACGGCCTTGCCGCTGGGGATCGCGCAGTGTGTGAGTACGTTTACCGCGCAATCATTCGGGCGTGGGAATCCGCAGGAAGGCGCGGCGTACACCTGGCAAGGACTCTATTTGAGCCTTATCGTCGGTGTCGGCTGTTTTGTCCTGTGGCCACTCGCGCCACTCTTTTTTGCACAGTTCGGGCACGACCCGCAAATTGTCGCGCTGGAGGTGACCTATTTCCAGATCCGCTTATGGGGGATTGGGCTCGGTGTTGCGATTGGCGCGCTTAACGGATTCTTCTACGGGTTGCATCGTCCGTCAGTCCCGCTGGTCGCGATGATCGCCGACAATATCATGAACGTCGTGCTGTGCTATCTCCTGGTGTTTGGCAAATTCGGATTGCCTGCGCTCGGGTTTGCCGGTGCGGCCTGGGCGTTTGTCCTGTCTTTTGTCGTACAGTTTGTCATCTTACTCGGCGTATTTCTTTCGACTGCGTGTCACACTGAGTTCGCGACGCGGAGTACGTGGCAGCTCTCCTGGCCGCGATTTCGGCAATTGGTGCGGATCGGCTGGCCTGCCGGGGCGCAACAAGCACTCGATGTCTTGAGCTGGGGCGTACTAATTATTCTGATGGTCGGTCGCTTCGGCCGCGAACAACTGGCGGCGAGTAACATTGCGATTCAGTACACGACACTCGCGTTTTTGCCGGGGATCGGTCTCGGTCAAGCGTTGACCGCCCTAGTGGGGAAGTATCTCGGCGAAAAGAATATCGACGTTGCCGTGCGGCGGGTCTACGAAGGGCTCTTTCTCGCTATGAGTTACATGACCTTTATGGGGCTGCTGTATTTTCTATTCCCGACGGTGTTGTTGTCGGCGTTTACTAGTAATCCGGCGGTGATTCGTGCCGGCGGAACAATTTTTTTATGCGTGGCATTCTTCCAGTTGTTCGATGCCATGAATGTGACGTTCGCCGGCGCACTCCGCGGCGCCGGCGATACGCACGGAGTGGCATGGATAACCGTTGTCTTGTTAGCAACGGTCTTCGCGCCCCTGAGCTTGGCCGCGGTGACGTACACCAACCTGGAGTCACTCGGTCCGTGGTTGGCCGGGACGATTTATACGGTCTTGCTCGGACTCTCGTTATGGCGGCGCTTCGCGCGCGGGAAATGGCAGGAGATTGATATTTTCGCCGCGGAAAATGGCAAAGCGAGTGAAGAGTTAAAAGTGAAGAGTGAAGAATTGCCGGTGGTGCACTCTTAACTCTTTTTTCATTCTGAATTCTTCACTCTTAATTCTTAATTATTTTCAGCTACGCGGCGTTTTGCACCGGCTCTGGCGCGCGAATGCCGAGGGTTGCCAGGCGGTCGATGGTCCGTGGGTTCAACAGACCAACGCGTGTCATGTTGCTCCACAAGGCGGCATGGAAGTCTTTCTTAAAGAACTTGCGGAAAAGTTCGTATTCGTTCTTCTTGGCGACTTCGTGACGGAGGGTGCGAATATCTTCAACCTCGGCGTTGCTGAAGCCTACCGCCTCGTATGCTTCCCGCGGGAATTGTCCACCTAACAGTCCGGCCGCAGCATCACAGGCGAAGTCTTCGACTTCCTGACGCTCACGTTCTGATAACTCGGCGATTTGCTCAGGCAGACTGAGCATGCCAAACCCCATGTGACGCGATTCATCCGACAGAATGCGTTTGCAAATCTGGCTAATCAGGGGATCCTGGCTATGTTGTTCCAGCATACGAAAGAGCGAAACAGCCAGGGTTTCAGCGACAAGCTGCGTGCCGACAGTTTTGAGATACCATTGCGGCATCTCCAAAATACGATCGAACAAGCTTTTCAAGCTGGGCGTAAGAGGATAGGTCACACCAATTTTATCGAGTAGGTAGCGGGTCAACACTTCAGAGTGCCGTGCTTCGTCAACAACTTGGGTCGCCATGAAAAACTTCGCGTCGATACTGGGAACGGAATTGACCAATTGGCTGCACACCAGCATCGCGAATTCTTCGCCGTACATAAGTTGGCTGATACGCCACGCCGAGAAATGACGGTTGAGTTCAATTCGTTCCTTTGGCGCCATCTTGTCCCAATACTTGGTGCCATAAATGTCCACTAAGCCGTCAGGAAGGATACCGGCATCTGGGTTGACATCTCGCGCCCATTCGATGTCAACCGACGCGTTCCACTGATCGCGTTTGGCCTTCTCGTACAGACTACGCATGTCTGGTTCTTGAACCGCGACATCCTGGGTGAATACCGCGTCAACTGAAGCAGTGATGGTGTGACTATTAGGTGACAACGTCGGCATGAGCGCTCCTTAGAAGTTACTCTGCTTATTCTTATATGAAACTGTTGAGTTTCTACCACTATCCAAGCGTGGTTTTACTGTCAAGTCAAACGTGGCAGTACAAAAAATCACATCTTTCGGTCGATTGGTCTTTCTCAAAAAGAATTGGCCCACCTTTTCGCTGGATGCCCACTCCCCTACAGGAACCGGGGACAAATCCCAATAGGACTGGGGACAGGCTCCGCGGGCATGACGCGGTAGTGCCCTGTTTTCCGTCATTCCCGCGGAAGCGGGAATCCACGTTTTCAGGTGGAGGAGGTTTAGGGACGAGTTCTAAGAGGTTCGAGGTTTTTTTAGTGCTCCCTCGCTCGCCAGCGTGTCGAGAACATTGCGCATCGTCCAGCCGTGTTCCCCGCGTTCAGGGAAACGTTCCGCCAGCCGTAAGCGACCAACGGCAGCGAGAGTGTCCTGTGTCCCTCGGGCCATAACTGACGAAAACCCATAGTGTTCAAGTGTGTCTGCGAGTTCTGCCATCTCATCAGCCCGGCGAGCTGCATGCAGCGGATATGTGGGTACTAACCACTCTAAGGCATCCATCACGCCCGGTAATAACGCTTTGTAACGCTGGAGGAGTTCGTCAAGAAACCCGAACTCAGCACCCGCCGCGGTGAGTTCGTACAGTAACGCCGCGAGCCCTTTATTGAGCCCGGAAAATGCCATCTTAAACGCCGACGCCTGGCCAATACGATCACCGAGGATATGGGTGCGCAGCGATTTCCCCAGCTGGACTGCAAACGTCTTTGCCTGTGGGCCACTGATATAAAACGTACAGCGACCACGAACGTTACTAGCCGGACCGATGATGCAGGCATCAAGATACGGTGAACCACTGGTGGCAATAATTTCTCCAACTTCCTGGGCTGTCATTGGTGAGATGGCGTTAGCATCGACGAACAACGGTCTGCGGTCGGTCCTCTGTACTGCGGCGACAAAATCTGTAGCGACGGTTTTTGCTGCGGTCGGAGGAATGATGGAAAAGACGATATCGGCATGTTCAACCACGGCTTCCATTGATGGAAGTACGGTAATGGCTGCGTCGGCGGTCAAACGGCGAGTCCGCTCACTGCGCCCAACCAACGTGGTGACGACAGCAAAGGCATCTTCCAATAATACGCGCCCTACGTTATGGCCCATGTCTCCTGGATACAGAATCGCAATCGTGTGCATGCAGTCCTCGTGTCGCTCAACGTGCGCGAATTGTCTCTCTCAGTAGCGTGAGTTGTCAAGAACACGAATCGCTCCCCCTAATCCCCAACGTCTCTTCATGGTGTATGATGACCCCTTATGACGGAAGTGGTGAAGTTTCCTTCCCGCTGGCGCCGCCTCGGAGTTGGTCTCGCGATCGTTGCCGTACTGCTCGGCGGAAGTTTCCTCCTCTGGCGCTCAAGTCCTGGGTACTCGGTGTATCGCATCCGACAAGCCTTGGAGACACACAACTACGAGTTGCTCTCGCGCTACGTTGATATTGACCAGGTGCTCGACCATACGCTAGACGAACTCGGGAATACCCAAGCCGACAACGGCGGAGATGTCCCCTTAGGAGGCTTCCTTGGTAAGCTCTTGCGGAAAGACGTGTTCAAGTTGCTCTCTGGTGAAGCGCGCGAGGTGACCAAAGCTGCTTTGTCCATGGTCATCGAACAAATGGTGAAAGACCCTGACCTTCCACCTGCGCAAATTCCTGCGGTCGCTCCGATTGCTACCTGGTGGCTTGCGCAACGAGATGGTGATACTACGCGCCTGACGTTCGGGGCCAAAAAGGGTAACCCGGTCGACGTGACCATGCAACGAACGCCGGGAGGAGTTTGGCGCGTAGTAGCAGTCTCAAACCTCCAGGTGTTCCTGCCAAAACTGAAGAAACATCTACGGCATCTTTCCGAAGACCGACCCAATTCTAAACAAAACTCCGAGTGAGGCAATGTCTCATAAGACACTCGACACAATCGTTATCGTAAAAGGTGGCGGAGATGTCGGTTCGGCTGTGGCTCACCTCCTGTTTCGTAACGGATATACTCCAATCATCGTCGAGAGCGCGACCCCGGCCACGACACGTCGACGCATGGCCTTTGCGGCTGCGGTTTTTGACGGCGAGGCGGAGTTGGAAGGCGTTCGTGCGGAACGCGTTGAGTCACTCGCCGCCCTCAGGGCGCTCTTGGCCTGGAAGAAAGTCGTTCCAGTTTTTGTGGGAGAACTAGAGGACATATTACTCGAATTCACGCCGCCCGTTATCGTTGACGCGCGCATGCGCAAGCGCGAGGTTCCGGAAATGCAGATGGGGCAAGCGCCGTTGGTCATCGGCCTTGGTCCCGGCTTCACAGTTGGCAGGAACGTCCATGTAGTGATTGAAACCAACCGTGGCCCGGACCTCGGGCGTGTGCTGACCGAAGGGAGTGCCGAATCGTACACCGGCGAGCCGATCTCGTTGGCGGGATTCAAACGGGAGCGTTATGCCTACGCTCCGGTTGCCGGCATATTTCATACGAACCTAGATATTGGCGATTCTGTGCACACAGGAGACTTACTGGGAAAAGTCGACGGACACGAGCTGCGTGCCCAAGTCGCTGGTATTATTCGCGGCATTACCAAAGACGGAATCGACGTGAGACGAGGAACGAAAGTGGCCGAGGTTGACCCACGTAGCCAGGAAGAATTTGTGACGGGTATTGCCGAACGTCCGCGCAAAATTGCCGAGGGAGTCCTCGAAGCGATCCGCCGCTTTCATTGACAACCCACGAACGCCCGCGACATAATCCCGCGCCGATCTTATTAGCAAAAAGGAGAGTCGTATGGCTCAGGGCAATCCGAAACTGCGCTTTGGTTTGTGGTACGCCTTTCGCAACCCTCCGCAATGGCGACGGCCGTATCAGGACATTTACAACGATATTCTCGAACAAATTGTGTGGGCCGAGGGCATTGGCTATGACGACGTATGGTTGACCGAGCATCACTTTGCTGACGACGGCCACGCGCCGTCACCCTTGCCCCAGGCTGCGGCTATTGCGGTGAAGACCAAGAAGATGCGGATTGGCACCGGAGTGTTGTTGCTTCCGCTCTATAACCCTGTACGAGTTGCCGAAGACTGCGCCACGATCGACGTTCTTTCAGGCGGGCGGTTCGAGCTGGGAGTCGGTGTCGGGTATCGGGTTGAAGAGTTCAGTGGACTTGGCATCCCCCGCGAGCAACGTGGGGGTCGTGCAAATGAGGGGTTAGAGATCATTCGCCGACTGTGGGAAGGCGAGACCGTCACATTCAAAGGCAAATATTTCCAGATTGAAAACACCAAGCTCACCCCCGAGCCGGTGCAAAAACCCCGACCACCACTGTGGGTTGGCGGCTTTGCCGGAGCGGCGACCAAACGAGCCGCACGCTATGGCGATGGCTACATTGGGACCGGAGCGATGAAAGAACAGTACATGGCATACTTGGCTGAGTTGCGTGCGCTCGGCAAAGACACGTCGAATCCAAAACTGGCCGGAGGTCACTTCTGGTTAATCGTTGCCAACGATCCGGAAAAGAGTTGGCACGAAATTGCCCCTCACGTTCGCTATCAGATCAACGTCTACAACGAGTGGCTGACCAAAGCCGGACAATCGTTGTTTCCGCCGATGCCGGATGATGCCGCACTGAAAGCCAGCGGTATTCTGAATATCGTCACGCCAGAGGCTGCCGTGCAGATGATCAAAGACTACGTGGCGGAGGTCCCGATTCAACGCTACTACACCTGGACGCTCCCGCCTGGTTATCCGGCCAAGAAGATGAACGAACATCTTGAACTCTTCGCCACCAAGGTCATGCCGCATTTCCGCTAAGTTTGTGTACCGACTAAAGCTTCTCCCTGCTCTGCCGATCATCAGACCGGGCCAGCACTTTTGGGGACGCCGCTACAGAAAGAGGAGCTTGTATGTTCGATCTTGGACTGACGCACATCGCGTTACCGGTCCGTGACGTTGATACCAGTGTCGCTTTTTACGCCCAGTACGCGCGTATGCAGGTTGTCCATCGTCGTACAGATCATGTTTCTGGGTCAGACGTGGCTTGGATCAGTGACCGTACACGGCCGTTTGCGATCGTACTCGTACGAACCCGCAAAATAGACAGTCCGCTGCTGCCTCTGGCTCATCTTGGAGTCGCATGTGCCAGCCGAGATGATGTGGATAAACTCTGCCGGCAAGCTCGTTCAGAAGGGTATTTACGTTTAGAACCACGCGAAGCCGGCTATCCCGTCGGGTATTCAGCGTTACTGGCCGACCCCGACGGACACACCCTCGAGCTGTCGTATGGGCAAGAGATTGCGTCGGCAGTTGCTGACGCAGCGTAGACCGGAAGTATCTAAGCCTTCGGTGCATTGGCGAGAATCATCGTCGCCGCAGCGCTAAAAATTCCACCCGGACCGTGACACAACGCGACCTCGGCGTCTTGCACTTGCCGCTCGCCACACTCACCCCGCACTTGCCGCACGGCTTCGATAATCGTGAACATGCCGTACATACCAGTGTGCGTATACGACAGTCCACCGCCGTTGGTGTTCATGGGAAAGTCGCCGCCTGGTGCGGTGCGCTGTCCGGACACGAATGCGCCACCTTCGCCTTTCTTACAGAAGCCAAGATCTTCGAGCGCGAGGATCGGCACGATGGTGAACGCATCGTACAACATTGCCACATCGACGTCTTTAGGAGTCACACCAGCCATCGCAAAGGCTTGCGGGCCGGAAATCTGCGCGCCCGTCGCGGCAGTGAAATCAGGCATCTGGTTGACCCAGCAATGGCCGGTGCCTTCGCCAGTCCCGAGAATGTAGACTGGTTTCTTTTTAAGATTCTTAGCGCGTTCGGCTGAGGTAATCACTGCCGCACCGCCGGCGTCGGTGACAAGACAGCAATCGAGCACATGAAACGGCCAGGAGATGATCGGCGACTTCATCACATCAGCAATTGAGAGTTCGCCGCGTTGATTGGCTTTCGGATTCAACCGCGCCCACGCGCGGGTGGCGACCGCAACTTCGGCCAATTGCTCTTGGGTGGTCCCGTACTCATGCATGTGGCGGGTGGCGATAAAGCCGTACGCCGTGAACGGAAATACAATGCCGTACGGGACTTCAAACTGCCACAAGAGTGAGTCTTTGGGCGAATTGGTGGTTGGCATCGCCAAACGTGACCGACCGGATTCACCATGAGTGATAAGTGCGACTTCACACAGCCCGGCGTTGAGCGCGGCCATCGCATGCTGACAATGTTGAATAAACGAACAGCCTCCCACAGAGGTACCGTCGATATAACGCGGGCGAATGCCAAGGTACTCAGCCGTTTCGGTAGAAAATATCCGTCCCGCACTGAACACGGCATCAACGTCATTCTTTGTGAGGCCAGCGTCAGCGATAGCGTTACGCGCCGCTTCAGCGTGTAGTTGTAGCGCAGATTTATTGGGTACCGCACCCATCTCGTCGGATTCGGCAACGCCGACAACGGCGAATTTGCCTGACAGATCTTTGTAGTTGGTCATGGATCATTTCCTTTCGTGTTGCAGGGATGAAACAGGACTTTTCCCCACGTACACGCATCACGTTTTACGTTCTACGTTTCACTCGTTACTCATTACTGTTCCCCCGTTGGCCGAAACTTCGGCAGACTGATGGTATCAGTGAGGTCGTCAAACACGACTTCCACGTCCATATCGCAGCGCAGGTTCTTTGGGTCGGGGGCAACACCGACAATGTTCGTGGCGATGCGCGGCCCTTCGTCGAGTTCGACGATCGCCGTGATAAACGGACCGGGAATGCCCATGATCGAGCGTTGGGGGATGGCGAACGTGTGGAGCTTGCCTTTGCCGCTGGCTTTGATCCATTCAAGGTCGCTGGACCAACAATGCGGACAAATACCACGTGGATAGAAATGACACTTGCCACAGCTTTTGCATCGCGGCAGCATCAATTCATGCCGTTTCGCTCCTTCCCAGAATGGCTTAGTTTCCGGGGTCGGCGTCGGTGCGAGATGGGCAAATTTTCCTGCTTCAGCCATACGGTCCCTCCTTATTCATTAAGAATGAAGAGTGAGAAATGTGCGGGCGAGTACTCTATCTATGCGAAAATGAGAGATGAGTAGGGAAAGCGTCGTTCCCGCGACAGCGGGAAGCCAGGTGTAATCACCGAAGCCTGCTGCCTGAAGCTTCTGGGCGCCCACCTTCGTGGGCGTGACGGAAACGAGCCATTCAACCTCAGGCGGACAAGATACCGGAACCACCAGTGTCACCCTCCTCACATTGCGCGTCTCTTTTCACTCAGTTAGAGAAGAGTGTCAATGGACTACGAGACGAGGATTCGTGAACTGGCCCGCCGTTCGTTGGCTGTACTTCAGACTGACCCGACAAGCGAGGATGATTGGCAGTCCCGTCTATTGCCGGAACGGATAGCGCTCGTCCTCCCTGACATTGTTGCCGAGGAATGTGTAAATTTTATCCGCGATCACAAGGAGTACCGCTTCGCGTACTATGACGCGTTCGGGAATGTGTGCGGCAAGCCTCGTGAGATCGCCGCGTATGTATTAACCGTACTGATTAAAGAGCCGGTCGAGGAGCAACGCGGGTAGCTCACTATGCGTGCCTTCACTTCTGCTCGTTATACCGTGTCGCTCGGGCATCACTCGTACCCGATGGATAAGTATCGTCTAGTGGCAGAACAGTTAGTGCGTGAACAGACACTCTCACCTGAGGAATTACTCGAGCCTGAAGCGGCACCCTTAGAAGACGTACTGCGTGTGCACGCCTCGGAATATGTCCACGCATTCATCAACGGTGCTCTCGAACGTGGGGCGCAACTCCGCCTTGGCTTGCCGTGGTCGCCGGAATTAGTCCGTCGTGCTTTTGCCGTGATTGGTGGAACGTATGGGGCTGCGCGCGCGGCACTAGAGGATGGGATCGCGGCGAACCTCGCCGGCGGCACCCACCACGCCTTTGCCGATCATGGCGAAGGGTATTGCATCTTCAATGATCATGTTATCGTCCTACGACGGCTGCGAGTGGAAGGCCTCGCCCGGCGGTTCTTGATTGTTGATCTCGACGTGCATCAGGGGAACGGTACCGCCGTTCTTTGTCAGGCTGACCCCGACGTATTTACATTCTCGATGCACAGCGAAACCAACTATCCCGCGCGCAAAGAGCGCAGTTCATGGGACATTGGTCTTGCTGACGGGACGAGTGACGAGCAATACCTCAGTGTTCTTGCCTCCGCGTTGCCGCAGCTTCTGGAACGTTTTAGGCCAGATCTCATCCTCTATCAGGCTGGTGTTGACGTGTTGGCCGGTGACCGATTCGGTAAGCTCGCGCTGACGATGGCCGGAGTCGGTGACCGCGACCGGCTGGTCTCTGACCTTGCCCGTCGAAGCGGACTCCCACTGGTTGTGACACTCGGCGGCGGCTATGCTCGGGACATTTATCAAATAGTTGAAGCGCATTGTCAAACGATACGGACGGCAACAAGCACGCGAGGGTGAGAGCGACACCTACACTCCCTCTACCTTCGGCAATTCCTCCCCCAAAGCGAGACGCGTCAAAAATGCGCGTAGTTCGTTATCGGACAGCCCTTGTGGGGTCGACGACGTGAAAAAAAGTGAGACCTGTTGTTCTTCCGGCGAGAGACCGGCGAGTCGTTCTTGTGCACGAGAGCGGACGAGTGGACCGAGGAGGCGCGACAGTTCCGAGGTGAAACGGGCCGCGAGCAGAAGCCCTTCGCCGGCACTCTTAATCTGCGCGAGGGCCTGTCGATACACGGTGACCATCCCCGCGTGTAAGGAGATGGAATTGCCGGATTGTGACCATAACTCATGGTGCAGCGGCTCCCATTCAAGTGTAAATTCATCCATGACCGGCCATAACGCTGAGCGTAATAGGGCGGCACTTTCTGAGGCAATCAGTCGAACCAGCACGGCTTTCCAGTCATCTGAAAGTCGGGCGGGACCGCGTAGGATCTGGTGCTCTTGAATCGCTGGTCGCTCAAGGATTTCACCTTGTGTGTCGACTATCAGATGATCTTCAATCGGCTGAGCAAGTAGGGCGAGGCCAGCAATATAACGAAGTTGCTCTTCGTTGGTGCGATCTGTGCGAATAACGTAGGCACCGGTGGCAAGGCCTGAGCGGTAGTACACCCGACCGCGGTCGTAGATCTTTTCTACTCCGTTACGGAGTTGTACGCACGTGTGCCCAGCAGGAAAAAAGCGTTCGTGCGGAAGCGGTTCCCAATCAACCGGCGCTTCTTTCATGGCGAGCTGTACCGCGGTTTCCTCGGCGCCCTGCGCAAAACGCTCGCGCATAGCGCCTGGCTCACCCCGATAACGGAACGACTCACTCAAAGTGGCGAACAATCGTTCCGTCGGATATGGGCCACGATAACGCAAGGCGGCTTTCCCTTGATCGTGCGCCAGCATTGCTAGCACATTGAGGAGTGTGGAACCTGCACCCAGTGGCAGACGAACTGGGTCATCTAAGGGCGGTAATGAATCGAGGTCTTCGTAGGCGACGGAGCGAAACAATGTCAACGGATGCGCGATTTTGAATCCAGTTTCGCCTTCAAGAAGAGACACACTATCCGACATCCCCCAGCCCAGGTGTGACGCGGCGCCGCGTTCGACGCCAAGAAAACGCCCATCCAGCCCGCGCGCTTTGAACCGCGTTAAGTTGCCGGCGTTGTCTCGGTGCAGCAGCACGAGCAGCCGTCCCGAACGATCAAATGTTGCCAAACGTCGCTGGACGGCGCACGGCTGAGACGGCGGAACAAAAAGTGATAGTGAACCATGAGGGGAGTATTCAGCGATACGGTGACCGTCCGTAAGAAGAACCTCGGTTACGTGTTGCACTGAATCTGTTGCGTGTTGCGTGTTGGATGGAACGCGTTGCGCGTTGCGTGTTGCGTGTTCAAATGCCGTGGAGAGCGAAATGAGGAGTTCAGGAGGAAGGTCTTCGTTTGCCAGCCGCTGAATGGCGGTAGCGAATATATCGAGGGTGACTGCCATAGTTTTCCTCGCCAGACCCAACTCCTAAAGCTTAGATCCCGGCCCTTGCAGCGAGGCAATTTGCTCTGTCGACAGATACCGAGACAGCACCTCCGGTGATGCTTCACGCAGGGCAGTAACGGAGTCAAACCCTGCCGCAACCAGTCCACGGATCTCTTCTCGGCCCAGACCCGGGAGATTGGCGCGAGCCAGCGTCAGTCCGTCAGTATCCACCCCGAAGCGCACCCGTTCAGCCAGATTGCTAATGTGTTGTGAGGGGGACCAGCCCATCACGTCGGCAACTTCAGCCGCGGCCTCCGCGAGCCAGCTCACTTCTTCGGTTTGCGCTTTGATTGTGCCGGCGTAGCATTGATAGCTGCTCTCTAGGCCGGATAACTCCTGCCCTCTGATCCAGCCCATTAACAGGAGCGAGAGTTTAGCCGAGCGAACCTCTTGCGCGGTCGGTAACATCTTGGCATGAAGGACGTGGTTGAGCTCTTCCCCGAACTCGCCACTCTGGTCCTGCGCCCATTCGTTCAGTTTACTCTCATACACGCGACCCCGATGTTCGGCAGTTGAAAGCGGCAGATGCACACGCTTCCCGTCTTCGGTCAGACTCAATAGATGCAGAAGTTCGAGGTCGGCAACCTGACGGCCACGCGAGGCGTCGAAGAAGCGGGCAAGTTTGACCGCGGTGGCCGCGCGGATACCTTTGCGGGCGGCGACCTCGCCGAGCGTGGTTGCCTCGAGTTGGCCGGAGTCACGCACGGTCACGAGTTGCGCTTTGGTGAGTGCACTAAGGGCTTTCTCTATTTCATCGGTAAATACCGTCTTTTGCTTGCGTTGCTGAAAGCCGAGATAGGTCAGGGAAAAAAATTCGTGCAGTTCCTCTTTACTGGTACACACCTTCGAGGCGATGACATTGAGGACCCGGTCGGCAAACCCTTCTTGCCCAGGCGCGGGGGCGAACTGCTCATGCTCGCCGGTGACAAAGCCACGCCACAACAAATCGGCCTGGAATTGATTAGTGGCAATCAGAATTGATCGGCCAAACTCGTCGCGAAAACCGAGCCGTCCCGCACGGCCAGAGATGTTTTCGTATTCCGCCCACGACAGTGGCACTTCAATCGCGGCCCCGGTGCGTCGATCGGTATCCCACTTGACCGCTTCAAGAAAAACAGTTGAGGCCGGGAGGTTGACGCCGAATGCTAACGTTGAAGTGCAGGCGATTACTCGCAGTTGGCCGTTACGATAATGGGTCTCGACAAGCGAACGTTCTTGCGGCGTAAGATCAGCGTGATGGAAGGCGACACCGCCGGTGAAGGCTGTGCGCAATTGCACTTTAAGTGCGGTCTCTTCTAGCGTATCCAGTGCCGCGAGGGCTTCTTGCGCAGGGGGGAGTTTGGCATGCTCCGCCAATGCCAGCGCGCATTGCACGGCGTCACGTCTGCCTTTCAAGAAAATCAGGACCTGCTCGCCTTTATCGACTAAGTGTTTCACGTTGGCGAAGAGGATGTCGCGCGGGTCTTCGGAATCAACGGGCGCAAGCTGCTCTTCGCCTTCTTCTCCCGAATTGTAGGTCTTGTACCGAAAGCGGCCGCCGAGCAATACGCCACGATACAGCTCGACTGGTCGTTCGTCTTGGAACAATAAGTCCGCTTCCAACCAATCTGCCACTTGCTGCGCTTCCCGAAGCACCGCCGAAAGTCCGAGCACTTGCGGCCGGGGAGCCGAGCTGAGTAACTTCGCTAAAGAGAGTTCGAGGCCCGGCCCCCGCTCTGGATCCCCCAGCATTTGCAACTCGTCAACGACAACGAGCGCGACCGTGCGCAATAAATGAGGGTGCCTCACCAGCAGTTGGGAAAGCTTTTCGTAAACGAGAACGGCAAGATGGAAATCGCCTTGTTCTATATCACGATCGAACTCGCGGCGGTCACGAGTCGCA
>Ga0070741_10006729_pt1 | contig 24436 bp, 18 predicted proteins | sample Coa_R1_4_FD_66440 | JGI IMG/M metagenome (GOLD analysis project Ga0070741, IMG submission 66440) | Surface soil microbial communities from Centralia Pennsylvania, which are recovering from an underground coalmine fire - Coalmine... | ecosystem: Environmental > Terrestrial > Soil > Unclassified ...
ACGCCACCGTGATCACGTCGCCGGGCTTCGCGCCGATGGAGCCCAGATCTAGCGGGTGCATCAGGGCGACCGGCTCGGGCTCGATCGCGTCCAGCACGCCGGAGCGGCGGGTCATCGCGCCGGTGTGCCAGTGCTCGAGCTGGCGGCCGGTGATGAGCACCATCGGGTAGCTCTCGTCCGGGCGCTCGGCGGCAGGAATGATGTCGGCGGGCACGAAGCGCCCCTTGCCGCTCGCGGTCGGGAAATGATCGAGAAAGACCACCGGCTCGCCCGGATCGCCCTCGTGCTCGCAGGGATAGGTGACCGAGCTTTCGCTCTCCAGCCGCTCCCAGGTGATGCCTGCGATCGACGGCATCGCCTTGCGCATCTCTTCGAACACCTCCTTCGGCCCGGCGTAGTTCCAGTCGAGCCCGAGCCGGCGCGCCATCTCGATGATGGTCCACAGGTCGGGCTTCGCTTCTCCCGGCGGCTCGAGCGCCTGGCGGCCGAGCTGCACCATGCGGTCGGTGTTGGTCACCGTGCCGCTCTTCTCCGGCCATGCGGTCGCCGGCAGGATCACGTCGGCGAGATAGGCGGTCTCGGTGAGAAAGATGTCCTGCACCACCAGCCAGTCCAGGCTGGCGAGCGCCTCGCGCGCATGGTGCAGATCCGGGTCGGACATCGCGGGGTTCTCGCCCATGATGTACATGCCGCGGATCTTGCGCGCAATCGCTGCGTGCATGATCTCGACCACGGTCAGCCCGGGCTTGTCGTCCAGCGCGACGCCCCACAGTCGTTCGTACAGCGCGCGGGCCCGGTCATCGTTCACCCGGTGGTAATCCGGGAACATCATCGGGATCAGGCCGGCGTCGGACGCGCCCTGGACGTTGTTCTGGCCGCGCAGCGGGTGCAGCCCGGTGCCGGGCCGCCCGATCTGGCCGGTGGAGAGCGCCAGCGCGATCAGGCAGCGCGCGTTGTCGGTGCCGTGCACGTGCTGCGAGATGCCCATGCCCCAGAAGATGATCGAGGCCTTCGAAGTGGCGTACAGCCGCGCCACGCGCTTGATGGTCTCGGCCGTGATGCCGCAGATCGGCGCCATCGCCTCGGCGCTGTAGCCCTCGACGTTCTTCCTCAGCGCCGCGAAGTTTTCCGTGCGCGCGGCGATGAAGTCCTGGTTCACCAGGCCCTCGTGCACGATGGTGTGCAGCATCGCGTTGAGCAGCGCGACGTCGGTGTCGGCCTGGAACTGCAGGAAATACGTCGCATGGCGCGAGAGATCGGAGGCGCGCGGATCGCAGACGATCAGCGTCGCGCCGCGCTTCGCCGCGTTCTTGATCCAAGTGGCGGCCACCGGGTGGTTCACCGTCGGGTTGGCGCCGATGACGACGATCACCTCCGCGTGCAGCGCGTCGTGCACCTGGTTCGACACCGCGCCGGAGCCGATGCCCTCGAGCAGCGCCGCCACCGAGGACGCATGGCACAGCCGCGTGCAATGGTCGACGTTGTTGGTGCCGAAGCCGGTGCGCACCAGCTTCTGGAACAGATACGCCTCTTCGTTGCTTCCCTTCGCGGAGCCGAAGCCCGCCAGCGCGTGCTTGCCGTGCTGGTCGCGGATTTCGCGCAGCCTCCCGGCGCCGAGCGCCAGCGCCTCCTCCCAGCTCGCTTCGCGGAACACCTCGTGCACGCGCGCGGGATCGATCTCGAATTCCGCGCTCTTCGACACCCCGGGCTTGCGGATCAGCGGCCGGGTCAGCCTCTGCCTGTGATGCACGTAGTCGAACCCGTAGCGGCCTTTCACGCACAGCCGGCCGCGGTTCGCCGGGCCTTCGCGTCCCTGCACCCAGAGGATCCGGTTGTCCTTGACGTGGTAGGTGAGCTGGCAGCCCACGCCGCAGTACGGGCACACGGAATCGACCGTCTTGTCGGCCGTACTCAGCGCCACCTCGTGCGCCGGCATCAGCGCGCCGGTGGGACAGGCCTGCACGCACTCGCCGCAGGCGACACAGGTCGAATCGCCCATCGGATCGTCGAGGTCGAAGACGATCTTCGCCCGTTCGCCACGGAAGGCATAGCCGATGACGTCGTTTACCTGCTCTTCGCGGCAGGCGCGCACGCAGCGCGTGCACTGGATGCAGGCGTCCAGATTAACGGCCATCGCGGGATGGGAAAGGTCGGGCCTCGGCTGCTCGCGCGACGCGAATCGCGGCCGGCCGAGCTGCAGTTTCTGCGCCCAGCGATCGAGCTCGGAATCGAGCCGGTAGCGCGTGTCGGGCATGTCGGAGAGCAGCAACTCCAGCACCATCTTCTGCGACAGCAGCGCCCGCTCGCTGTCGGCCGCGACCTCCATCCCCGCCTTGGGATAGCGGCAGCAGGACGGCGCCAGCACGCGCTCGCCCTTGATCTCGACCATGCACGCGCGGCAGTTGCCGTCCGGCCGGTAGCCCGGCTTGTAGCAAAGATGCGGGATCTCGACGCCGTGGCGCTTCGCCGCCTCGAGGATCGTCTCGCCGGGCACCGCGTGCACCTCGGCCCCGTTGAGTTTGAACGCGATCGAATCGCCTCTATTCATAAGACGGAATCAACCACCAGGACACCAAGGCACCAAGAACTGCAAGAGAATCGGAAACAGAACCCACGGCGCCGAACATCATGTCCTTAACCCATGCCTGAGTTGTCATATCGAATTGCTTTTCCTGTTTTCTTGGTGTCTTGGTGCCTTGGTGGTTCGCATCTGGTTATCGCTTTGGTCCAGCTCCTGCGGGAAGTATTTCATCACGGTCAGCACCGGATTGGGCGCCGCCTGCCCCAGCCCGCAGATGGAGGCATCCGCCATCGCCTGTGAGAGTTCCGTAAGCAGGTCTCGGTTCCATGCGTTGGTCTCGATGAGCTGCAACGCCTTCGCGCTGCCCACCCGGCAGGGCGTGCACTGGCCGCAGGACTCTTCGTGAAAGAACTTCATCAGGTTGCGGGCCGCGGCCCAGGCGCGGTCGCGGTCCGAAAGCACGATCACCGCGGCGGAGCCGATGAAGCAGCCGTACGGGTTGAGCGTGTCAAAGTCGAGCGGAATGTCGCCCATCGACGCCGGCAGGATGCCGCCGGAGGCGCCGCCCGGCAGATAGCCGTAGAAGCGATGGCCGTCGAGCATGCCGCCGCAGTACTCGTCGATGAGTTCCTGTGCCGTGATGCCGGCCGGCGCCAGGTGCACGCCCGGCTTCTTCACCCGGCCGGAAACCGAGAACGAGCGCAGGCCCTTGCGGCCGTGGCGGCCGTGGCCCGCGAACCACTCCGCGCCATGGTCGACGATGTCGCGCACCCAGTAGCAGGTTTCCATGTTGTGCTCTAGCGTGGGCCGTCCGAACAGTCCCACCTGCGCGACGTAGGGCGGGCGCAGCCGCGGTATGCCGCGCTTGCCCTCGATCGACTCGATCATCGCCGATTCCTCGCCGCAGATATACGCGCCCGCCCCGCGCCGCAGGTGCAGCGGCGGCAGGGCGCACGGAGGATCGGCGCGCAGCGCGGCGAGTTCCTTCTCCAGGATCGCGCGGCAGCCCGCGTATTCATCGCGCAGGTAGATATAGATCTCGGCGCAGCCGGAGGCCCAGGCGGCGACCAGCATGCCTTCGAGGAAACGGTGCAGATCGCGCTCCAGGTACCAACGGTCCTTGAAGGTCCCGGGTTCGCCTTCGTCGATGTTGACCGCCATCAGCCGCGGCGCCGGCTCGGCCCAGACGATGCGCCATTTGCGCCCGGCGGGAAATCCCGCGCCGCCCAGGCCGCGCAGCCCGGCGCTTTCCATGGTCTTGAACAGTTCCTCGCGCTCGAGCCCACCGTCCAGGCATCGGGCGAGCAGGCGGTAGCCGCCCTCCTTGCGATAGCGCCGGTAGTCGACGTAACGCGCGACGTCGCAGTTGCGCTTTCCAGACCGGACCGTCTCGACGACCTTCTCTACGCTGGCGTACTCGACCGGTCGCTGATGCACTACCGCCACCGGCGCTTCCGCGCAGCGCCCGACGCAGGGCGCGGGGACGACGCGCACGTCGCGGCCGAGCACGGCGGGCAGTTCGGAGAGCAGCATCTCCGCGCCCGCCAGTTCGCAGGAGATCGAGTCGCAGACGCGCACCGTCAACGGCGGCGGCGCGGCATCGCCTTCTCTGACGACATCGAAGTGGTGGTAGAAGGTCGCGACTTCGTACACCTCGGTCATCGCGAGTCGCATCTCCTGCGCCAGCGCTACCAGATGCGCGGCCGACAGACGACCGTACCTGTCCTGGATGCGGTGCAGATACTCGACCAGCAGATCGCGGCGGCGCGGTGCGTCGCCGAGGAGCGCCCTGACCTGTTCCAGCGCGCTGGGATCGACCTGGCGTCCCTTCGGCTTGCCGCGGTCGCGCCGCATCGGTCCGGCGCCGCGCACGCTGCTCGGACGATCCACTAGCGGACCTCCGCGCGAAGGGCGGCGCGATCGCCCGTTCCCGCGGCGGACATTTGCGCACCCACGTCCCTGCTCCCGAAACTCCACTGCGGGGGTAAGATCAGCGTCGTTTCCACTCTATCGTTCCGTAGACACTTGCAAGACCCCTCGCGCAATCATATTCCGGCGGCGCCGGAGGTCAATGCAACGCGTTCTCCAGGCATGAACAAACCAGTTCCCGATCATCGTCCGCAGCTCACCTCGGCGGGGCGGCCCGCGACCTTCTCCATCCCGGCCGTGAACGAGCGCGGCGAGCCCATCGAGACCGAGATCGCCGGCGAGCATCCGCTGACGATCTATGTCGACAAGCGCGAGCTGGTCACGCTCATGACGCTCGGCCAGGCGCCCGAGGCGCTCGTCATCGGCTACCTGCGCAACCAGCGGCTGCTGTCCTCGCTGGACGAAATCCTCTCGGTGCAGGTCGACTGGGACAGCGGCGCCTGCGCCGTGCGGACGCGATCCGGCATCGCCAATCTCGACCGCAAGCTCCATAAACGCACGGTGACCACCGGGTGTGGACAGGGTACGGTGTTCGGGGACCTGATGGAAGAAATCGATCGCGTGCGACTGTCTCAAAATGAAGCATTCTCGCAGAGCACGCTGTACGGGCTGCTGGACGCGGTACGCCGGCGCGAGACGGTCTACAAACAGGCGGGCGCCGTGCACGGCTGCGCGCTCGCGCGCGGCACCGAGATCCTCTACTTCGTCGAAGACGTGGGCAGGCACAACGCGGTGGACGCGATCGCCGGCCTGATGTGGCTCGACGGAGTCGAGGGCGACGACAAGATCTTCTACACCACCGGCCGGCTCACTTCCGAGATGGTGATCAAGTGCGCGCAGATGCGGGTGCCGATCCTGGTGTCGCGCTCCGGCCTGACGCGCATGGGATACGAGGTGGCGCAGAGAGTGAATCTCACGATGATCGGCCGCGCCACCGGCCAGCACTATCTCCTGTTCACCGGCGCGCAGCGATTCCGAAAAGACAAGGACTCGGGACTCGGGACTCAGGATTGAGCAAAGACTGTCCATCCAAGTCCCGAGCACTGAGCACCGAGTCCTATCCTTCGACGATGGCAACCGACCAGTCGCGTAAACAATTGGGCCACATCTTCGTGACGGGAGTGATACTGGCCGGCGGCCTGGGCAGGCGCATGGGCGGAGTGGACAAAGGCCTGCAGCCGTTTCGCGGCCGGGCGATGGTCGAGTGGGTGATCGAGCGCCTCGCGCCGCAAGTCGACGAGGTGCTGATCAACGCGAACCAGAATCTCGATCGTTACCGCTGTTTCGGATACCGCGTCGTCGCCGACGAGGTGGGCGGCTTCGCCGGTCCGCTCGCCGGCCTGCATTGCGGCATGAAGGAAGCGAGGAACCCGCTGGTGCTCATCGTCCCCTGCGATTCGCCGTTTCTTCCGCTCGATCTTGCGCCTCGGCTGCGCGCCGCCCTGCTCGATGGAAAACACGACGTGGCGGTGGCCAGGACCGGCGACCAGCCGCATCCCGTCTTCTGCCTCGCGCGGCGCGAGTTGCTCGCTCACCTGGAAGCGTTTCTGCGCGGCGGCGGGCGAAAGATCGACGCCTGGTACGCCACCGCGCGCGCGACGGAGGTGCCGTTCGACGACGAAGCGGACGCCTTCCGCAACATCAACACGCGCGAGGAACTGCGCGCCGCGGAAAGCGGTCAGGGTTGACCGGCCGCGTCGCGAAGATAGCGCATGTAGAAGCGCACCGACTCGCCGTAGTTCTGCACCGCGATCCGCTCGTCGATGCCGTGAAAACGCTTCAGGTCTTCGCGCTTTAGCCGCGTCGGCTTGAAGCGGAACACGTTGTCGGCGATCGATGCGAAATGGCGCGAGTCGGTTGCGCCCAGGACCAGCGACGGTGCGACTACCGCTTCGGGGAAGATCGCCTTCACCGACCGATGCAGGCGCTGGAATGCTTCGGATTCGACGCTCGATACCGGCGAAGGCTCGCTGCGCGAGGTTCCCACCGGTGCGATCCTGACCCGCGGATCGGCAATGATCGACTTCACCCTCCAGATCAGCGCCTCGGTGCCGGTCCCCGGCAGGAGCCGGAAATTGATCACCGCGCGCGCCCGCGTCGGCAGCACGTTTTCCTTCCTGCTTCCCTCCAGCATGGTGGGCGCGATGGTGTTGCGGATCAGCGCGTTGGTGGCCGGCGCCTTCGCCAACTGCGATTCCACCAGCGGCGCGAACAGCCACAGATTGCCCAACACCAGCCGGCGCCACACCCCCTGCTCCGGCGCCAGGAATGCGAGCTGCTCGCGAACCGGTTCGGTCAGGGCGGTGGGAAACGGATTGTTCTCGAGCCGGACGAGGGCGGCGCTGAGAATCCCGACCGCGGTGTGCGGCGGCGGCATGGAGGAATGACCGCCTTCGGACTCGACCGCGAATTCGAGGCTCAGGTAGCCCTTCTCGGCGATGCCGATCAGCGCGACCGGTCTGTCGAACCCCGGCACGATGCCCATGGTGACCGCCTGCCCCTCGTCGAGCACCGATTCCAGCTTCACGTTGCGCGCCGCCAGCGCCGCCGCGATCCGGGCGCTGCCCGTTACGCCTCCGACTTCCTCGTCGTGGCCGAAGGCGAAATACACCGTGCGCCTGGGCTGGAATCCCTGCGCCAGCAGCGCCTCGACCGCCTCGTGCAGCGCCACGACGCTGTCCTTGTCGTCGAGCGCGCCCCGTCCCCAGACGAAGCCGTCCGCGATGTCGCCCGAAAAGGGGGGGTGCGTCCAGTCCATGGCGGTGTCGGGGTCCGCGGGCACGACGTCCTGGTGCGCCATCAGCAGGATCGGCTTCAGCTCGGGATCGCTGCCGCGCCACTCGTAGAGCAGGCTGAACTCACTGATGCGTTCCTTTTCCAGCGACGCCTGCAGGCGCGGAAAACTGCGCGCGAGAAACCCCTGCAGACCGTCGAACGCGTCGGCGGAGAACTCGCCGGGGTCCTGGTGAGAGACGGTCTGGAAGCGGATCGCCTGCGCCAGCCGCTGCGCCGCCTGCATCGCATCGGGGCCGCGTTCGTCGGCGCGCGGTACTTCGATCTGGCGGCTGGACAGACGGGCGGCATTGAACGCGAGCAGCAGCGCGAGGAGGATCGGCGCCGCTACGTAGAGACGGATCAGCGCCCTGCGCGACATGGCTGCACACTCGGAAAAGACGACGACATCCGGAGCGGTTCGGCGCGGCGGTCAGTGGTCCGCAGGCGGATTTTCCGGTACCGCGGACGGCTTGGGATTCAGCACCTGGAAGAAAATCTCGTCCTGCTTGATCATGCCCAGCTCGAGGCGGGCGCGCTCCTCGATCGCGTCCCATCCCTCCTTCAGATCGCGCACCTCGGCGGCGAGCGCCGCGTTGCGCGCCGCCAGGCGATCGTTGGTCTCGCGCTGCGCCTTGATGTCGCGGCTGAGTTCCCAGACGCGCACCCATCCGCCCTTGCCCAGCCATAGCGGATACTGGACCGCGGCCACGAGCAGGATCAGGACGAGCGCAAGAGTCCTCATTTACCGCAGATGATGGAACGCCTCGCGCCCGGCGTAATGCGCCGAGTCCCCCAGATCTTCTTCGATGCGCAGTAACTGGTTGTACTTGGCGATCCGGTCGGAACGGGACAGCGATCCGGTCTTGATCTGCAGCGCGTTGGACGCCACGCACAGGTCGGCGATGAAGGTGTCCTCCGTCTCGCCCGAGCGATGCGAGATCACCGTGGTATATCCGGCGCGCTTGGTCATCTCGATCGCGGCGAAGGTTTCGCTCAGCGTGCCGATCTGGTTGGTCTTGATCAGCACCGAGTTCGCGATGCCCCTGCTGATCCCCTCCGCGATGATCTTGGTGTTGGTGACGAAAATATCGTCGCCGACGATCTGCACCTTCTTGCCGAGCTTCTTGGTGAGCAGCTTCCAGCCCTCCCAGTCGCTCTCGGCCATGCCGTCTTCGACGGACAGGATCGGGTACTTCTCGACCCAGGCGGCGAGATAGTCGGCGAACTCCGCGGCGCTGAGCTCCAGGCTCTCCGATGCGAGATTGTAGCTGCCCTTCTGGAAGAACTCCGAGGCGGCGCAATCCACGCCGATCGCGACCTGCGAGCCGGGCGTGTAGCCCGCCGCGCCGATCGCCTCCATGATCAGCTCGAGCGCCGCCTCGTTGCTCGCCAGGTTCGGCGCGAAGCCGCCCTCGTCTCCCACCGTGGTCGGCATGCCTTTCTTGTCGATGAGCTTCTTCAGGGAATGGAAGACTTCCGCGCCGCAGCGCAGCGCCTCGCGGAAGCTCTCCGCGCCGACCGGGATGATCATGAATTCCTGCAGGTCGAGACTGTTGTTGGCATGCGCGCCGCCGTTGATCACGTTCATCATCGGCACCGGAAGCTGCATGCGCCCCGCCCCGCCGAGATAGCGATACAGCGGCAGGCCGGACTCCTCCGCCGCCGCTTTCGCGACCGCGAGCGACACCGCGAGCAGGGCGTTCGCGCCCAGCCTGGACTTGGATTCGGTGCCGTCGAGATCGATCAGGGTCTGATCGATGAATGCCTGCTCGATCGCGTCCAGGCCGACGATCGCCTCGCAGATCTCGGTGTTGATGTGCTCCACCGCCTTCAGCACGCCCTTGCCGAGATAGCGGCTCTTGTCCCCGTCGCGCAGCTCGATGGCCTCGCGCGTGCCGGTGGAAGCCCCGGAGGGCACCGCCGCGCGGCCGCTCACGCCGGACTCGAGCAGCACGTCGGCTTCGACGGTGGGATTGCCGCGCGAATCGAGAATCTCGCGCGCCACGATATCGACGATCGAACTCATGTGTTTTCCTTCTTTTCCGGACAGACGATCGATTCGCGAGGATACCAGCGCCCGCGGTTCCGTGGGGCGCGGCGCAGCCACCCGCCGGCTGCGGGCTCGGCGCTCCGAATCCGCCGGCGCCGTCCGCCCGGCGACAACCCGCAACGGCTGTTGCGCCCGGTTACTGCCGCACCAGCCGCTCTTCGAAACCCCGCCGCTTCACGATCTCGTCGAGACTCTTCAGGGTTTCCAGCAGCGGCTTCATGAACTTCAGCGGCCATGCGTTCGGCCCGTCCGACAGCGCCTTCTCCGGGTTCGGATGCGTCTCCATGAACACGCCAGCCACGCCAGTGGCCACCGCGGCGCGCGCGAGCACCGGAACGAACTCGCGCTGCCCGCCGCTCGAGGTGCCCTGGCCGCCCGGCAACTGTACCGAGTGGGTGGCGTCGAATACTACCGGACAGCCGGTGTCGCGCATGATCGCGAGCGAGCGCATGTCGGACACCAGATTGTTGTAGCCGAAGGAGGCGCCGCGCTCGCACACCAGGATGTTGTCCTTGCCGCTCGCCTCGCGCGCCTTGTCTACCACGTTCTTCATGTCCTGCGGGGCGAGGAACTGTCCTTTCTTGATGTTGACCGGCTTGCCCGCGCTCGCCACCGCGCGGATGAAGTCCGTCTGCCGGCACAGGAACGCCGGGGTCTGCAGGACGTCCACGACCGCCGCGACCTGCGGCACTTCCTGCTCGGTGTGGACATCGGTGAGCACCGGCACGCCGACCTTGGCGCGCACCTCCGCGAGCAGCTCCAGGCCTTTCTCCATTCCCAGGCCGCGGAAGGACGCCCCCGAGCTGCGGTTGGCCTTGTCGTACGAGGCTTTGAAGATGAAGGGAATGCCGAGAGCCGACGCGATTTCCTTCAACGTACCCGCCGTGTCCATCACCAGTTGCCGCGACTCCACCACGCACGGTCCGGCGATGAGGAATATCGGCCGGTCCATGCCGGCTTCGAAGCCGCACAGCTTCATCGAGGCTTCTCCCGCGACGCGGCGGGGCGGGAAACGCGCGCGACGGTCGCGCCGATCGCGGCCCCGATACGCTGCGGATGCATGCGTACTCCGTCAGGCAAGGCTTTGAACGCGTGCTTCACGCGGCGCCGGGGCCTGGCGCCGCTGCTGCTGCTCCAGTGCGGCGCGAATGAACGCCTTGAACAGCGGATGGCCCTTGCGCGGCGTGGAGGTGAACTCCGGATGGAACTGGCAGCCGATGAACCAGGGATGGCCCGGCAGCTCGATCATTTCGCACAGCCCCTCCCGCGGGGACATGGCGGAGACTTTCAGGCCCGCTTCCTTCAGCACCGGCAGGAACTGGTTGTTGATTTCGTAGCGATGGCGATGGCGCTCGACGACCCGCTCGGCGCCGTAGATCTCCCGCGCCTGCGTTCCCGGCAGCAGGATCGCCTCCTGGCCGCCGAGGCGCATCGAACCGCCCAGATCCGATTTCTCGTCCCGCACCTCGCGATGCCCGTCCCGCGCCATCCACTCGGTGATCAGGGCCACGACCGGGTACGGCGTATTGGGTTCGAACTCGGTGCTGTGCGCGCCTTCCAGGCTCGCCATGTGCCGCGCGAACTCGATGATGGCGAGCTGCATGCCGAGACAGATGCCCAGATAAGGGATCGCGTTCTCCCGCGCGTAGCGGATCGCCGCAATCTTGCCCTCCACGCCGCGCTTTCCGAAGCCGCCCGGCACCAGGATCGCATCCATCGCCTCGAGCGCGCCCACGCCGTCGCGCTCGATGCTCTCCGAGTCGATGTAGTGGATGTCGATGCGCGAATTGGTGTGGATGCCGGCGTGGACCAATGCCTCGGACAGCGACTTGTAGGATTCCGTCAGATCGACGTACTTGCCGACCAGCGCGATGTCGACCCGGCCGACGGGATGCTCGAGCGCGTGGACCAGCGCCGCCCAGTTGCCGAGATCCGCGGGCGGCGCCTGGATGTCGAGCTTCTTGAGCACGATGTCGTCCAGGCCCTGCGCGTGCAGCAAGCCCGGGATCTTGTAGATGCAGTCGACGTCGACCGCGGAGATGACGGCCGCCTCCTCGACGTTGGTGAAGAGCGCGATCTTGCGTCGCTCGTTCTCTGGAATGACCCGGTCCGCGCGGCACAGCAGGACGTCCGGCTGGATGCCGATCTCGCGCAGCTCCTTCACCGAATGCTGGGTGGGCTTGGTCTTGATCTCGCCCGCGGAGGGGATGTAGGGCAGCAGCGTCAGATGGATGAAACAGGTGTTCTGCTTGCCGAGCTGGATGCTCATCTGGCGCGCCGCTTCGAGGAACGGCAGCGACTCGATGTCGCCCACCGTGCCGCCGATCTCCACCAGCGCGACGTCGGCGTCGCCCGCCCCCATGCGGATGAAATGCTTGATCTCGTCGGTGATGTGGGGGATGACCTGCACCGTGCCGCCGAGATAGTCGCCCCGCCTTTCCTTGCGGATCACGCTCTCGTAGATCTGGCCGGTCGTGAAATTGTTGCGTTTCGTCATCTTGACGTTGACGAAACGCTCGTAATGGCCGAGATCGAGGTCCGTTTCCGCGCCGTCCTCGGTCACGAACACCTCCCCGTGCTGGAAGGGGCTCATCGTGCCCGGGTCGACGTTGATGTAGGGATCGAGCTTGAGGAGGGTGAGGTTGATGCCGCGGGACTCGAGTATGGCGGCGAGGGATGCGGAAGCGATACCTTTGCCCAGGGAGGAGACTACGCCGCCGGTGACAAAGACAAACTTGCTCATTCCATCTCAAGTCCGGGTCGCATGCGAAATCATAACTCAAACGGCGCGGGCACAAAAGTGCGCGCAACGCGCGGCCGTGCTCACGCGGCCGCCTTCGATGCCAGATGCTTGCCGAGATAGAGCCAGGTGTCGACGACCGTGTCCGGGTTGAGAGAAATGGTCTCGATGCCTTCGTCCATCAGCCACTCCGCGAAATCCGGATGGTCGGAAGGGCCCTGGCCGCAAATGCCGACGTACTTGTCGTTGCGGCGGCAGGCCTGGATCGCGAGATGCAATATCTGCCTGACCGCCGGATCGCGTTCGTCGAACTGGCCGGCGACGATCCCCGAATCGCGATCCAGGCCCAGGGTGAGCTGGGTCATGTCGTTGGAACCGATGGAGAAACCGTCGAAGTAATGCAGGAACTGGTCGGCCAGCAGCGCGTTGGAAGGAATCTCGCACATCATGATGATTCGCAAGCCGTTCCTGCCGCGTTCGAGGCCGTTCGCGGCGAGCAGCTCGATCACCTGCCGCGCCTCGTCGACGGTGCGCACGAACGGCACCATGATCTCGACGTTGGTGAGCCCCATCTCGTCGCGCACCTTCCTGAACGCGCGGCATTCCAGCTCGAAGCAATCGCGGAAGCTCTGCGCGACGTAGCGCGATGCGCCGCGAAAACCGAGCATCGGATTTTCTTCCTGCGGCTCGTAGAGCTTGCCCCCGATGAGGCTCGAATATTCGTTGGACTTGAAGTCCGACAGGCGCGCGATCACCGGCTTGGGATAGAACGCCGCACCGAGCGTGGCCACGCCTTCGGCCAGCTTGTCCACGTAGAAGCTCACCGGATCGCGGTAGCCGCGCGCCCGCGCCTCGACCGCGGCCTTCACTTCGTCCGGCAGCTTCGGGTAGGCCAGCGCGGCCTTGGGATGCACGCCGATCATGCGGGCGATGATGAACTCCAGCCGCGCCAGCCCGATGCCGGCGTTGGGCAGCCGCTGGAAGTCGAAGGCGAGCTCGGGGTTGCCGACGTTCATGCCGATCTTCACCGGGATCCGCGGCAACTGGTCGAACTTGATGTTCAGCACCTCGACGTCGAGGATGCCCTGGTAGACGTAGCCGGTGTCGCCTTCCGCGCACGACACCGTGACGTGCCCGCCTTCCTTCAGCACCTCGGTCGCGTCGCCGCATCCCACCACCGCGGGTATTCCCAGCTCGCGCGCGACGATCGCGGCGTGACAGGTGCGCCCTCCCCGATTGGTCACGATCGCGGAGGCCTTCTTCATCACCGGCTCCCAGTCCGGATCGGTCATGTCGGTGACCAGCACGTCCCCGACATGCACGCGGTTCATTTCCGCCACGCCGCTTACCAGCCTCACCACCCCGGTGCCGATCCGGGCCCCGATCGCGCGGCCCGAGGTCAGCACCTCGCCGCGCTTCCTGAGCCGGAAGCGTTCCTGCGTGCCCTCCTTCTCCTGCGCGCGCACCGTCTCCGGACGCGCCTGCAGAATGTAGAGCCTGCCGTCCTCGCCGTCGCGGCCCCATTCGATGTCCATGGGGCGCCCGTAGTGCTTCTCGATGATCACCGCGTAACGCGCGAGTTCCTCCGCCTCCGCGTCCGAGATCGAAAACAGGCTGCGCTGCGCTTCCGGTACTTCCAGCACGCGCGTGGAGCGCCCCGCCGCCTTGTCGTCGGTGAAGACCATGCGCATCGCCTTGCTGCCGAGCCCGCGCCGGAGCACCGCCGGCCGCCCGGCCTCGAGAGCGGGCTTGTAGACGTAGAACTCGTCGGGATTGACCTGTCCCTGGACGACCGTCTCGCCCAAGCCGTAGGCCGAGGTGATGAACACCACCTTGTCGAAGCCGGACTCGGTGTCGAGCGTGAACATGACGCCGCTCGACCCCAGGTCCGAACGGACCATGCGCTGCACGCCCGCGGAGAGCGCGACCTGGGAGTGCTCGAAGCCCTTGTGCACGCGGTAGGAGATCGCCCGGTCGTTGTACAGCGAGGCGAACACGTGCTTGACCGCGGTGAGCACGTTTTCCAGTCCGTGGATGTTGAGGAAAGTCTCCTGCTGTCCGGCGAAGGACGCGTCCGGCAGGTCCTCCGCCGTGGCCGAGGAGCGCACCGCCAGCGTCAGGTCTTGGCCTTCGTGCCCGATCAGCGCACCGTACGCCGCCCCGATCTCGCTTTGCAGCCTCGGCGTGAGCGGCGCTTCCAGTATCCAGCGGCGGATCTGCGCGCCGGTGTGGGCGAGCGCGGTCACGTCCTCGATGTCCAGTTTCGCCAGCGCGCCGCTGATCCGGTCGGCGAGCCCGCTGTCGCGCAGAAAATCGCGGTACGCGCGCGCGGTGGTGGCGAAGCCGCCGGGCACACGCACGCCGCGGGCCGCGAGCTGGCTGATCATCTCGCCGAGCGAAGCGTTCTTGCCGCCCACGCGCTCGACGTCTGTCACGCGCAGCTCTTCGAAGGGAATGACGTAGCGTTCGTCGGTCATGGCGGTCTCGCGGCGATGATATGACGGGAAAAATGGTATTTTACCGGCCGGCGGTTCTATTGCATCAGATCACACATGGCACCGAAGCGCACCGCGTTCTTCGTTTCCGATCGCACCGGCATCACGGCCGAGATGCTCGGGCACAGCCTGCTCACCCAGTTCGACGAGGTGGCCTTCACCGAGATTACCCTGCCCTTCGTGGACACCCCGGAGAAGGCCGCGGACGCGGTCAGCCAGATCGACCGCGCGGCGCAGAAGGACCGCGCCCGCCCGCTGGTTTTCAGCACGCTGGTGGATTCCGTGCTCTCGGCCATCGTGCAGAAAGCCAATGCGCTGTACCTGGATTGCTTCCAGGTGTTCATTGCGCCGATGGAAGCCGAGCTGGGGCTGCACTCGTCGCACACGGTCGGGCGCTCCCACGCGGTGCGCAACAACGAGTACTACAACCGCATCGAGGCGGTGAACTATTCGCTCGCCCACGACGACGGCCAGAGCACCAAGGAGCTGCACAAGGCCGACATCATCCTGATCGGCGTATCGCGCAGCGGCAAGACGCCGACCTGCCTGTACATGGCGCTCCAATACGGCATTCGCGCGGCGAACTACCCGCTGATCCCGGAGGATTTCAAGGCGATGAAGCTTCCCGCGGCGGTCGAAAAGTGGCGCGGCAAGCTGTTCGGGCTGACCATCCAGCCCGAGCGCCTGCAGCGCATACGCGAGGAGCGGCGGCCCGGTTCGCGCTACTGCACGCAGGAGAACTGCGAATACGAAGTGCGCTCGGCGGAAACCCTCATGCGGCAGGAGAGCATTCCGGTGCTGGACACCACGACGCGCTCGATCGAGGAGCTCGCCACGGTCATCCTGCAGCAGGCCAACCTGCAGCGGCACATTTACTGAAATCCCGTTTCACCACAGCGACACAGAGGCACAGAGAAACCCAAGATTACAAGCGAAACACGAAGGCACGAAGAAAGGCCACATGTGATTTGATGTTACTTCGTGTCTTCGTGAGTCGTTCTTTAGTTCTCTTGAGTTTCTCTGTGCCTCTGTGTCTCTGTGGTTAGTCGGGTCTCGAGCACAGCGCGCGCACCGGAGCGAAGGTGCGGCGGTGAACCGGCGACACGCCGTGGCGCTGCAGCGCCGCCATGTGCTCCGGGGTCGGGTAGCCTTTGTGGCGATCGAATCCGTAGAGCGGGTACAGCCGGTGCAGCTCCAGCATGTGCGCGTCGCGCGAGGTCTTGGCGAGGATGGACGCCGCCGAGATCTCCGCCACCAGGCTGTCGCCGCGCACAATGGCCCGCGTCGGCAGCGTCAGTTCGGGGCAGCGGTTGCCGTCGACCAGTACTTCGGCGGGGCGGATCGCGAGCTGTTCCACCGCGCGCCGCATCGCAAGCAGCGCCGCCTGCAGGATGTTGATCGCGTCGATTTCCTCCACGCTGGCGGCGGCCACTGCCCACGCCAGCGCGCGCTCCCGGATCGCCTGCGCCAGAAGCTCGCGCTGCGCGGCGGACAGCGTCTTGGAGTCGGCGAGACCGGCGATCGGTTTCGCCGGATCCAGGATCACGCACGCGGCGTAGACCGGCCCGGCGAGCGGTCCGCGGCCCGCTTCGTCGACGCCGCAGACGAGCCGGGCCGGGCTCACGTGCGCGCGCCTTGCTCCACAGCGGCGCGGGCGGAGGAAGCCGCGACGACGCCCGAACCGAGCAGGGGCAGGATCGCCTCGACCGCGCGCTCCGCCGTGTTCTGCCGCAGGCTGCGGTGCATGAGCAGGAAACGCCGTTCCAGCCGCACGCGCGCGTCCTTGTCCATGAGCAGGTTGGACAGGGCCTGGGCGAGGTTTTCCGGTATCGCTTCCTCGAGCAGCATCTCGGGCACGATGAATTCCCCGGCGAGGATGTTCGGCAGCCCGACGTAAGGCAGATACGCCTTGCGCCGCATGATCCACGCCGAGGCGGCGGGCATCCGATAGGTGATCACCATCGGCCGCTTCAGCAGCGCGGCCTCCAGCGTCGCGGTTCCCGATGCGACCAGCACCGCGTCGGCCGCGGTCATGGCGTCGTGGGCATGGCCGTACAGAATCGTGAGCGGCAGGTCCTCGCCCTGCGCGCGGTACTGCATGCCTTCGAAGATGAGCCGCGTCTCCCGGCTCGCCAAAGGCACCAGGAAATGCACGTTGGGCACCTGCTTGCACACCAGCTTCGCGGTGGCGATCATCAGCTCGCCCATCTCGCGCACCTCGCTCTGGCGGCTGCCGGGAAGAAGGGCGGCCACGGCCGCGCCCTTCGGGACCCTGAGCTGCTCGCGCGCCGCTTCGCGATCCGGCACCAGCGGCAGTTCGTCTGCGAGCGGATGCCCGACGTACGCCACCGGAATGCCGGCGCGCTCGTAGATCGGGAGCTCGAACGGAAACAGCACCAGCACCTTCTCCGCGGCGCGCTTCATCTTGTGGATGCGCTCCCCGCGCCACGCCCAGAGCGACGGGCTCACGTAATGCACGGTGCGGATGCCGCGCCGTCTGAGCGCGATCTCCAGGTCGAGGTTGAAGTCCGGGGAATCGATGCCTACGAACAGGTCGGGCGCAGAGGCGATCAGCCGCTCTTTCAGCGCCCGCCGCATGCGCAGCAGCTTCGGCAGGCTCTTCAGCACCTCCACGTAGCCGCGCACCGCCATCTGCTCCATCGGATACCAGGATTCGAAACCGGCGCCCGTCATTCCCGGACCGCCGACGCCGAACGCCTGCAGCGCCGGGATGCGCGCCTGGAGCGAGCGCAGCAGATGCGCGCCGATCAGATCGCCGGAGGCCTCGCCGGCGACCATCGCGATGCGGACCGGACGGCCGAAGGAGTCGGACATCTGGGCTAACGGATGATGCTGCGCTTGGAACCGGAGAGGAAGTCCAGCAGGATCCGCACTTCCGCGCACTCTTCCGCCTGCGCTGACAGCGCCTGCCTCGCTTCCTCCAGCGTAAGGCCCGTCTTGTACAGCGTCTTGTAGGCGCGCCGCAAAGCGGTGATCGTTTCGCCGGAAAAACCGCGCCGGCGCAGACCCTCGGAGTTGATGCCGTGCGGACGCGCGGTGTTGCCCATTGCGGTGACGAACGGCGGCACGTCTGCCAGCACCACCGAACTCACGCCGGTGATCGCATGGGCGCCAACCCGGCAGAACTGGTGCACGCCGGTGAATCCGCCCAGCACCGCGTAGTCGCCCACCTCGACGTGACCGGCAAGCTGGGTGCAGTTGGCGAGCACGGTGTGGTCGCCTACCACGCAATCGTGCGCCAGGTGCACGTAGGACATCACCCAGTTGTCGTTGCCCAGCCGCGTATAGCCGAGATCCTGCGCCGTGCCGATGTTAAAGGTGCAGAATTCGCGGATCGTGTTGTCGTCGCCGATCTCGAGCCGGGTGGGTTCGCCGGCGTATTTCTTGTCCTGCGGGATCTCGCCCAGCGAGACGTGATGGAAGATGCGGTTGTTGCGCCCGATGCGGGTACGGCCGCCGACGACGACGTGGGCGCCGATGCGGGTGCCCGAGGCGATCTCCACCTGCTCGCCGATGACCGAATACGGACCCACCTCGACGTCCGGCGCGAGGCGGGCGCCGGGATGAACGATCGCGGTGGGGTGAATCATAGATTTCGCATCGTGCACATCAGCTGCGCCTCGGAGACGATGGCGTCGTCGACATAGCCCTGGGCGGAGAATTTCCAGATGCCGCGCAGATTGCGCAGGACCTGCGCCTTGATGACGAGCTGGTCGCCGGGCATGACCGGCTTCTTGAACCGCGCCTCGTCGATGCCGACGAAGTAGTACACGCTGCTGGCGTCGCTCTTCAGGTCGAACGACTTGAAGGCGAGGATCGCGGAGGCCTGGGCCATGGCCTCCACGATCAGCACGCCGGGCAATACCGGGTGATGCGGAAAGTGGCCGCTGAAGAAAGGCTCGTTGATGCTGACGTTCTTCAGCGCCACGATTTCCTTGCCCGGATGGCAGGTCAGCACCCGGTCGATCAGCAGGAACGGGTAACGGTGCGGCAGGTGCTCCATGATCTGCTGGATTTCCATCCGCTGCATATCCGCCTTGTTCACGATCGTTGCCCCCCGAGAGATTTCAGTTGTTCTTCCAGCGCCTTGATCCGGTCCCGCATTTCGCGCAGGTGCCGAAGCAGCGACGCGTTCCTGAGCCATTCCTCGTGCGTGCTGACCGGGAACAGGGAAGTGTAGGTTCCGGGGCCGAGGATCGACTTGGCGACCGCGGTGCCGCCGGAAATCTCGACGTGATCGGCAATATCGATGTGCCCGCCGATCATCGCGCTGCCGCCGATCCGGCAGTAACGTCCGATCCTCGTGCTCCCGGCGATGCCCACGCAGCCCGCGATCGCGGTATGGGCGCCGATGCGGCAGTTATGGCCGATCTGGATCTGATTGTCCAACTTGACGTCGTCCTCGATGACGGTGTCCTCGAGCGCGCCGCGGTCGATCGTGGTGTTGGCCCCGATCTCCACGTCGTTGCCGACGACGACGCGCCCGATCTGGGGAATCTTGATCCAGCGGCCGTCTTCCATCGCCATGCCGAATCCGTCCGCGCCGATGACCGCTCCCGAGTGAACGATCGCCCGTTCGCCGATCCTGCAGCCGTAATAGATCCTCGCCCCGGCGTAGACGATGCTTCCCGCCCCGATGACCGTTTCCGGTCCGATGTACGCGCCGGGGTGGATCTCGACGCGGTCGCCGATCGTCGCGCCCGCCTCGACCACCGCGCAGGCGCCCACATAGACCCCGGCGCCGAGCCGAGCCGAAGGATCCACCGCCGCCTCCGGGTGGATGCCGGCCGGCCGCGGCGGACGCGGATTGAGCAGCTGCGAAACCTTGGCAAAGTAGGCGTAGGGGTTCCTGCAAACGATGCGCGGCAGTTGCGTCGCGCCGCGGGCATCCTCGCCCACGATCACGGCGGAGGCGCGGGTGGAGCCGAGCTGACGCTGATACTTCAGGTTGGAAAGAAAGGAAATCTCGCCCGGGCCGGCCGTCTCCAGCGTGCCGACCTGGCCGATCCGTACCGTGCCCTCTCCGATCAGCTCGCCGCCGAACCGGGCGACCAGCTCGAAAAGCGCGAACGTGGGACGCGAATCCGCGTTCATCATCGATCTCCCGCAGAAACGCCCTGCCTGCCCGGGCGCGCCGCCGCTCGGACGCCCCGGATTACTTGTCCGCCAGCGCCTTGATCACCTTGTCGGTGATATCGATGCGCGGACTGCGGTACACCGCCTCCTGCAGAATGAGATCGAACTTCTCGGATTCCGCGATCTGCTTGATGACGTCGTTGGCACGCTGCAGCACCACGGCAAGCTCCTCGTTCTTGCGCATGTTCAGGTCCTCGCGGAATTCCCGCTGCATGCGCTGCAGGTCGCGGTTCATGCGCCCCAGCTCCTGCTCGCGGTCGCGCTTCTGGGATTCGCTCATGGTCATCGCCTCCTTGTCCATGAGCGCCTGGAGATCCTTGATCTGCTTCGCGAGCTTCTGGATTTCCTGGTCGCGCGGAGCGAATTCCTTTTCCAGCTTCTTGAGCGCCTTCACCGCCGGCACCGCCTCGCGGAACACCCGTTCCGTGCTGACGAAACCGATCTTGAACTCCTGCGCGCAGAGCGGAGCGGAACTCGCCAGCAAGGCCGCGATGGCGAGCGCGAGCGAGATCTTCTTCAATTTCATGTCTCCTGTATTTGCCTGGACGTACCGGACCCGAAGGTCCTATCAGAAAAAGTTCCCCAGCGTGAACTGGATCTTCTCCAGCCTGTCGTCGGGCTTCGGATTGATCGCCCAGCCGAAGCTGAGTTTCAGCGGCCCGACCGGCGAGTACCAGCTGAACGCAAGGCCGGTCGAGTAGCGCATCTGGCTGAAATCGTAGCTCGGACCGACCGTACCGCCGTCCACGAAGGTCGACAGCCGCACCGACTTGTCCTTCTCCAGGCCCGGTAACGGGAACAGCAACTCGATGTTGCCCACCATCAGGCGCGTGCCGCCGAGCGCGTCGCCGAATTCGTCCTTCGGGCCGATGCCTGCCTCGTAGTAGCCGCGCACCGAGTTCACGCCGCCGGCGAAGAAGTTCTTGTAGAACGGCACCGGCTTCTGGTTGTATCCCTCGGCGTATCCAAGCTGGCCATTGAGCAGCAGAGTCAGTTTCTGGCTGATCGGATAATACACCTGATGCTGGTAGCTGGCCTTGTAGTAGTCGATGCTGCCAATCGGCAGTCCGACCTCGCCCCGTAGCAGCTGTACGTATCCCGACGTCGGGTAGATGGCGCTGTCACGCTTGTCCCTGGTCCAGCCCACCGTTCCCAGATATGTGTCGTTCGTGGCACCGAACTGGTTCACGAAATCAACGAATGGCGAAGGCGTGTTCGCCAGCACCCCGATGGTCGTCTGCTCGAAGCCGATCCCGTAGTTGATCGTGTCGTACTCGGTCACCGGCACGCCGAAGCGCATGCCGACGCCGTAGGTGTCGGTGTTGTAGCTCGCCACCGTGATCAGGCTGGACAGGTCGGTACGCCGCTTGTAGACGTCGAAGCCGCGGCTCACGCCGTCGTCGGTGAAATACGGATTGGTGTACGACACCGAGTAGATCTGGTTGATCACGCCGGTGCTGACCTGGAAGGACAGCGCGTTGCCAGTGCCGAAGATGTTCTGCTGCGAGATGCCCGCCGACAGGATCACCTTCTCCACCGTCGAATAGCCCACCCCGAGGGTGAGGTTGCCGGTGGCGCGTTCCGTCACCTTCACATTCACGTCCACCTGGTCCGGCACGCCCTGCACCGCAGGCGTCTCGATCTGCACGTCGGAGAAGAATCCGAGCATGTCGATGCGCTGGCGCGAGCGGTTGAGCTTCTGGGTCGAGTACCAGGCGCCCTCCATCTGGCGCAGCTCGCGGCGGATCACCTCGTCGCGGGTCGTGGTGTTGCCGGAGATGCTGATGCGCCGCACGTAGACCCGCCTGCCGGGGTCCACGTAGAGCGTGAAGGATGCCTCCCGCTTTTCCTTGTCCAGTTCGGGCACGGCGTTCACCGCCGCGAACGCGTAGCCTTCGTCGCCGAGGCGGTCGGTGATCAGCTTCGTCGTCTCGGTGAGCTTCTCGCGCGAGAACACGTCACCCTTCTTGAGCTTGACGAGCTTCTTCAGCTCTTCTTCCGGGACGATCAGGTCGCCGGCGAGCTTGACGTCCGACACCCGGTATTTCTTTCCCTCAGTCAGGTTGACGGTGATGTAGATGTCCTGCTTGTCCGGCGAAATGGACACCTGCGTGGAATTGATGGAGAACTCGATGTAGCCCTGGTTCAGGTAGAAGGAGCGCAGCGTCTCCAGGTCGCCTTCCAGCTTCGGCTTGGAGTACTGGTCGTTCTTGCTGTACCAGGTCAGCAGCCCGGGCGTGCGCAGCACGAACTGGTCGGCAAGCTCGTCGTCGCTGAACACGTGGTTGCCGACGAAATGGATCTGCCGGATCTTTGCCGCGACGCCCTCGACGATGCTGAAATTGATCGCCACCCGGTTGCGCTCCAGCGGCGTGACCGTGGTGGTGATCTCCACCCCGTACTTGCCGCGGCTGATGTACTGGTTCTTCAGTTCCTGCTCCGCCTTGGAAAGCATCGCGCGGTCGAAAATGCGGGATTCCGCCAGACCGATCTGCTTTAGCGCGTCCTTGAGCTTGTCCTTGTCGAACTCCTTGGACCCGGAGATGTCGATCTGGGCGATCGCCGGCCGCTCCTCGACCACCACCACGAGCACGTTGCCCTCGGCCTCGAGGCGCACGTCCTTGAAGAAGCCGGTGGCGAACAGCGCCTTTACCGCGGCGGCCGCGCGTTCCTCGTCGACCTTGTCGCCGACCTTGATCGGCAGGTAGCTGAAAACCGTTCCCGGCTCGGTGCGCTGGATTCCCTCGATGCGGATGTCGCGCACCTCGAATGGTTCGAATGCGAGGGCGTTGAAACTGTAGAAACCGGTGAAGAGTGCGAGCGGCAGGTACCTTTTCTTCATCTGCCTTCAGCCGCCGAACAGGCGATTTATGTCGTTGTAGAGCGCGAACGCCATCAAGCTGAACAGCAGAACGATGCCCACCTGCTGGCCGACTTCCATTGCCCGGTCGGATACCGGGCTCCCCTTTGCAAGCTCGACGAGATAATACATGAGGTGCCCGCCGTCGAGGACCGGCACCGGGAGCAGGTTCAATACGCCGAGGCTGACGCTGATCAGGGCGAGGAAGTTCAGGTAGGCAAGCCACCCCAGTTGCGCCGATTGACCCGCGTAGTCCGCGATGGTGATCGGCCCGGAAAGGTTGCGCAGCGATACCTCCCCGATCAGCATCCGGCCCAGCATCTTGAGCGTGAACAGTGACACCTCGCTCGTGCGCTGCACCGCGTGCGCGGCCGCGGCAAGCGGCGCATACCGCACCTCGGTCAGCAGGCGGTCGATCTGTTTCTCGTCCACCTTCGGCGCCGCGCCGATGCGGCCGATCGTCTTGCCGTCCTCGGTCGCGGATTGCGCGTTCACCACGACTGCGATGCGCCGCCCGCCGCGCTCCACTTCGAACGACAACGCCTTGCCCGGCGAGGCGCGAACCGCTTCGACGAGCTGCTCCCACTGCTCGACCGGTCTGCCGCCGATGGCCAGCACCAGATCGCCTTCCTGCAGGCCGTCGCGTTTTCCCGCGCCGCCCTCGATCAATCTGCCGATGACCGGACGCATCGGGGGCGTGTAGCGAGTCAAGCCGATGGCCGCGAGCAAGTCCTTGTCGATATCCTCGTTGCGTACGCGGGACAGATCGAGGCGCGGAAACTTGAGGTCTCCCTTTGCGCCCCGCACCTCCAGCGTGACAGTGTCGCGTCGCACCGCGTGATCGAGCAGTTCCCAGCGCAGGTCCTGCCAGGTCGCGACCGGCTTGTCGCCGACGCGCAGGATCTCGTCGCCGCCTGCCAGCTGTGCGGCCGCGGCGGCGCTTCCGGCCGGCGCTTCGCCGATCAGGGGCCGCAGCCCCGGCACGCCGTGCAGATAGAGAATCCAGTACAGCAGGACGGCGAGCACGAAGTTGGCGAGCGGGCCGGCCAGAACGATCGCGAAGCGCTTGCCTACCGGCTGACGGTTGAACGCGCGGTGACGTTCCTCGACGGCGACCGGGCCTTCCCGTTCGTCGAGCATCTTCACGTAGCCGCCGAGCGGAAAGGCGCTCAGCGCCCATTCGGTTCGATCCCTGCCGAGCCTTCGAACCAGCAGCGGGGTGCCGAAGCCCACCGAGAAGCGCAGCACTTTCACGCCGGCGGCCCGCGCCACCGCGTAGTGGCCGAGTTCGTGGAACACGATCAGGACGCCCAGCGCGAGGGCGAAGGCGAGAAAAGTCCAGAGCAATCCCATCGTCGGCTCAACCCACCATCGCGGCCAGCCAATCGCGAGCGGCGCTGCGCGCCCGCTCGTCGGCGCCGAGTATCCGCTCCAGCGAGTCGGTTCCCGCGGCGGGCAGGCGGGCGAGAACCTCTTCTATCAGGACCGGAATGCGATCGAAGGGCAGCCGCCCGGCAAGGAAGGATTCGACCGCTATTTCGTTCGCGGCATTGAGATACACCGGCATCGCGCCGCCGGCGCGCAGCGCTTCGTATGCGAGCCGCAGGCAGTAAAACCGCGCCATGTCGGGCCGCTCGAACTGCAGGGTCGCGACTTCGAACAAATCCAAGGGACGGACATCGCTTTCGATGCGCTCCGGGAAGGCGAGCGCGTGAGCGATCGGCGTGCGCATGTCCGGATTACCCAGCTGGGCGACGACCGAGCCGTCGATATATTCGACCAGCGAGTGCACGATGCTCTGCGGGTGAATGACCACCTCGATCTGCTCGGGGGCGACGTGGAACAGGTGGTGCGCCTCGATCACCTCGAGCCCCTTGTTCATCAGCGTCGCCGAGTCGATCGTGATCTT
>Ga0070741_10006730_pt1 | contig 24427 bp, 24 predicted proteins | sample Coa_R1_4_FD_66440 | JGI IMG/M metagenome (GOLD analysis project Ga0070741, IMG submission 66440) | Surface soil microbial communities from Centralia Pennsylvania, which are recovering from an underground coalmine fire - Coalmine... | ecosystem: Environmental > Terrestrial > Soil > Unclassified ...
TGCAGCCATTGGGCGATCGGTTGATCGTGGAGGTCCTCGAGGAGGAGGAAGTCACGGTGAGCGGGATCGTCCTTCCCGATACGGCGAAGGAGAAGCCGCAGCGTGGCCGTGTGTTGGCGGTCGGGCCGGGTGAGCGGAGCGAGACGACGGGTGAGTTGGTGCCGATGGATGTTGCTGTCGGGGACGAGGTTGTGTTCTCGAAGTACGGCGGCACCGAGGTGAAGGTTGGTGGGGAGGATGTGTTGATCCTGCGCCAGACGGATGTGCTCGCGAGGGTCGTTGGGAGCGCGGGGAAGTCGAAGGCCAAGAAGGAGCTGGCCGGAGCTACGGCCTAGCCAGAGAGGGAGGAAGAACAGAGCGATGGCACACAAGGAGCTGAAGTTCAACGAGGATGCGCGGCGGGCGCTCGAGCGTGGCGTGAACATCCTCGCGGACGCCGTCAAGGTGACGTTGGGCCCGAAGGGCCGTTATGTCGTTTTGGACAAGAAGTTCGGCGCGCCGACGATCACCAACGACGGGGTCACGATCGCGCGTGAGATCGAGGTCGAGGACGTGTTCGAGAACCAGGGCGCCCAGCTGGTGCGTGAGGTCGCGACCGCGACCAACGACGTTGCCGGCGACGGGACGACGACGGCGACCGTGCTGGCGCAGGCGATCGTCCGTGAGGGCCTGAAGAACGTCGCTGCGGGCGCGAACCCGATGGCGTTGAAGCGCGGGATCGAGCGGGCCGTCGACTCCGTGGTCGAGGATCTGAAGTCGCAGTCGAAGGAGGTCAACGGAAAGGAGGACATCGCCCGGGTCGCGACGATCTCGGCGCGGGAGCGGGAGATCGGCGACGTGATCGCGGACGCGATCGAGAAGGTCGGCAAAGACGGCGTGGTGAATGTCGAGGAGGGCCAGACGTTCGGGCTCGAGCTCGAGTTCACCGAGGGCATGCAGTTCGACAAGGGCTACCTCTCGCCGTACATGATCACCGACGCGGAGCGGATGGAGGCGGTCCTCGACGACCCCTACGTGCTGATCGCAAACCAGAAGATCGGCGCCGTCAAGGACCTGCTGCCGGTGCTCGAGCAGGTGATCCAGGCCGGCCGGCCGCTTCTGATCGTGGCCGAGGACGTCGAGGGCGAGTCGCTGGCGACGATCGTCGTCAACAAGCTGCGCGGCACCTTCAGCGCCGTCGCGGTCAAGGCGCCCGGGTTCGGTGACCGCCGCAAGCGGATGCTCGAGGACATCGCGATCCTCTCCGGCGGCGAGGTGATCACCGAGGAGATGGGCTTGAAGCTCGAGAACACCAAGCTCTCGCAGCTCGGCCGCGCCCGCAAGATCGTCGTCGACAAGGACTCGACCACGATCATCGACGGCGCCGGCGACTCGGACGCGATCAAGAGCCGGATCAAGCAGCTCAAGTCCGAGATCGAGAACACCGACTCCGACTTCGACCGGGAGAAGCTGCAGGAACGGCTGGCCAAGCTCGCCGGCGGCGTCGCCGTCGTCAAGGTCGGAGCCGCCACCGAAACCGAGATGAAAGAGAAGAAACACCGCGTCGAGGACGCACTCCAGGCCACCCGGGCCGCCCTCGAAGAAGGCATCGTCCCCGGCGGCGGCGTCGCACTCCTGAACGCCGTCAAGGCGATCAAACTCGACGAGTTCACGATCGCCGACGAACGCACCGGCGCCGCGATCATCGTCCGCGCACTCGAAGAACCACTCCGCCAACTCGCCAACAACGCCGGCCTCGAAGGCTCAGTCGTCATCGACATGATCCGCCGCGGCACCAAAGGCCACGGCCTCAACGTCGAAACCGGCGAAATGGAAGACCTCGTCAAAGCCGGCATCATCGACCCAACCATGGTCACCCGCTCAGCCCTCCAAAACGCAGCCTCGATCGCCAAGAACATCCTCACCACCGAGGCGGTCGTCGCCGAGGCGCCGGAGAAGGAGAAGGCCGGCGCCGGCATGGGCGGTGGAATGCCCGACATGATGTAAGGAGAACGCCTCCCGGCGTTTCCCTGACCGGGGCCGGCCCTCTTTCGGGCCGGCCCCGGTCTTTTCTTTTGTCCGCTGTCCATGGGACACTGGACGTCATCCATTCCCGCCGTCAGGAGGCAACGTGAAGAGAGCAGTGATCGTCGTCCTGGTCGTGGCGGCCGCCGGTGTCGCGTCGTTCGCGGCAGGTGCCTGGTCCGCCTCGCCCCCGAGTCCGCTCGAGAAGAGGCTGATCAAGAACGTCGCCAAGCTGGAGGCGGTCGACCGGCAGATGGCGGCCAGCATCAGGACGCTGCGAGCGAACGACAAGGTGCTCGGATCAGCCGTCCAGAGCCTGCAGAAGTCCGTCACGACGCTCCAGAACGACGTCAAGACGCTGAAGACGAACCAGTCGGATCTCGCCGGTGGCGTCACCCTGAGTCTCGTGTACGCGGCGTGCGGCGCCGCCCTGACCGCGGACGCCGTGCAGGGCACGTGGCAGATCGAGGATCAGCTCTCCGCTGCGACGCAGGGCGGGAAGACGTACTACGGCCCCCAGACGCCGGTTGACGACAGCATCGGCAACGGGACGATCAGGGCCTGCGACGCGCTGCGGATCACCCGCTCGCAGGCGCTACCGCCGACAACGGGCAACCTCGCGGCGCTGCTGCTGGTGCTCCGCGGGTCGGCCGCGCACTTCGTCAAGTAGCGAAGGAGCCGCGGGAGGGGCGGTCCGCAGCCCCTCCCGCGGTTCGACTCACCCGCCGACGTTCGCGCAGGCGAAGAGCACGACGGGCGGTGGTCGCGCCGGCTTTCGCTCCACAACGAGAAAACCGGCTTGCGCCGGTTCTCTCGGTCTACCAGGGGTGGGGGAGGTGGGACGCTCCTGTTATCGGCGTGGAAGGCGAGGCCTTTAGCGTCAATTCACTCCGGCGAGGCGAACTGCGTCCAAGGTCTCGCCGACGAGCGCGGCGAGCTCGCGGATGAGCCCTTCGTCGGCCTCGTCGAACTCACCTCCGTCGCCCTTGTCGCTGAGCTGGAGGAGGCCGTACGCCCGAGCGTCCTCGCCGCAGACACTCGTGGCGAGCCAGCCGCGCATCGGCGGATGCGCGTCCCGCGCGGCCCCGAAGTCCTGCCAGAGCGGGTGGGCCTCGACCTGCTCCTGCGTGAGGCGCACCACCTCGCCGGGCGGAATCGCCAGTCCATGGAGCCCGAGCCCGCGCGGGTCGACGCGGAAGTCTCGGTACCGCTCGTACTTGGAGCTCAGGCTGAAGTACTTGCGCGCCTTCGTCGGGTCGCCGTCGACCCACAGCCTCAGGGCCGCCTGCTCCGCTCCCGTAAGCGCCCGGGCGAGCCGGCAGGTCCGCCGGAGGAGCGAGTCGACGCGCTCGGCGATCCTGGCGTCCGCGCTGGACGCGTCGAGAACGGGCGCGATCTCGATGCCTACCTCGCCCGCGTGCACGGAAGGCAGCCTACCGGGCTCCGACGGCTCCCGATCGGCCCAGGCGAGCCCGGTTCCCCGGCGCTAGAAGCTGTAGCGCTGCTCCTTTCGGAAGTCCGCGTCGTTGTGGTAGCCGTACCGCTCCCAGAAGCCCGGCTGGTCGTGGGCGAGCAGCTCGAGGCCCCTGAGCCACTTCGCGCTCTTCCAGAAGTACCGGCTGGGAACGACGAGCCGGAGCGGCCAACCGTGGTCGGGCGTCAGCGGCTCGCCGTCGGCCTCGTACGCGAGCAGCGCGTCGTCGGCCTCGATCGCGGCGAGCGGCACGTTCGCGGTGAAGCCCTGCTCGGCATGCGCGACGACGAAGCGCGCGCCCGGCTTCGGTTCGACGAGCTTCGCGAGCTCGCGCCAGTGAACGCCCCGGAAGGTCGTGTCGAAGCGGCTCCAGCGCGTGACGCAGTGGATGTCGACGGTGATCTCGGTCGCGGGCAGCTCGCGCAGCTCGTCCCAGCCGAGCCGGGCCGGCGCGCCGACCTCGCCCCAGACGCGGAGGTCCCACGTCGCGAGGTTCGCCTTCGGGACGGAGCCGGCATGGAGCACCGGCCACTTGTCGGTCAGGTACTGGCCAGGAGGCAGGCGCCCGGGGTCGTAGCCGCGCTCGCGCACCTTCTTTTCGGCCTTCGAGCGGAAGAGCGTCATCCCGAACCTAGACTAACGAGCGATGGTCGACGTTACGTTCCGGGCGGCCAGACGGCCGCGGTCGTACGTGCGGGTCAGCGGCCCGGACGCCGAGGACCTGCTCCAGCGGCTGCTCTCGAACGACGTCTCGGCGCCGACGTGCGAAGCGCTGCTCCTGACGCCGAAGGCCCGTGTGATCGCGCCGCTCGTCGTCTGGCGGCGCGGCTCGGAGGACTTCCTGCTCCTGACCGAGCCGGAGCTCGGCGAGACCGTCCGGGCGCACTTGCTGAGAGCGCGCTTCCGCGCGCGCTGCGAGGTCGAGCTCGAGCACCACTCGTCGCTCGTCGTCTTCGGCGGCGAGGGAGCGGTTCCGAACCTCGACTACGGCGAGCCGGCCGTCGAGCTGCTGGACGACCCGCGCGAGCCGACGGTCTCGGCGGACGAGCTCGAGAGGATGCGGATCCTCGCCGGCACGCCGCGGTTCGGACGGGAGCTCGACGACCGGGTGCTGCCGGCCGAGGCCGGCCTCGTCGAGCGCGCGGTCTCGTTCACGAAGGGGTGCTACCCCGGCCAGGAGCCGGTCGCCCGGCTTCACTACCGCGGCCACGCGAACCGCGGGCTCCGGGTCCTCCGGCTCGAGGGCGGCGAGCTCCCCGAGTACGACGCCGAGCTGACGTGGGAAGGCAAAGCCGTCGGCCGGGTGACGAGCGCGGCGCTCCTCGACGGCGCCGTCGTCGCGCTCGGCTACGTCCGAACCGAGGTGCCGGCGGACGCCGAGCTCCGCGCAGGGGCGCGTGGCGCACGGGCGCTACACTTGGCCCTCGCGCGCCCGTAGCTCAGGGGATAGAGCGCAGCCCTGCGGAGGCTGAGGCCAGAGGTTCGAATCCTCTCGGGCGCAAGGCCGTGGGGGAAACCCCGGTTTCCCCCACGAAGTGCCTGTCCCCGGCGGGGGCGTTGACATCCGTCGTGTCGAGGCGTAGCGTCACGGGCGCCGCAGTCCCATCAGGAGGTGCATGCTGCCCCCGAACGCGTCCATCGACGGCGCGGCCGGCGGCCGGACGCTCGGCCTCTGCCTCTCCGGCGGGGGGTTCCGGGCCGCGTTCTACGCGCTCGGCGCGCTGCGCTACCTCGCCGAGGGCGGCCAGCTCACGAGCGTCGACGTCCTTGCGTCCGTTTCCGGCGGGTCGATCGCCGCGGCCGCCGTCGCCGACCGATTCGCCACGTTCGAGGCGGCCGGCGGCACCGTCGACGCCTTCCTCCGCGAGATCGATGGGCCGTTCCGGAGCCGCGTCACGTCGACGAACATCCGGAACGCTTGGATGCGGCGCGCCTTCCTGGGCCTGTTCCGCCCCGGGTCAGGCGGTCGCGGCGTCGCGCTCGGCCGAACGCTCGCGGCCGAGCTGTACGAGCATCGCCGAGTCGCCGAGCTCCCGGCTCGGCCCCAGGTCGTCTTCACGTCGACCGACCTCACGCGGGGCCATGCGTTCCGCATCTGCCGCGACTTCGTCGGCAGCTTCGACTACGGCTACGCCGAGCCCGCCCCGGAGTCGCTCGAGCTCGGCGTGGCCGTCGCGTCGTCCGCGGCGTTCCCGATGTCGTTCTCGGTCGTCTGGCTACCGACCAGGGGCCTCGCGCTCCGCGACGCGCCCGGCGTGCTCTCGCTCGTCGACGGCGGCGTCTACGACAACATGGGCCTCGAGTGGTTCCAGGGCTGGAGCTCGGGTCGCCCGGGCGCGGCGCTGAACCCGTCGTTCAAGCTCGTCGTCAACGCCTCGGGCCTGCTGCGGCCGACGCCGCGGAAGTACGGCGCGGTGCGGGCCCTCCTGCGCGACATGGGCATCCAGTACGCGCAGACCCTCAACCTCCGCACCCGCTGGTTCGTCGACAGCCTGCTCCACGACTCGGGCAGCGAGCAGGGCGCCTACATCGGGATCGGCCGCGACCCGCGCGCGTATCGCGATGCCGCGAACGCCCCGATCGACCCGTCGTTCTTCGCGGGCGCGCTTCCGGGCGAGCTCGTCGAGCCGCTCGCCCTCCTGCGGACCGACCTCGACCGCTTCCTTCCCGAGGAGGCCGACCTGCTCTCGTACCACGCCTACTGGTCGCTGCACGCGCGCGTCAGGACGATCGCGCCCTGGCTCGCCGTCGACACGCCCGCATGGAACGCCTACGCGGACCTGACACCCACCGAAACCGGGCGTCTCCGCCGCCTGCTCGAGCAGGGCGCGAAGCGGAAGCTGCGGCGCTGAGCGGGCAGACGGTCGACCCCGTCGCAACCACCGCCCTACCCTACGCCGCCAGGCCGACCGTCGTGCCGCAGTCGGGATCCGCGCACGTCAGGCCTGTCAGGTCCAGCCGCTCGCCGCGCGCGTCAGCGAGGCGCGCGAATCGCGTCGACGAGCTCGAGCGGGACGACGAGCTTCGTCGAGTCCGAGGTGCCGACCGCCTTCAGCGCGTCGAGGTACTGGAGGCGCATCGTCTTCTCGTCGAGGCCGTGCGCGACCTCGTAGATCTTCGAGAGCGCGAGCGCGAAGCCCTCGGCTCGGAGGATCGCGGCCTGGCGGTCGCCCTCGGCCGAAAGGATCGCGGCCTGCTTCTGGCCCTCGGCGACCGTGATCGACGCCTGCTTCGAGCCGTCCGCCTCCGTCACCACCGCCCGGCGCGACCGCTCCGCCGACATCTGGCGCGTCATCGCGTCCTGCACGTTCGGCGGCGGGTTGATCTCGCGCACCTCGACGTTCGTCACCTTCACTCCCCACCGCTCGGTCACGTCGTCGAGCTTCGTCTGCAGCGTCAGGTTCATCTCGTCGCGCTTGGACAGGACGTCGTCCAGGGACATGTCCCCGACGACGCTTCTGAGCGTCGTCGCCGCGATGTTCTGCGCCGCGCCGGCGAAGTTCTGCACCTTCACGACCGAGTCGACGGCGTCGACGACTCGGTAGAAGATGATGAAGTCGATCGAGATCGGCGCGTTGTCCTTCGTGATCGCCGTCTGGTGCGGGATCTCGAGGTAGAGCTCGCGCAGGTCGACGATCGCCGGCCGGTCGACGAGCGGGATCAGGAAGACGATGCCCGGCCCGCGCGTCCCGATGCACCGGCCGACGCGGAAGAGCACGATCCGCTGGTACTCCGGGATGATCTTGAGGGGAAAGATCGCGACGGCCAAGCTGCTCTCGCCACAGCTTCGCGCAGCCGCCGGACGGCGCCGGCACACGCCCCGCCGATGCAATTCCTGCGACCGCCATGGTGCTTTCCGACTTCGGTCGCGGCTCGCGGCGAGGCCCACGAAGGAGGAGGCCGAGATGTCGGGCGCCCGCGGAGTAGCCGGTGCTCTGTCCCGGATGGCGTTGGGCGGAATCGGGCCGTCTGCCGTCTCGGCGCAACCACGTGGCACCGGTCCGGTCAGTACCACTCCGCCGAGCATCATCGGTCGCGCGATCGAAGGAACGCGGCTTGTCGCCTCGCTGGGGAGCTGGGAGAACGCCACGAGCTTCGCCACCAGCTGGCGCCGCTGCTCGTCAGCTTGTTGCACCGCTGCCGGTAGCGACGCGAGCTACCTCCTCGGCTCCGCCGACCTCGGCAGCCGCGTCGAGCTTCGCGTCACCGCGTTCAACAGCCAGGGCTCGACCGACGCCACGTCCCGGCCGACGGAGCCGGTCGCGGCCGCTCCACCGCTCGCTGTCCACCTGCCGGCGATCTCCGGCAGCCTCTCGATCGGCCCGACGCTCAGCGCAGACGCGGGGCGGTGGAGCGGAACCGGCTCCGGGTCGCCGCCTCCAACCAGGCCGGCAGCGCCTCCGCCGCCTCCGTAACCGTTCCCTCGCGCTCGAGCGACTCCCCGCCCCGGAACACCTCGCTTCCCGGTGTATCCGGCGGCAACGCATCCGTCGGTACCACGCTCCGGGCGGGAGGAACCGGCGCCTGGACCGGGACGGCGCCGATCGTCCTCGGCTACCGCTGGCAACGCTGCCGGACGCCCGCCGCCACCTCCTGCACCGGCATCCCGGCCGCGACGGAGCGGCTCTACACCCTCACCCCCGCCGATCGGGGGAGCTTGCACCCGACTTCCTGACCGCACCCAACCAGGCCAACCCGAACCCGGATCGATACGGAAACCAGGGCGTCTGGCTCTTCATGGAGAGCGCCGTCCTGCCCGATCCGCCGAGCTACAGCCTCCTCGCAGACTTCAACCCCACGCTCTTCGGCGTGAACGGGCCCGAGACGTGGCAGGGCACGTTCGACGCAGGGCCGCCGATCAACGACAAGCTTCCTGCCATCGGGATCAACGCGACCGGCGCCGACTTCGGCATCGGGAGTCTCGGCTGGCCGGCGGATTCGATTCGCGTTCACCCCTTCGCCGGGGACGCGATCATCGCCGGCTGGCGGAGCCCCGTGTCGGGCACCGTCCAGATCAACGCGATCTTCTCCGATCTCGACCCGGCCGGGAATGACGGCGTCAGGTGGTTCGTCGACAACGGCAGCTCGACGCTCGCCTCGAGCCGCCTCGCCAACGGCACCGCCCCGCAGAGTGCCTCCCTCACCGTCGACGTTCAGATCGGCACGACGATCTACGTCGTCGTCGACGACGGCGGAAACGGCAACGACTACAACGACTCCACGGGGCTGTCGCTGAAGATCTACGAGTCGTAGCCGGGTCCCGCCGCTTCGCCGCGAGCCCCGGTCGCCGTAGGATCCCGCGGCATGTGGACGACGCCCCTCCTCTACGAGCGGCTGACCTGGCCGGAGGTCCGGCGCGCCGTCTCGGAGGACCGCGTCTGCCTGATCCCCGTCGCGACGCTCGAGGACCACGGGCCGCACCTGCCGATCGACACCGACCTGCGGATCACCGCGGAGATCTGCCGGCGCACGGCCGAGACCGCACCCGACGACGTGCTGCTCCTCCCGCCGATCCCGCACGGGTACTCGCCGCACCACATGGACTTCCCCGGCACGATCACGATCGGCTGGGACACGTTCACGCGCTACTGCACGGACGTCGGCCGCTCGCTCGCGCACCACGGCTTCCGGCGGCTGCTGTACCTGAACGGCCACGGCTCGAACCAGAACTTCGTGGAGGCGGCGGCGCGGCTCGTCGGCGTCGAGTACCCGGGGGTGCTCGCCGGGGCGGCGTTCTACCTCTCCGGCCGCCGCTCGCTCGAGCGGATCGCGGAGCTGCGCGACTCCGGCCCCGGCGGGATGGCGCACGCCTGCGAGCTCGAGACGTCGATCTACCTCGCGATCGACCCGTCCGCCGTGGACATGTCCAGGGCGGTCGACGAACGGGGGTATCCGGCCGGCGAGCACGCGAGGATGGACTGGGCGGACGGGCCCCTGAAGCTGATGCCGTGGTGGTCGGCGTTCTCGCGGACGGGCGTGCAGGGCGACGCCACGAAGGCGACGGCCGGGAAGGGCAACGCGCTGCTCGCGCTCGCGGTCGAGGAGGTCGTCGAGTTCGTCCGCGAGCTCAGGGCGAAGCCGCTCCCGGAACGCCTCGAACCGCGGGAGACGGTCGGCTGATCCCGCTCGTCCGCGTCGCCGGCGACCATCGCGAGCTCGGACGGCAGCTCGGCGAGGCGACGGCGGAGACGGTGCGGCGCGCCGCTTCGGAGCCGTTCGACGCAGCCGTCGTCCGTCGCTACCGCAGCGTCACCGAGCGGCATCTCCCCTGGCTCGTCGAGGAGCTCGACGGTGTCGCCGAGGGCGCCGGCGCGGACGCGCTCGCCGTGTTCGCGGCCTCGATCGAGGAGCTGGCATCGACGGCGGCGGCGGCGACCGGCTGCACCGACCTCGTCGCCGCGCCTGCGGCGACGGCCGACGGCCACCTCCTCGTCGCGCACAACAACGACCTCGACGCGGCGGACGAGGCCGACGTCGTCGCGATCGAGTGGCGGGTGCCGGGCGAACCGGTCTGCTTCACGCTCGGCCTCGGGCCGTGGATCAGCGTCGGCTGGAACGACGGCGGCCTCTCGTTGACCGGCAACGAGCTCAGTCCCGGCGACGAGCAGGTCGGCATCCCGCGCCTCCTCCAGGTGCGCGACGTGTTGACACGATGCACCATCGACGGTGCCGTCGAGGCCGTCCTCCATCCGGCCCGCGCGTCGTCGTACAACTGGGTGCTCGCCCACCGCGACGGCCGCGTCGTCAACGTCGAGGGAAGCGGCCGCGACGGCGAGCTCTCGGGCCCGGAGGCGGGCGTGCTCGCCCACACGAACCACTACACGCACCCGCGCCTGCTCCCGCTCGAGCGCAACCCGAGCGTCGCCGGCTCGTGCTCGCGGCTCGAGCGCGCCGGCGAGCTGCTGGCGGCGCGCCGGCCGCTGACTGCCGACGACCTCCTGGCCGCCCTCTCCGATCACGACGGCGAGCCCGAGCCGATCTGCCGCCACGGCGACGGGACGAAGACCGTCTTCTGGTGCGTCGCCGACGTGACGGAGGGCTTTGTCCGCTACGGCCTCGGCAACCCGTGCGAGTCCGAGCCGCAGCTGTACCGCTTCGGCTGAGGGCGTAAGGTTCCCGGGGTGATCGCGGCGAGCCGCTTCGCGAGGCCGCTCCCGGACCGCGGGACGATCGGGGTGGCCGCGGCGGCGAGCCCGTATCACAACCGCTCGGAGATCCTCCGCGGCGTCGAGTGGTGGGAGTCGCGGGGCTACAGGGTGAAGCTCGGCGAGCACGTCTTCGCGCGGGACGACTACCTGGCGGGCGACGAGCGCGACCGCGCCGCCGACCTGATGGCGATGTTCCTCGACCCGGAGGTCGACGTCGTCCAGGCGCTCCAGGGGGGCTACGGCTCGTCGCAGACGATCCCGTACCTCGACTTCGACGCGATCGCGGCGAACCCGAAGCCGTTCGTCGGCTACTCGGACATCACCGCGCTGCACGTCTCGATCCGCCAGCGCGCGGGGCTCGCCACGTTCTACGGCTACGGGCTCGTCGGGATGGGCGACAGGGAGAGCACCGACTTCAGCCGCAACCGGTTGCTCTCCGTGCTGCGTGGCGACGGGGCCGGCGAGGTGCCGCGCGACCCGGACGACCCGTACGTCAGGGCGCTCGCCGGCGGCCAGGCCACCGGCCCGATCGCGGGCGGCTGCCTCTGGCTGCTCCTGCAGACGATGGGGACGCCCTGGGAGGTCGAGCTCGACGGCTCGATCTTCTTCTTCGAGGACGTCGACGCGCCGGCGTGGTACGTGGACGGCATGCTGACGCAGCTGCGGCACGCAGGGAAGCTCGACGGCGTCGTCGGCGTCGTCGTCGGCGACATGGAGAAGTGCGACTGGCGTGAGGAGCGGCCCGAGTGGGCGCGGACGAAGTCGATCGAGGACGTGCTCGAGCGGTGCCTCGAGCCGCTCGGCGTCCCGGTCCTCTACAAGCTGCCGCTCGGCCACGCGAAGCATCTCGCCGCGTTGCCGCTCGGCGTCGAGGCGACGATCGACGGCGACGCGAGAACGCTTACGCTCCACCACTCGGGCCTGGACGGAAAGGGGGAGGTCACATGAGCAAACGGAAGCGCGCGGCCGGAGCGGTCGTGCTGACCGCTGCGATCGCCGCGGCGGTGGCCACGGCGGGCGGAAGCGCCGCCCCGACGAAGGGCGGCGGCAGCGGGATCCTGCGGCTCGGCACGACGAACTACATCGACTCGCTGAACCCGTTCAACTACATCGAGGCCCAGGCCCTGAACGCGATGATCATGATCTATCCGCAGCTCGTGGCCTACAAGTCCGGGCCCGAGGGCTACGTGATCACGGGCGACCTGGCCAAGTCGTGGTCCGAGTCGAACGGCGGCAAGACCTGGACGTTCAAGCTCCACGGCGGCACGAAATGGTCCGACGGCAAGCCGCTGACCGCCGCGGACGCGGCCTGGTCGGTCAACACGACGCTCAAGTACCAGAAGGGCCCGACCGCGGTCGAGGCGCCGTCGGTCGCGCACGCCACGGGCGCGAGCGCGCCGAACCCGACGACGCTCGTCATCCGCTACGAGCAGCCGGTCGGGAACGTCCTCTCGCAGCTCGCGACGTTCAGCATCGTCCCCGAGCACGTCTACGCCCCGCTCGCGGTCAACGGCGGCAAGGGGATCAAGACGTTCCACCCGGAGCTGCATCTGCCGATGGTCACGGGCGGCGCGTACACCGTGAAGCAGTACGAGAAGAAGGGCACGACGGCCTTCATCCCCGACCCGAACTACTGGGGCTCGCCGTCGCACGCCGACGCGGTCGCGCTCACGTACTACACGAACGGCGACTCGATGATCGCCGACCTGAAGGCCGGCAAGCTCGACTGGGTCGACCAGGTGCCGTTCGAGGCGATCAACGTCGTCAAGCGGACGAAGGGGATCGTCCTCGACAACATCCCGGGCTTCGAGACGACGAACATCACCTGGAACTCGAATCCGCGCAAGACGAAGAACCGCGAGCTCCTCGACCCGCGCGTGAAGAAGGCGCTGTCGATGTGCGTGGACCGCAATCAGATCATCTCGGTCGTCTTCAGCGGCTACGCGACGAAGGTCGAGAACCTCGTCGGCGACGTCGCGCTCTATGCGAACAAGCACCTCGGGCCGCTCCAGCACGACTGCAAGGCGGGGAACGCGGCGCTCGACAGGCTCGGGTACAAGCGCGGCCCGGGCGGGATCCGAATCGCTCCGGCGACCAGCGGCAAGAACGCGCAACCCGCGCACCCGATGCAGTACGACGTGATCACGCCGACGTCGACCGACTTCAACGTCAACCGCGAGTTCCAGATCGTGAAGCAGGGCTTCGCGCAGGCCGGCGTCAAGCTGACGCAGAAGGTCGGAGGCGACTCGACCGCGTCGTACGCGGCCGAGACCGGCTCGAAATGCGATCCGGCGAAGAACCAGGGCTACACCGGCTTCGACATCGCGATGTGGGACTGGATCGGCTACGTCGACCCCGACTTCCAGCTCTCGGTCGTCACCAAGGACCAGTGGTGCTCGTGGAGTGACACGGGCTGGGACAACCCCGCCTACGACAAGCTCTACCTGAAGCAGGGGGTCACGGTCGATCCCACGAAGCGGAAGGCGATCGTCCTGCGGATGCAGCAGATGATCTACGACAACTGGGTGTACACCCAGCTTGTCGAGGAGCGGATGATCGACGCCCACTCCGACAGGTGGACGGGCATCGAGACGGCGCTCAACGGCTATTCGAAGGCCTATTACACGAGCCCTCGGAAGTCCTGAGCAGGACGTAAGCCAAGTAACACGGTGTTACGAGCGGCGGGCGGGCGCCAACGGCAACCGAACGCTCGCTTGTAACACTGTGTTACGAGGGCAGTTCGGGTTGGCGACCGAAAGCCACCGGTTTCCTGGTTACCCTCCCGGGACGCTGAGCACGCCGGAAACCGCTCTACCACGGCCCGCGCGGGCGATCGCGTGACGGGACTCGACTACGTCGTCAAGCGCGTCTTCTTCGCGGTCGCGACGGTGCTCGTCGCGATCACGCTCAACTTCATCCTCTTCCGCGCGGCGCCCGGCGACGCCGTCTCCGCCCTCCGCTGCCGCCAGTGCACGGCGCAGTTCAAGGAGTACGAGCGCAAGCAGCTCGGTCTCGACAAGTCGAAGTGGGAGCAGTACTGGCTCTACCTGCAGGACCTCGCGCACGGGAACCTCGGCAGCTCGCTGCGCACGGAGAAGCCCGTGACGACCGAGCTCTGGGCGCCGATCGAGAACACCCTGCCGATGATCGCGCTCGGCACGTTCTTCTCGATCGTTCTCGGGATCGTCGCCGGCGTGATCTCGGCGTGGCGACGCGGGACCGCGGTCGACAAGGCCGGCCTCTGGACGAGCCTCGGCTTCTACTCGATGCCGCCGCAGTGGCTCGGGCTGATCGCCGTGCTCTTCGTCGCGGGCGCGCTCGGGCTCCCGACGTCCGGGATCAAGGATCCGACGCTCGGGATCCTCTCCAACCCGTCGACGTGGACCGTGATCGTCGACCGGCTGAAGCACATGGTGCTGCCGGCGCTCACGATCGGGCTCGTCCTCTACGGCGAATACGCGCTGATCGTCCGCTCGGCCATGCTCGAGACGCTCGGCGAGGACTACATCCTCACCGCGCGCGCGAAAGGGCTCTCGAACTGGTCGACCGTCTGGCGGCACGGCCTGCGCAACGCGCTCCTGCCCGTGATCACGCTCGTCGCGCTCTCACTCGGCCTGATCATCGGCGGCTTCATCACGATCGAGTACGTCTTCTCGTATCCGGGGATCGGCCTGGCGGTCGTCGAGGCGATCGACCAGCGCGACTACCCCGTGCTGCAAGGGGCGTTCCTGCTGCTGACGCTCTCGGTGATCTTCTTCAACCTCGTCGCCGACCTCCTCTACTTCAAGCTCGACCCGCGAGTGACCGAGTGACGACCGCCGAGCTCGTCGAGGCGCCGCCGGTCCCGGTCGCGCCGCCGTCGTTCTTCACGCGCCTGCGGCGGAGCCCGGTGCTGTCGAGCCGGCAGGCGCTCGTCGGGCTCGGAATCCTGCTCCTGTTCGTCCTCACCGGCATCTTCGGCCCGATCGCACTCCCCCACGACGCGAGCCTGAAGGTCGGCCCGGTCTTCCAGTCGCCGAGCTTGGCCCACCCGCTCGGGACGGACGGCGGCGGCGCCGACATGCTGTACCTGCTGATCGACGGCGCGTCGGTCTCGCTTCTCGTCGGCTTCGCGGCGGCCGCGGTGTCGGCGGTGATCGGCGGCCTCGTCGGCCTCCTCGCGGGCTTCTTCGGCGGCCGCACGGACATCGCCCTGATGCGGCTCACGGACTACTTCCTCGTGATCCCGGATATCCCGCTGATGATCGTCGTCGCGGCGCTCTTCGGCCGCAGCCTGACGAACATCATCCTGATCATCGGCGCGATCTACTGGACGTCGACCGCACGGCTGATCCGCGCGCAGACGAAGACCGTGCGCGAGCGCGTCTACGTCCGCCGGGCGCGCGCCCTCGGCGCCGGCAACACGCGGCTGATCGTCCGGCATGTGCTCCCGCAGGTGACGCCGCTCCTGATCGCGAACACGGTCCTCCTGATCGCGTACGCGATCTTCGCGGAGACCTTCATCACCTTCCTCGGGCTCGGCGACCCGAGCAAGATCTCCTGGGGCCGCCTGATCGAGAACGCCTTCCAGGACGATGCGATCCTGAACAACGCGTGGTGGGCGATCGTCCCGCCCGGGCTCGCGGTGACGGTCGTCGTCCTCGCCTGCACGATGACCGGCCAGGCGATGGAAGACGCCATGAACCCGCGACTGCGCGCCGGCCATCTCTCGGTGCGGCGGTTCCGGTTGCGGCGCTGGCCGCCGGGATCGCCGTGAAGCCGCCGCTCCTCCAGGTCGAAGACCTCCACGTCTGGTTCGACCTGCCGGACGGGCGAGAGCTCCACGCCGTCCGCGGGGTCTCGTTGCGCGTGGCCGAGGGCGAGCGGTTCGGGCTCGTCGGCGAGTCCGGCTGTGGGAAGACGACGACGATCCTCGCTCTGATGGGGCTACTGCCGCCGACGGCGAGCGTCGCCGGCCGAGTCGTGCTCGGCGGCGAGGATATGCTCGCGCGCGGCGAGCGGACGCTGGCCCCGCACCGGTGGCGCGACGTCGCGATGGTCTTCCAGGGCGCGATGAACGCGTTCAACCCCGTGCGCCGAATCGGCGCCCAGCTCGTCGAGCCGATGGAGCTCCACGGCGTGGCCGAGGGTGCCGCCGCCCGCCGGCGCGCCGGCGAGCTGCTCGAACGGGTCGGGATCCCGGCAGCCCGGGCGAACGCGTACCCGCACGAGTTCTCGGGCGGGATGCGCCAGCGGGCGGCGATCGCGATGGCGCTCGCGTGCAACCCGAAGCTGCTGCTCGCCGACGAGCCGACGACGGCGCTCGACGTGATGGTCCAGGCCCAGATCATGGAGCTGCTCGTCGCGCTCACGAACGAGCTCGGGCTCGCGCTCGTGCTCGTGACGCACGACCTGCCGATCGTCGCGCAGACGTGCAAGACGGCGGCCGTCATGTACGCGGGCGAGCTCGCCGAGACGGGGCCGGTCGAGACGCTCTACCACGAGCCGCGCCACCCGTACACGCGCCTGCTGTTCGCGGCCACGCCCGATCTCGACGACGTCGAAGGGGAGGTCGTCGCGATCCCGGGCGCGCCGCCGCGGCTCGACAGGCCGATCGAAGGGTGCCCCTTCCGGCCGCGCTGCGACCGGGCGTTCGCGGCCTGCGTCAACGCGCCGCGGCTCGTCGCCGTCGGCGACGGCCACCTCGCCGCCTGCCATCTCAACGCGGGCGTCGCAGCGTGAGCGCCAACGGCGCCGGGCCGCTCCTCGAGGTCGAAGGCCTCGTCGTCCGTTATCCGGTCTCGCGCGGGATCGTCGGCACGCTCGCCCGGCGGCCGCGCCGGTTCGTCGACGCCGTCGCCGACGTCTCGTTCTCGATCGGTCGCGGCGAGCTGCTCGCCCTCGTGGGCGAGTCAGGCTGCGGGAAGACGAGCACGGCCCAGGCGGTGCTCCGCCTCATCAGGGCCGACGCGGGCAGCGTGCGCTTCGACGGCGTCGACGTGGGCCGGCTCGGCGCGGGGCCGCTCAGAGCGCTGCGCCGGCGGATGCAGATCATCTACCAGGATCCGTACGAGTCGCTCGACCCGCGCTTCCGCGTGCGCGCGACGGTCGAGGAGCCGCTCGCGATCCACCACGTCGGGAGCCGCTCCGAGCGCTACGCGGCCGTCGTCCACGCGCTCGAGCAGGCCGGCCTGACGCCGCCCGAGCTCTACCTCGACCGCTACCCGCACGAGCTCTCGGGCGGCCAGCGGCAGCGAGTCGCGATCGCCGCGTCGCTCGCGCTCGGCCCGGAGCTGCTCGTCGCGGACGAACCCGTGTCGATGCTGGACGTGTCCGTCCGGGCCGGAATCCTCGGCGTCCTCGACGGCCTCCGCCGTGCCGGGCTCGCCGTGCTCATGATCACGCACGACCTCTCCACGGCTGCCCGCTTCGCCGACCGGATCGCCGTGATGTACCTGGGCCGCATCGTCGAGGAAGGACCTGCGCGAGCGGTGATCGACAGCCCGCGCCATCCGTACACGAAGGCGCTCCTCTCGGTCGTTCCGCGCCGCGATCCCCGCCATCGGGTCAATGCGCAGATCCTGCGCGGCGAGACGCCGAACCCGATCGACGTCCCGTCCGGTTGCCGCTTCCACCCCCGTTGCCCGGTCGCGATCCCCGCGTGCAGCGCTACCGATCCCCAGCTCGAACCGGTCGGCGACCGCCACCGGGTCGCTTGCCTGCTCGCCGGGCGGTGAAGGGTCAGAAACCGCGGCTCGCGGTCGATGACTGCTGTGGACAGGCGGCGAGAAGCGAAAGGCGGGGGGGAATGGACGACGCGACACAGAGGAACAAGCCGGCTCACGGTCCGGCAACGCTGACGGACGAGGATGCCGAGGAGACGGCCCGCGAGCTCGAAGTTCTGGAGCTGATCGCAGCCGGCTTCACGGACGCGGAGATCGAGGAGATCCTCGGCCTGTCCGAGTTCGCTGTGAAGGCGCACGTGAAGCAGCTGTTCGGCAGGCTTTCGGGACGGAACGGGGCACGGGCCGTCACTCTCGCGGCCAGCTGGCGGCTCCTTCTCGGCTAGGGGCCTAGATCTGGACGCGGACGCGGCCGTCCGCGATCTCGGCCGGATACACGGCCGCCCGCTGCGCCGGGTCGTCCGCGCAGAGGCCGGTGGCGAGGTCGAACTCCCACCCGTGCCAGGGACAGCGCAGGACTCGGCGCTCGCCGAGCGCGTACCGACCCGGCTCGCCGACCGACCGTCGGCGGACCGAGCCGTGGCAGAGCGGTGCGCCGTGGTGCGGGCAACGGTTGCGGATCCCGTGGACTCCACCCGTCTCCCGGTCGAGCACCACGCCGAGCTCGCGCCCGTCGATCCGCGCGACGAGCCGCCCCGCGGCCTCCAGGTCGGCCAGCGAGCCGACGTCGACCCACCCGCTCACGCGCGTGCCGCGTAGAGCTCCGCGGCGTTGCCGTGCAGGACCGGCGCGCGCCACGGCTCCGGCAGCCGGCGAAGCATGAACGCTGGATCGTCGAAGTCCCAGTGCGGGTAGTCGGACGCGAAGCAGAGGATCTCCGGCGCGCCGACCGCCTCGAGCATTTCGAAGAGGAGCTCGTCGTGCCCGTCCGTGTGCTCGAGCGGCTGCGTCGAGAAGCGGACGTGCTCGCGGACGACCTCGCCGGGCCGCCGCTCGAGCCACGGCGTCTCCGAGCGCAGGCCTCGCCAGTTCGTCTCCAGGCGCCAGAGAATCCCCGGCAGCCACGCGATCCCGCCCTCGATCAGCAGCACGCGGAGCGACGGCAGCCGCTCGAAGACGCCGTGGACGATCAGCGAGACGAGGTGCGCCATGATCGAGCACGCCGAGCCGAGGGTGTGCCATTCGATGTAGAAGGTGACGGGTCCGGCGCCGCCCGGCTGCGCCGCGAGGCCCATTCCCTCGCCGCCGCTGTGGATCGCGACCGGGAGCCCGCACTCGGCGGCGGCCTCGAAGATCGGCAGGTAGCGCGGCTCGCCGTACGGCCGCTCGGCGCCGCCGCAGAGGAGCACCTGGACGAAGCGTGGATCCTCGGCCGCGCGGCGGATCTCGGCGGCCGCGGCGACGGGATCCTGGGCCGGGCAGAGGATCCCGGCCCGCAGGCGCCGGTCGGCGTCGAGCCAGCGCTCGCGGAGCCAGTCGTTGTGAGCCCGCGCGAGCTCCGCAGCGCGGTACGGGCTCGGCATCAGCGAGACGAGAACGGCGTCGTCGGCGTTCAGGACGCCGATCTCGGCGCCGCTCGGGTCGAGCAGCTCGCTCGCCACCGTCGCGGCGTCGGACGCCGGCAGCCGCTCGCCCTGCTCGAGGTCCTGCCGGTACCAGGAGTCCGGGTGCGCCCAGGAATAGCCGGGTAGGCCGAACGCCGCCTGGGCACGGAACCAGTCCCGCTGCGCCGGCTCGACGTAGGCGAGGAGCTCCTCCGGGTCACCGATCTGGGGGTGGACGTCGCAGTCGATCATCAGACGCAGTCTCGCGGGAATCGCCAGCTCCACGTCCGGGCGAAGACGCGCGTCTCGCCCTCGTACGCGTCGAGCGAGCTCGTGACGTGGAAGGCTTCGGCGTCGGCCGTCATCGTGCTCTCGACCTCGGCGCGCGCGGCCCAGCCCTCACGCGCCATCCCCGTCGCCGCGCGGAACCGGACCGAGGCGGAGAGCGGGTCGCCATCGACGATCGAGTACACCGTGTGGCTGACGTCCGAGGAGACGAGTCCGATCGGGACGAGTTTGATCGTGCCGCCGAGGTCCCAGTCGAAGACCTGCTCGAGCCGGCCGGTCGCGATGTCGCGGACGAGCTTCCGGCCGGCCGGCCCAGGCTCGAGCAGCTCCGTCTCGAGCGGCGGCGTCTGCTCGGGCTCGGCGAGGTCCGGCAGGCCCCCGTCCCCGGCGCGCGCCGGCCGCACCGGCAGCGTCAGCCTCGACTCCGCCGGCCGGACGGTGAGCGCCGCCGGCTCGGGCGAAGGCCACGCCCACGGCCAGTACGTCGACGAGACGGCGACACGGAGGCGGTGACCCGCCGGCAGGGAGTAGCCCGTCGCGTCGAGCCGTACGCGCGCCCTCATCCGCTCGCCGGGCACGACCGGCCGCGGGCGGTCGTGGCCGGCGCGGTGCGCGAGGTTGAGGATGCCGCGCGAGACGAGCGCCGACCCGCCGTCGGGGCGAAGGTCGCAGAGCCGGACGGAGACGAGCGCGAGCGGCCGGTCGGCGGCGATGACGAGCTCGACCTCCGGGAAGCCGAGGAGCTCGAGGGGCTCGGAGAGCGGCTCGGAGTCGAAGCAGAGCGACAACGCGTCGTCGGGCCGCTGGTCTCCAGGAAGGTCGGCCGACTGGCCGCCGGCGCACCAGACCCCGGCCTCCGTGCCGAGCGTCCCGGCGGATCGATGGACGAGCTCGGCATCGGGGCCGAGCACGCGCGTCGACGCCCCGATCCGCGCCGACGGCCAGGTGTCCTCCGCTACCCAGCGGCCCTGGCGCGTCGAGTAGCTCGGCCGAGGCTCGACCGAGTCCTGGAGCCAGACCCGAAGCATCGGCTCGTCCATGATCCCGGCGTCGCGGCCCTTCAGCCAGTGGTCCCACCAGCGGACGGACTCCTGGAGCCAGCCGATGCTCGGCCCAGGCGAGGCATCGTCGGGAAAGCAGTGGCCCCACGGCCCGACCAGGCCCTTCCGCGGGCAGCGAAGGCCCTCGAGCAGCCGGAAGACGGCGTTCGTGTAGCCGTCGGCGAAGCCGCCGACCGCGTAGACCGGCACGTCGATGGCGGCGAAGTCCTCGCAGACGGAGCCGCGCTGCCAGTAGGCGTCGCGGCGCTGGTGCGCCAGCCAGGGCTCGACGAAGGGCGGCGTGCGTTCGAGCCGGTCTAGCCAGACCTCCCGCCAGTCGTCGCGGAGGCGCGGGTCGGGCGGCCGCGCGTTCCACACGAGCATCGACGACGCCCAGTGGAGCATGTCCGTCGCGAGGACGCAGCCGCCCCGGTAGTGGACGTCGTCGGCGTAGCGGTCGTCCGTCGAGCAGAGCGTGACGATCGCGCGGAGCGCCGGCGGCCGCAGCGCCGCGACCTGGAGGGCGTTGAAACCGCCCCACGAGATGCCGTGCATGCCGACCGCACCCGTGCACCACGGCTGCGCCGCGAGCCAGGCGATCACCTCGAGCGCGTCGGCGTGCTCCCGCTCCGTGTACTCGTCCTCGATGATCCCGTCGGATTCGCCGGTCCCGCGCAGGTCGACCCGGAGGGCCGCGTACCCGTGGCCGGCCAGATACGGTTGCCGGACGGCGTCGCGCACGGCCGTCCCGTCGTTCTTCCGGTAGGGCAGGTACTCGAGGACGGCCGGAACCGGATCGGCGTCTGCGTCCTCCGGAAGCCAGATCCGGGCGGCGAGCCGGCAACCGTCCGAGAGCGAGATCCAGACGTGCTCGAGCTCCCGCACCCGCCGTGGCAACCGGTCGAGCGGGACGACGCGCACCGCGGGAGGCTACTGCGCGGCGCCCGGTCGTGAGGACACGGCCAGTCCCGTCAGCCACGACCTGGGTCGGGCACGGCCGCCTCGGGCAGGTCCCGGGGGCAGGCCCCAGCCGGTCGCCGTCCACAGGCGAGCCGGCCACGGTTGACGGCGCCGAGCTGGCTCGCTAGCTTCGGCCGATCGGACGGCTCGACGAGATCTACCGCCGCTCGCTCGAAGATCCCGAGGGCTTCTGGGCCGAGGCCGCCGCGGCGATCGACTGGGACGGGCCGTGGGAGCGCGTCCTCGACGAGTCGCAGGCGCCGTTCTACCGCTGGTTCGCCGGCGGCCGGCTGAACACGTGCCACAACGCGGTCGACCGGCACGTCGAGAGCGGCCGCTCGGACCAGCCGGCGCTGATCTACGACTCGCCCGTGACCGGCCGGAAACGGACGTTCACCTACGGTGAGCTCCGCGAGGCCGTGGCCCGCTTCGCCGGCGCGCTCGCGGCGCAGGGCGTCGTCAAGGGCGACCGCGTGATCGTCTACATGCCCATGGTGCCGGAGGCGCTGATCGCGATGCTCGCGTGCGCCCGGATCGGCGCCGTCCACTCGGTCGTCTTCGGCGGCTTCGCCTCGAACGAGCTCGCGAGCCGGATCGAGGACGCGAAGCCGAGGGTCGTCGTCTCCGCCTCGTGCGGGATCGAGCCCGGCCGCATCGTCGCGTACAAGCCGTTGCTGGACGGAGCGATCGATCTCGTCGAGGCGAAGCCCGAGCGCTGCATCGTCCTGCAGCGGCCCGAGCTCGAGTGCGAGCTGGATCCGCGGCGCGACCTCGACTGGCACGACGCCGTCGCCGGCGCGGAGCCGGTCCCCTGCGTCCCGCTCGAGGCCACCGACCCGCTCTACATCCTCTACACCTCCGGCACGACCGGAGAACCGAAGGGGATCGTCCGCGACAACGGCGGCCACGCCGTCGCGCTCGAGTGGACGATGACTCACCTCTACGACGTGCGGCCGGGCGAGGTGTACTGGGCCGCCTCCGACGTCGGCTGGGTCGTCGGGCACTCGTACATCGTCTACGCGCCGCTCCTCCACGGCTGCACGACGGTGCTCTACGAGGGGAAGCCGGTGGGCACGCCCGACCCCGGTGCGTTCTGGCGCGTCGCCTCCGAGCACGGCGTCTGCACGCTCTTCACCGCGCCGACGGCGTTCCGCGCGATCCGTCAGCAGGACCCGGAGGGCCTCCACATCGGCCGGTACGACCTCTCGAAGCTCCGTGCCCTCTTCCTGGCCGGCGAACGCTGCGACCCGGAGACGCTTCGGTGGGCGGAGGCGAAGCTCGAGGTCCCGGTGATCGACCACTGGTGGCAGACCGAGACCGGCTGGCCGATCTGCGCCAATTGCCTCGGGATCGAACGGCTCCCGGTCGTTCCGGGCTCGGCGACTCGGCCTGTCCCGGGCTGGGACGTCCGGGCCGTCGACGAGGCCGGCCGGGAGCTGGCGGCAGGCGGGATCGGCGCGCTCGTCGTCCGGCTGCCGATGCCGCCCGGTGCGACACCGACGCTCTGGAACGCCGACGAGCGGTTTCGAGAGACCTACCTCAGCGCCTTCCCGGGCTCCTACCAGACAGCCGACGCCGGCTATATCGACGAGAACGGCTACGTCTTCGTGATGACGCGAACGGACGACGTCATCAACACCGCCGGCCACCGCCTCTCCACGGGCGCGATGGAGGAAGTGCTCGCGTCCCACCCCGACGTGGCCGAATGCGCCGTCATCGGCGTGGCCGATGCCGTGAAGGGCCAGGTCCCGCTCGGCTTCCTCGTGCTGAAGGCCGGCGTCGAGCGACCGCACGACGGGATCGCGGACGAATGCGTCGCCCTCGTCCGCGAGCGGATCGGCCCCGTCGCGGCGTTCAAGACGGCGCTCGTCGTCGAGCGCCTGCCGAAGACGCGGTCCGGGAAGATCCTTCGCGGCACGATGCGGCGGATCGCCGACGGCGCGGAGTACACGACGCCGGCGACGATCGACGACCCTGCGATCCTCGACGAGATCGGAGCGGCGCTGGCGGCGGCCGGCGTCGAGCCGGTCTCAGCGTCGGCGGGCGCGGGCGACTACGACTGACCCCGCGGCGAACGCCAGGAACGCGAGGCAGAGCGCGAGCGCCGGGCGCGGGAAGCCGGCCGCGGCCCCGCCGACCACGACGAGCGCGAGGAACGCCAGCAGCAGCCAGGCGTGGCTCGATCGCCTCCGCGTCTCGTGGTCCACGCCCGACAGCATCGACCATGCGCAGCGAAGCCGGATCACCCGATCGTGGTAGTCCTACGCCGTGACGCTCTACCTCAGCGAGCAGGACGTCGAATCGCTCGTCGGGCCGGACGACGCACTGACGGTGATCGAGGCGTCGTGCCGCCGATCCGCCGACGAACCGGGCGAGAGTTCGACCCGCTCGCGCGTCGCTGTGGGGCGCGCAACGCTGACGGTCGAGGCGGCTGCCGACGCAGGGCTGGACTCGGCCGGCGTCCTCGCCACCGCCAACGGCCGCGCGGCGGCGGCCGTGCTCGTGCTCTTCGACGCGAACGGCGACCTCACGGCAGTCGTCGAGGGCCCGCACCTCGCACGCCTGCGGACCGGCGCCGCGAGCGCGCTCGCGGCGAGACGTCTGGCCCGGCCGGACGCGCGGACGCTCGGCGTCATCGGCTGCGGCGGCCATGCGCGGTGGCAGGTGCGCTGCCTCCGCGCGGCCCTGCCAAGAGTCGAGCGCGTCGTCGCTTACTGTCGAACGCCCGAGCGCCTTGCCGATTTCTGCGCCCGCACCGGGGCGGAGGAGGCCGGGAGCGGACGGGAGGCGGCAGGCCAGGACGTCGTCGTCACGGCGACGACCTCACGTGATCCCGTCGTGCGCGGCGAGTGGCTCGCGCCGGGCGCGCTCGTGTGTGCCGTGGGCGCGACGGCACGTGAGTCGCGCGAACTCGACAATGCCGTCGTCGAGCGCACGGCGTTCGTCTGCTGCGACTCGAAGCCGACTGCCGAGCACGATGCCGGCGACCTGCGCGAGCCGGTCGAGCAAGGCGTCCTCGACTGGCTCGAGGTCCACGAGCTCGCCGAGGTCGTGACCGGCGCCGTGGTCGGCCGTCAGGCCGCGTCGGACATCGTCCTCTTCAAGTCGATCGGCGCAGCCGCGTGGGACATCGCGCTTGCCGCGTACGCGGTCGGGCGGGCCCGCGAGAGCGGCGTCGGGCGGACGCTCTAGGGGCCTGTCCGGAAAGGGGACGCGATGGATGACGCGCGGCACGTGGTGCGATGCAAGGACGCAGGGAGCGCCAATACGAGCACGTATTGGCGCGACCGAGGACGCGGCAGCGCGC
>Ga0070741_10006731_pt1 | contig 24425 bp, 19 predicted proteins | sample Coa_R1_4_FD_66440 | JGI IMG/M metagenome (GOLD analysis project Ga0070741, IMG submission 66440) | Surface soil microbial communities from Centralia Pennsylvania, which are recovering from an underground coalmine fire - Coalmine... | ecosystem: Environmental > Terrestrial > Soil > Unclassified ...
GACTGGACCAATAAGCAGTGGTTCGAGATAAATGCCGTTCCCCCGGATAACTCAGCTTCGCGCAAGATCACGGTGGGCAATCGGGAACCTAGTCCCGAACAACGGCTGATGCTGCAAAGCCTGCTGCGCGATCGGTTCGGTTTCAGGTTTCATCTTGAGTCGAAGGAAGGAGAGGTGTACCTCCTCAGCCGCGGTCATAAGGCGCTCCAACTTAAGCCGCCGAAAGATCCAGCGGCAGATCCTCGCGCCAATGTGATTAACAAGCGCGGCGTTATCGATGGAGAAGCATTTGGCGTCAACACGACGACTGGGTATCTCGCGCAGCGATTAGGCTACTATCTCCAGCTGCCCGTCGTGGACCAGACCGGCATCACGGGCTCCTACGACTTCCATCTTCCGCCCGTTGATCCTGAGAACCGCGACAACGTGGCCGCCGTTATTGGCGTGGTGGACCGCCTTGGCCTCACGATCAAACGTGGGCGAGGGCCAATCCAGACCCTCGTCATCGACCACGTCGAACAGCCGTCGGCGAATTAGCCGTTCACTCGCTTCCAAACGAGTGGTTGTTGAGCCTGCCGAAGAGGTGCACGCGACGGTACCATTTTTTGTGCGTTTACGTGGGGGTGGTCAAGAGCATTTAATGGTGGAAGAACGCCTGCACGACGCTACCTGGATTCGGCCCCCTGGGATAACGATGAAACGAAGCCTGTTCCTCCAGATCGTGATTCGAGCCGCGGTTGCGTGCGCCATTTTGTGCGCCGCGACGCTGCTCATCCGGGATGTCTGGGTGGCGGTCGGGCTGGCGGCAGTGCTTTCGTTTGCCCTGGCAGCAAATATCGTGCGGCTTTGCCGGCGGGATGACGATGCGATTGAAGGCGCGATCGCGTCGCTGGGCGAGGGCCGAGATGTCGAACTGAAACCCGCGTTGAGCGAGCACGACCGCCTGACGGTCACGATCCGCGCGGCCGTAGACGAGCTGCAACGCAGCTTCGCAGTGAGCGCGGAGCGGCGCGAGAAGCTGGAGGCGCTGCTCGACTCGATGCAGGATGCGGTGACGTCGATCGATTCCGGCGGCAGGATCATCTGGGCCAACAAGGCGATGCAGCGGCTGGTCGTGGATTCGTTCGGATCGGTGCGCGCGGGGCATTCGCTGGTGCAGACGATTCGCGCGCCGGAGGTGCTGGACTGCGTGCATGTGGCGCTGGAGACGCGGGAGTACTGCGAGCGCAAGCCGGTTTCGCTGGCACCGGGCAGAGTGTTTGCGGTGAGCGCATCGCCGATGCCGGAAGGCGGAGCGGTGGTGGTGCTGCGCGACGTGACTCGGATTCAGCAGGTGGAGCGCGCCCAGACAGAGTTCGTCGCGAATGTTTCGCATGAGCTGCGCACACCGCTGACGAGCATCCAGGGATATGTCGAGATGCTGCTGGAAGGCGATGAGCATCCGCTCTCGGCGGCTTCGGAGCATGAGTTTCTGCAGGCGATCCTGAAGAGCGCACGCAGGATGGCGCGGCTCACCGATGATCTGCTGGCGCTGGCGCGGGTGGAGTCCGGCGAGCAGAAGCTGGAGCCGAGAGCCGTTGCTGTCGCAGCTCTGGTGCGCGAGACCGAGGCGGCGGTTGCGGGTGTGATGAAGGAGAAGGGCGGCACGCTGGAGGTTAATGTTTTGGCCGAAGGCGAGGTCATCGCGGACAGCGATGCGGTAGTGCAGATTCTCAGCAACCTGATTGAGAATGCGCTGAACTATGGACGCGGCGCGAATGGAGCGCGGGTGCAACTGACGGTTGATAAACCGGCGGGGCATCTGCAGGAGGTCCGCTTCCGCGTGCGCGACTTTGGCGGCGGCATACCGTGGGAGCATCTGGGGCGGATCTTCGAGCGCTTCTATCGTGTCGACAAGGCGAGGTCGCGGGAGTCGGGCGGCACTGGGCTGGGGCTGGCGATTGCCAAGCACCTGGTTGAATCGCAGCGCGGACGAATCTGGGTGGAGAGCGAGCTCGGCCACGGCAGCAGCTTTTATTTCACGTTGCCCACGCAGATGAGCGGGACAGCCGTGTCCCACGCGGATGCCGTGTCTCTGCCCTTGGCAAAATAGCGAAGTAGCGAAGTCGTTTAGACGAGCGACTGCCGTGCGCAGCTTCACGAAGGTGGCGGAAAGCCTTCAAGAGCAACAGTTTTTACGCGGCGTTTACGTTCTCTTCTCGGATCGTTTACACCGTGTTGCGACCATAGGCACAACGGGCAAATAGAGCAAGGAAGCGCCGGCTCCAATGCCAGGCGGTATTGTTCTGCGCACACCTTAGCCATGTCTCGTAGGGGATTCATGAAATCAGCCAGATTGTGGACGGCGTTGCTCGCAGCGACGCTGGTTGCGGGGTACGCCCCGGCTCAAACTTCCTCCCAGCCGAAATCGCAGACCACAAAAAGACACAAAGAGAAGAAGGAAAGCGCCACCCAGATTCAGCTTCGTGAGCTTCAGGAACAGCTAAAGGCGCAGCAGGACCAGATTGATGCTCTGAAGTCGCAGCTTTCGACGCGCGATCAGCAGGTCGAGCAGTCGCAGCAGGCCGCAAGCACGGCGCAGAGTCAGGCCGAGGCGGCCACCACGGCGGCGAACCAGGCGCAGCAGACCGCGACGGAGGCGAGCACGAAGCAGCAGGCGCTCGAGAGCACCGTGGCTGACATGAAGACCGCGAACGCCGGCCTGCAGGAGACGGTGGTCAACAATCAGGCGGAGTTCAAGAGCGAGATCGAGAATCCAGTGGCGCTGCACTACAAGGGCGTCAGTATCACTCCGGTCGCGTTCTTCGCGTTTGAAGGTGTGTGGCGGCAGCGCTCGGTCAACTCGGACATCAACACGCCGTTCAACAACATTCCCTTTCCGAGCGCGACCGAGTACCAGTCCACCGAGCTGAACTTTACCGGCCGTCAGAGCCGTATCGGTGCGCTGTTCCAGGCCGACGCCGGCAACTTCACGCTCAGTGGATATGACGAGATGGACTTCCTGGGCACGGGCACCAGCTCGAACAATAATCAGTCGAACAGCTACGTTCTGCGGCAGCGGCAGATCTGGGGCAAGGTGGAGACGAAGAGCGGCTTCGCGGTTACGGGCGGACAGATGTGGTCGCTGGTAACGGAAGACAAGCAGGGGACGGACGTGCGCGCCGAGGTGCTGCCGCAGACGATCGATTCGCAATACCTCGTCGGCTTCAGCTGGGAGCGGCAGCCGAGTATCCGGTTCCAGCAGCGCTTCGGGGATACCAAGACGCGGGCGTTCACGGCGGCGCTCTCGCTCGAGCAGGCGCAGATCACCGGGTTCACGGCGTCGGGTCCGGCTCCGGTCGATTACTTCTTCGGCGGCCCTGGACAGAACGGCGGTCTGTATAACGCGGCCGGCAGTATAGGCACGTCCGGCGGGGCTATCACAACCTATGCGAACAACGTGCTTCCGGACATTATCCTCAAGGGCGCGTTTGATGGCGCGAAGGTTCACGCCGAGATCGGCGGTCTGGCCCGCTTCCTGCGCGACTACTACCTGCCTGTGACCGGTGTGAGCGGAACAGCGTCGGCTCCGGTTTATGCCTACGCGACGAGCTATCAGAGCCATACCAGCCCGGCCGGAGGCGTGTTCGGCAACATCCGTGTCACGCCGGACAAGTACTTCAACGTCGGCCTACAGCTGATGGCCGGTCAGGGTGTGGGACGCTACGGATCGGCCCAACTGGCGGATGCGACCTTGCGCCCGGATGAGACGCTGGAGCCGATTCGCAACTACCACGGCCTGTTCGGCATCGAGACGCACCCGGCGAAGAAGCTGGACATCTTCGCCTACTACGGCGGGGAATACGCGCAGCGTACCGTCTACGCGAATAGTGTTGGCTCGCTGATCGGCTATGGTCCGCAGAACCTGAACGATGCGGGCTGCTATGCTGCCCCGGGCGCTCCTGCAACGACACCCAGTGCGGGCTCGGGCGGCTCCATCTCGGCCTCGGGCTGCTCCTCGCCGACGCGGTACATTCAGGAGCCGATGTTCGGGTTCATCTACCGTGCGGTCAACGATCCAAAGTTGGGAAGACTCCAGTACTCGGCGACATTCAGCTACTTCAAGCGTGGCCTCTGGTCCGGCGTCGGCAGCGCAACCACTCCGCCGTCGCCTTCGACGAATGATCCGATGCTGCACTTCCAGATGCGCTACTACATCCCGTAAACACGTGCTTGCGCGGCGAGGCTGACCTCTCGCCGCGCGTCCGCGTCCTAAAGCTGTGAACTCAATGTGGTGCGAAGCCACAATTCTGGAGGATCCAAAGTGAGACTGAGACTTCTTTCCGCGGCTGTGATTGCCATGATCGCGACGGGCGCATGGGCGCAGAACCTGAACGGCGCGGGCGCCACCTTCCCGAACCCGATCTATTCGCGGTGGTTTGCCGAATACGCACAGCAGCACCCGAACGTACACATCAACTATCAGTCGGTGGGCTCGGGCGCGGGGATTCAGCAGGTAACGCAGAAGACGGTGGACTTCGGCGCGTCGGATGGACCGATGACCGATCAGCAGCTCGCCACGGCAAAGAATAATGGCGTGGACATCATCCATATTCCGACCGTGCTGGGTGCCGTTGTGCCGGTGTACAACGTGCCGGGCGTCAGCCAGGACCTGCACTTCGCGCCCGAGGTCATCGCAGGCATCTACCTCGGCAAGATCACGATGTGGGACGACGGCAACCTGCAGCACGACAATCCGGGCGTCAAGCTACCGCACCAGCGCATCCTCCCTGTCTATCGCTCCGACGGGTCGGGCACAAACTATATCTGGACGGACTTTCTCTCCAAGGTTGTGCCCGAGTTCCAGCAGCGGATTGGCAAGGGCACGTCCGTGAAGTGGCCGACGGGCATCGGGCAGAAGGGTAACGAAGGCGTAGCCGGCATGGTGCGCAGCACGAAGGGAGCCTTTGGTTACGTCGAGCTCATTTATGCGCTGCAGAATCACATGCAGTTTGGTCTGGTACGAAATGCATCGTTCAAATATGTGAAGGCCTCGGTTGCAAGTGTGACGGCGGCCGCTGCGGGTGCGGCGAAGAACATGCCGGCGGACTATCGGGTCTCGATCACCAACGCTCCCGGCGCGGATGCCTATCCGATCTCGTCGTTCACGTGGCTGCTGATTCCGCAGCACTGGGACGATCAGGCCAAGGGCAAGGTGATGGTCGACTTCCTCAACTGGATGCTCGACCACGGCGAGGGTGAGGTGTCTGCACTGGACTATGCTCCGCTCCCGAAGACCGTCGCGGATAAGGTCCGTGTAACCATCAGGCAGATCCACTAAGTCAAAGAAAAGCCGCCGGATACTGCTGTCCGGCGGCTTGTCCTCTCGGCTGAATTTACAGTCCTTTCACACGGCGTCCCTAGGCTCTAAACGGCACGTTATGACCCAGCCCAATCCAGTCACCCTGCCGACCCCTACTGTTGCGCCTGCAGGAAAGACTCCCGAGCAGCCGCCGCCGGACGCCTCGAAACCTATTCAGCCTTCCGAGATCCGCAAGTTCCTTCAGGAGCGGAGCTCCGGCCGCGTCGTGGACGGGAGTTTTGGCGGGCTGATGCTCGTCTCTGCGCTGAGCATCTTCGTCATCGTCGCGCTGATCCTCTGGGTGCTGGTTCACGACTCACAGGCTTCGATTCACGCCTTCGGCTGGAGGTTCTTCAAGACATCCAACTGGGACCCGGTCAACGGCAGCTTCGGCGCGCTTCCCTTCATTTACGGCACGCTGGTCTCGTCATTCCTTGCGTTGCTGATGGCCGTTCCGCTGTCGCTGTGCGTCGCGATCTTTGTGATCGACATCTGTCCGCCTATGCTCCGCGGTGTCATCGCCTATCTCACAGAGCTTCTGGCAGCGATTCCGAGCGTCGTCTACGGTTTGTGGGCGCTGGTCGTGCTGGTGCCCATCATGCGCGATCATGTGGGGCCGGTGCTCGAGAGGTGGTTTGGCTGGACGGGACTCTTCGCCGAACCGAACTTCGGTGTGAACATGTTTACCGCGAGCGTCGTGCTCGCGATCATGATCTTCCCGATCATCTGCTCGATCAGCCGCGACGTCATGAAGGCTGTGCCGATTCATCAGCGCGAGGCAGCGCTGGCGCTGGGCGCCACCCGGTGGGAGATGCTGCGCATCGCCGTGCTGCGCAATGCCAGGATCGGCATCGTCGGTGCCGTCATCCTTGGTCTGGGCCGCGCGCTGGGCGAGACGATCGCGGTCACGATGGTGATCGGCAACCACCCGGACATCGTCAAGAATCTGTTCAATCCGGCCTACACGCTCGCCAGCGTCATTGCCAACGAGTTCACCGAAGCGACTGGCGATCTGTACATCAGCGCACTGATTGAGATTGGTCTGGCGCTGTTCCTGGTCACGATTGTGGTGAACGCGATTGCGCGGCTCCTGGTCTGGGCGGTGACGCGCGGCTCGTCGACGAGGACTGCATGATCAGCGCACTTCCAGAGCGTTCCGTGCACCTCGAGCGCGCCATCCGCGTGCGGCGCACGTTGACCAATCACCTGGTGACGGGGCTGGCGGTGCTCAGCACGGCGATCGTGCTCGTTCCGCTGGTCGCCATCCTCGGCTACCTGATCTACAAGGGCGCGAGCTCGCTGAACCTTGCTTTCTTCACGAAGATTCCCGCGCCGGTCGGTGAGACGGGCGGCGGCATGGCGAACGCCATCGTCGGCTCGGGCATCATCCTCGCCGTGGCGAGCGCGATTGGCATTCCTCTCGGAATTGCCGGCGGCGTGTATCTCGCCGAGTACGGCCGCGGCGGTCTGCTGGGCAACCTCATTCGCTTCACGGCTGATGTGCTGAACGGCGTGCCGTCGATTGTCATGGGCATCGCGGCTTATGGGCTTATTGTTGTGCACTTCAAGTTCTCGGCGCTGGCCGGCGGCGTGGCGCTCGCGATCATGATGGTGCCGACGATCACGCGGACGACCGAGGAGATGCTCGCAACGGTGCCGCACATGCTGCGCGAAGCCGCGCTTGGGCTGGGTATTCCGAAGTGGCGAACGATCCTGTCGGTGAGTTTGCGCACGGCGATGCCGGGCATCATCACGGGCTGCATGCTGGCCTTCGCGCGCGTCGCCGGCGAGACCGCGCCGCTGCTGTTTACGGCGTTCGGCAACAACTTCTGGAGCTTCAGCCTGACGCAGCCGATCGCTGCGCTGCCGCTGCAGATCTACGTGTACGCGCTGTCGCCGTACGATGAGTGGCACCGCCTGGCATGGGCCGGTGCGCTGGTGCTGATTGCGCTCATCATGGTTTCGGTGACGCTGGTGAGGCTCTACGCGAATCGTGGCGTGATCAAGGGAGGACATTAGGTGGGTGTCGACATTCGCGTCGAAAATCTCAACGCCTGGTATGGGCAGGTGCACACGCTGAAGGACGTGACCCTGCACATCCGGGCCAACCAGTGCACCGCGCTGATCGGGCCATCGGGCTGCGGCAAGTCGACTTTCGTGCGCTGCCTGAACCGCATGCACGAGACCAATCCGATCGCGCGCGCCGAAGGATCGGTGCGGATGGGCGACGTCGACATCTACCAGGACGCCACGCCAGTCGAAATTCGCCGCCGCGTCGGCATGGTGTTTCAGCGGCCCAACCCGTTTCCATCGATGACGATCTACGACAACGTTGCGAGCGGGCTGAAGCTGAACGGCTACCGGAAAAAGCGTGTACTGGATGAGGTGGTCGAGCGCTCGCTGAAACAGGCTGCGCTGTGGGACGAGGTGAAGGACGACCTGAGGAAGAAGTCCGGCGCGAGCCTCTCGGGCGGACAGCAGCAGCGGCTGTGCATTGCGCGCGCCCTGGCGGTCGATCCGGAGGTGCTGCTGATGGACGAGCCGGCCAGCGCGCTCGATCCCGTTTCTACGGCTAAAATTGAAGACCTGATCTTTGAGCTGAAGAGTCAGTACACCATCGTCATCGTGACGCACAACATGCAGCAGGCGGCGCGCGTGGCGGAGCGTACCGGCTTCTTCCTGATGGGCCGGCTGGTTGAGTTCGACGCTACGGACAAGCTCTTTACCAACCCTTCCGACAAGCGGACGGAGGATTACATTACGGGGAGGTTTGGCTGATGCGCATCAAATTCCAGCAAAAACTCGACGAATTGAAGGAGCGCCTTCTCGTCATGGCCGGTCTTGTCGAGCAGGCGATTCAGCGCGCAACCGAGGCCTACTCGTCGCGCGACATGGATCTCTGCGAGCTGGTTTCGCTCTCCGAGCCCGCGATCAACCGCATGGAGCACGAGATCGATCAGCTCGCGCTCGATCTGCTCGCCATGGAGCAGCCCATGGCTGTGGACCTGCGCTTCATTCTCGCGGTCATCCGCATCAACGCGGATCTGGAGCGCGTCGGCGATCAGGCGGTGAATATCGCGAACCGGTGCAAGGATCTCAGCGCGCTCTCCACCCAGGAACTTCCCGTCGATATCCCGAAGCTCGCGCAGCTTTCCACCGCGATGATTCGCAAGGCGCTGCAGGCGTTCATCGAGGCAGATACCGAAATGGCACAGTCTGTTCTGCTCCTCGACGATCAGGTGGACGAGTTGAACCGGGACGCCTTCCGCACGCTCGGCGCACTCATCCAGGAGCACCCCGAACGCACGCCGGAGGCGCTGAATGCGCTGGTGATCTCCCGCAACCTGGAGCGCGTCGGCGATCATGCGACCAACATCGCGGAAGACGTGATCTTCTGGGTCAGCGGCGCGGATGTCCGGCACCACTTTGCGTTGAATGCGGCGGCCGCGGCAGCCGCGGATGATGCTGGCCGCTGAAATTGGCGTGGACTTTGAAGCCTGCGACCAGAAGTGCCGCCCCAAGGGCGGCACTTCTTTCCTGGAGCCGCGAATTCGATTGGCGGCGTAAAATCTGCACGCCGGGAACATTTTGGGATAGAGTCAACTCACAATTTCCCCGCCATCGCTCTAAGCGGTTGACCATCGCAGGCTCGCAAGAGAGGAGCTTCTCATGAGACAGCACTCCGAGGATTCCGCAATTCCCCGCATTGCGGCGCCGAGCCGCCGCAGCTTTCTCCGCTACGCGGCCCTTGCCGCCGCGACGCCCATCCTCACCGAGGCGCACTTCGCCCGCGCGGCGCAGCAGGCCGTGGGCAGGCCTGTTTCCTCTGGCGGCCGCCACGACTTCTTCCTCAATCCGCCTCCCGACGCTGTTCTGATCAACGCGAACGAGAATCCGCTTGGACCGTGCCAGGCTGCGCGTGAGGCCATTGCGCAACTCGTTCCCACCGGCGGCCGCTACGATTTCTATGGTGAGACCGATAAGCTGCTGAAGACCTTCGCCGCGCAGCACGGCCTCAGCGAGGATTCGATCGCGGTCTACGCAGGCTCCTCCGAGCCGCTGCACTACACTGTGCTGGCCTTCACCTCGCCCACGCGCAGCCTCGTCATCGCGGACCCTTCGTATGAAGCGCCGATGGCCGCCGCGATATCCTCCGGCGCGAAGATCCACAAGGTTCCTCTCACCGCGGACTGCGCGCATGACATCAAAGCGATGGTCACCGCTGATCCGAACGCCGGCGTGATCTACATCTGCAATCCGAACAATCCTACGGGCACGCTCACGAGCAAGAAGGACATTCTGTGGGCGCTCGACAATAAGCCGAAGGGATCGGTGCTGCTGGTCGACGAAGCATACATTCACTTTGCCGATGCGCCGGATGTCATCGATCAGGTCATCGCGGGCAGGGACCTCGTTGTGCTGCGCACCTTCTCGAAGATCTACGGCATGGCAGGATTGCGTTGTGGATTCGCGCTCGCCCGTCCGGATCTGCTCAACAAGCTTTCGCTTTACGGCGAGAATCCAATGCCGGTCACTGGTTCCGGCGCGGCCAACGCGTCGCTGCTGGATGCGGAGCTTGTTGCCAAGCGCAAGAAGATCATGACCGACAGTCGCAGCGAAACACTCGCGTGGCTGAAGCAGCACGGCTACAAGGTGATCGGCGATCCGGTCTCAAACTGCTTCATGATCGACACCGGCCGCGACGGCCGCGGCGTGATGGACGCGATGCGCGCCAAGAACATCTACATCGGCCGCACCTGGCCCGTGTGGCCGAACGCGGTCCGTATCACCGTCGGCACGCCCGACGAGATGGCGAAGTTCCGCACCGCATTCAAGCAGGTGATGGACGCTCCGGCGGTGGAAACCGCCGCTGCAGAGCCGCTCCATCTGCACCGTGACGGCGTGCGCTATCGGCAATCTTCGTAAGCCGCTCAGGCGTTCGCAGGGATGTACGAAGCGAGACGAGCAGCTTGTGTGCGCTCGGAGATCTGGCGCACCGCACGCAGGCCGCTCAGCGCCGCGCCCTCCTGCCATCCCACGATGTGACTCACATGGTCGCCCGCGAAGTAAATCGCTCCGTCGGGCTCAAGCAGCGTCTGGTAGCCGGCCAGGTTGGTCCTTGCCGGATCACCTTGCCGCGCCGGCTGGTCATTGGTCAACTCATCCTGCATCGGGCCATAGCTCATGATCCACGCGCCCTCGTTGTACGGAACCATCCCCCAGTTCACGTACATCGGTCGCTCTAACTCTTTCGCATGGCCTGGGTGCAGCCGCTCCACAGACTTGCGGCTCTCCGCCAGCTTCTGCGCAAAGCTGAGCGCGCCGAACTCCGGCGGCGTATCAAAGCCATAGCCACTGACCAGCACGCCGCGCTCGGAAAACATTCCCGCCGACGGCAGCCAAACAGGGCTGAGCCCCACGTTGCAGAACTCCAGCCCGCCATAGATGTTGTAGTCCTGCTCCCAGAACCGCCGGCTCTCCCACGCAATCTTGAACGCAGCAGCGTACGTACATTCGTCGATCACCTTCTTGTATGGCGTGCTCAGATCGTTTGGAATCTTGCGAAGCACGGTGAGCGGAATCGCGCAGAGGCAGAAGTCCGCTTCAATGCTCGCTGGCGCACCGTCGCGCGAATACCCGACGCGTACGCCTTTGCTCGTCTTGCGCAGCTCCGTTACGGGCGCATTGTAGTGAACGACCGCACCGAGCGCCTTCGCGAACGCATAGGGAATGCGGTCCATGCCGCCGACAGGTTGGAACATCGTCGCCTGCATGTCGAAGACTTCGTCGAACAGCATGCCTTCCCAGAATTCCTCCAGCAAGAGCGTGTGCAGGTCAATGGGCTGGCTCAGCACACCGGAGTCTTCGACCCGAGGTGTTCGCAGATATCCCGCGCGATCGCTGCCAACGTACTTACCCGCATCGTCGAGCGGCCCATACATGCGCAGGAACGACAGCATGCGCTCACGGTCTTCGCTCGAGAGCTCCTGGTCGAGCGCACCCTTCGCCACACACTTCGCCAGCAGTTCGCTAACATAACCGCGCGTGTCATTCTCCGCCTGGCGCATGACAACCGGTTTGCCGCTGTTCGCGTTATCGTTCTGCAGCATCGCCGAGCGGCTCATGTTTACCTCGACCTGCATCGCCACGCCCAACTTCCTGCAGTAGCCGAGCATCGTCGGGTGGATCGACGGCAGACGCGCTGGACCGAAGTTCTGATAGTTGCCCGCATCCCAAGCGCAGCGCTGTTTCGTCCCGTCCGTGAACTCCACCACATCGCCGCTGCGCACCGTCCAGTTGCGTCCACCGGGGCGGCCGCGCGCCTCCAGCAGCGTGCATTCGTAGCCGAGCGCACGCAGCTCATACGCGGCGACCAGCCCTGCAATGCCACCGCCCAATATGACAACGCGCACACCTTTGCCCGCACCTGGCACGGCAGGCGGAGCAGCAACGGTGCGGCTTGGCTGCATCAGCCCCAGTCCTTGCATGGCGAGGAACGTGGCTGAATATCCGCCGGCCTGGCCGACGCTCAGAAGAAAGTCCCGTCTCGTCACGCTCATCGAAGGCGCCTTTCTGCCGCGCGCAAATGCAGAGTCAGGGCTCAAACATTGGCACGAAGGATGTCCGGATGCATTCAATACAGTACTGAAGTTTTCACCGTGCGCAGCGAAGAAATTTGCGCCGCACCCCGGTTCAACACGCCTGCGTATACTTTCTCTGCGTGTGTGCCGCCCTCCGAACTCGCGAAGCTCGAGCGAGCCACCCGGCCGCGGCCGCCAGTGAGCCCGCGCGCTGGGGACGCCGCCGGTGGCTCCTTTTCGCTGTCTTCATCAGCTACAGCCTCGCTTACCTGGACCGTGCCAACTACGGCTTCGGCGCCGCCGCCGGCATGGCGCATACGCTCGGCATCACGGGCGGCAAGAACTCGCTGCTGGGCGCGCTATTCTTTCTCGGGTATTTCTTCTTTCAGGTTCCGGGGATCATCGCCGCGCGCAGGTTCAGCTGCACGCGGCTGATTGCTGTTTCGCTGTTTGTCTGGGGAACTCTCGCCGCGCTCACCGGCGTGCTTCGCGTCTTCTGGATGCTCGCGATCGACCGCTTCCTCCTCGGTGTGGCCGAGAGCATCATCTTTCCCGCGCTGTTGCTGTTGCTCACGCGCTGGTTCACGCGCCGGGACCGCTCGCGCGCCAACATGCTGCTGATGCTCGGCAATCCCGTAACGGTTCTCTGGATGTCTGCGATCACGGGATTTCTAATCGAACGCTTCGGCTGGCAGCGCACCTTCATCTTTGAAGGCGTGCCCTCGGTCGTGTGGGCGATCGTCTGGATGCTCTTCATACGCGATCACCCGACAGATGCTCGTTGGATGCCCGCAGACGACGCGGAACAAATCACGACGCGCCTCGCTTTCGAGCAGCGCGAGCTGCCGCAATCCGCACACGCGACCACGCAGACCTTGAGTGCGGCGCTGCTGCGCAAAGATGTTATTGCACTGTCTGTGAATTACTTCTGTTACAGCGTCGGCGTGTATGGTTTTGTGCTGTGGTTGCCGACGATCGTCCGCCAGGGTGCGTCGCTGACCATGGGACGCACGGGGCTGGTCTCCGCAGCGCCTTACCTGGTTGCCATTACGTTTATGCCGCTGGTTGCGCATCTCTCCGATCGCTCGCAGCACAGGCGCCGGTACGTCTGGCCATTTCTTATGCTCGCCGGGGTGGCGATGATGGGATCGTACCTGCTGCAGCCGTACGGATTCCTCTGGTCATATCTCTGCCTGCTGATCACGTGCGGCGCAATGTATGCGCCCTATGGTCCTTTCTTCGCCATCATGCCGGAGCGCATCCCGCAGAATCGCGTCGGCGAAGTGATGGCGCTGGTCAACAGCGCAGGTGCGCTCGGCGCGTTCGTTGGCGTCTACCTCGTAGGCTGGTTGCGCACCGCCACCGGAAGCGAACGTCCCGGCTACCTGCTGATGTCCGTCTTCTTCGTAATCTCGTCGCTCATCATTCTCTGGCTCCCGAAGCCGCCCGCAGGCAATTCCCTGAAGGAGTCTGCGCATGCCTGAACCTCTGCCGCTGCGCGACGTGCTGGAGAGCGACCAGTCACTTTTCGCCGAGGTTCGCACGCACGCCAAAGGCCCCGAAGGCATGCTGCCCATCACGCCGGAGATGCTGCTCACACAACCTTCCGGCAATCTCTTCGGCTTCTCGCAGGACGCGGGCATGGGCTGGGAGCCCGCGCGGCTTCTTGACCCTGAATTCCTCATCCTCAGCACGCACGGCGGCGTGCGCGCGGCGGATGGAACGCCCATCGCGCTCGGGTTTCACACCGGCCACTGGGAGGTGGGTCTGCTTGTCGCCGAAGCCGCGCGCGAGCTTCGCCGTCTTCGCGCTATGCCCTTCGCCGGCGCCTGTACCGATCCCTGCGATGGCCGAACGCAGGGCACTGAGGGCATGCTCGATTCGCTGCCCTATCGCAACGATGCTGCAATGGTTCTGCGGCGCCTCATGCGCTCGCTTCCGCAGCGCCGCGGCGTGCTCGGCATCGCCACCTGCGACAAGGGGCTGCCCGCGATGATGATGGCGCTGGCATCCGGCGGCCCGCTGCCCAGCGTGCTCGTGCCCGGCGGCGTCACGCTGCTGCCTGACGAAGGCGAAGACGCCGGGCGCGTGCAGACCATTGGCGCGCGCTTCGCCCAAGGCGAGATCACCCAGGAGTACGCCGCAGGGATGGGCTGCCGTGCCTGTGCGAGTCCCGGGGGCGGCTGCCAGTTTCTCGGCACCGCGGCGACCTCGCAGGTTGTTGGCGAAGCGCTCGGCCTCTCGCTTCCGCACACCGCGCTCGCGCCATCAGGTCAACCCATCTGGCAGGAGGCGGCGACACGCTCCGCGCGCGCGTTGCTGCGGCTAGCACAGCTCGGACTTGGCACGCGCGACATCCTGACAGCTGCCGCGATCCGCAACGCGATGGTCGTCTACGCGGCGTTCGGTGGTTCGACAAATCTCCTGCTGCACGTGCCTGCAATCGCCCATGCCGCGGGTCTGCGCCGGCCCAGGCGCGCCGATTGGGAATCCGCGAACCGCGAGGTTCCGCGCCTCGTCGACGCGCTGCCGAACGGTCCGCGCAACTTCGCAACCGTGCAAGTCTTTCTCGCCGGTGCTGTGCCGGAAGTCATGCTGCACCTGCGCCGCGCAGGCCTGCTCGACACCTCCGCACTCACCGCAACAGGCGGCACGCTCGCGCATTCGCTCGACTGGTGGGAGCAGAGCGAGCGCCGCCGTGCGATGAAACAACGCCTGCGCGAGATCGACGGCGTCGACGCTGACGATGTCATCCTCTCGCCCGACCGCGCGCGCTCGAGCGGCCTTACCTCGACCGTCTGCTTTCCTGTGGGCAATCTCGCGCCCGATGGCAGCGTTATCAAGTGCACATCGATCGATCCATCGCTCATTGATGCGGACAACTCATTCCGCCACGAAGGCCCCGCAAAAGTTTTCATCACCGAAGCCGCTGCCATCGCGGCCATCAAGCGCGGCGAGATCGCGCATGGTGATGTGCTCGTGCTTATCTGCAGCGGCCCGCTCGGGGCCGGCATGCAGGAGATCTACCAGATCACCTCCGCGCTCAAAGCGCTGCCGTTCTGCAAACACGTCGCGGTGCTCACCGACGCGCGCTTCAGCGGCGTCTCCACCGGCGCATGCATCGGCCACATCTCTCCCGAAGCACTCGCCGGCGGCCCCATCGGACGTGTACGTGACGGCGACTGGATCGAGATCGTCATTGATCGCAACGCGCTGCACGGTGTTATCAATTTGACCGGCGAAGCTGACGAGCGATTTACGGCCAACGAAGGCGCGCGTCGCCTCGCTGCACGTGAGCCTCGCCCTGACCTCGCGCCGCATCCCGCTCTGCCCGCCGACACGCGCCTGTGGGCCGCGCTCGTCCAGGCCAGCGGCGGAGTGTGGGGAGGATGCGTCTACGACACCGACGCCATCGTCGGCCAGCTTGCACAGGGCGCACAGATTTCGCAAGGAAAGCAGTCATGAAGATTTACAAAAGCACGCGCGGCCTCCTCGTCGAACAAGACGAAAACATTCACCCGCTCAACGTCAGCTTCGATGACCTCGTGCGCAGCAGCGATCCGTTCTCGCTCGCGCGAACTGCATTTAATTCCGCGGGCGGCGCAGCGCCAAACGCGAACGAACTCCTCGCTCCCATCGGCTCGCAGGAGGTCTGGGCTGCCGGCGTCACTTACTTCCGCAGCCGGAGCGCACGCATGGAAGAGTCCAAAGACGCGGGTGGCGGCAGCTTCTACGATCGCGTCTACTCCGCCGTTCGCCCCGAGCTCTTTTTCAAGGCCACCGCTCGCCGCGTTGTCGATCCAGGCGCCGACGTTCGCATCCGCTCCGACGCACATTGGTCCGTGCCCGAACCCGAGCTCACGCTCCTCATCGACCCGCGCGGCGAAATTATCGGCTACACCATCGGCAATGACATGAGCTCGCGCGATATTGAAGGCGAAAACCCGCTCTACCTTCCGCAGGCCAAGGTCTACGACGGAAGCTGTGGGCTTGGCCCTTGCGTTCTGCTCAGCCGCGAGCCGCTGCCGAAATCAACCGCAATCCAAATCCAAATCGGCCGCGGTCAGACGAAAGTATTCGACGGCACCACCACGCTCGCCGAGCTCAAGCGCGACCCCGCCGAACTCGCCAGCTATCTCTTCCGCGACAACACCTTCCCCGACGGCGCGTTCCTCATGACCGGCACGGGCATCGTTCCCGGCGACGACTTCACGCTGGCGCACGGCGACCTCATCCGCATTACGATCGACGGCATCGGCACACTCGAAAACCGCGTCGCGTAGACGCAGAAATCACACCTACTCGCGCGTGTATTTCCCATTCACCATGCGCTGAATCCGCAGTGAATTTCCGCGCCGCAGCTCCGCCGGCAGCGCCGCATCCGGAAAATCCTGGTAGCAAACCGGCCGCGCAAACCGCGTGATCGCGCGCGTGCCTACCGATGTCGTGCGGCTGTCCGATGTGGCCGGAAACGGGCCGCCATGCACCATCGCATGGCACACTTCAACGCCGGTGGGATAACCGTTGAACAGCAGCCTGCCGACCTTCGTCTCCAGCACGCGCACCAGCTCCGCGGCATCGCGAAGATCCTCTTCCGTCCCGTGAATCGTCGCCGTGAGATGCCCGTGCAATCGTTTCGCAACATCCACCAACTCACGCGACTCGCCGTAGTGAATCAATAGCGTTGTCGGCCCGAAGATCTCTTCTTCGAGCTCGTGATTCGCCGCAAACTCCGCGAGCGGCACACTGAACACCGCCGCGCTTCCCGCGGCTCCGTGACTCGCAGCTTCGCCGTCGAAGCCCGCGACCCATTCCGCGGTGCCTGCGTCGCGCCGCTGGGCGACCGCTTCGTTGTAGCGCTTTGCGATCGACGGCGTCAGCATCCCATGCGCACCCAGCGCAGCAACGCCACTCCGCAGCGCATCGACAAACTCATCCGCATCCTGCTGCGGCACAAACACCAGCCCCGGTTTCGTGCAGAACTGCCCTGAACCCAGCGTGAACGACGTCTGCACTCCCTTCGCCAGCTCTGCACCGCGCTGGCGCAGCGCTCGCGGAAGCACAAACAGCGGATTCGTGCTGCCCATCTCCGCATAGCAGGGAATCGGCTGCGGCCTTGCAGCAGCGAGCTTCATCAGCGCCTGCCCGCCGCTCGCCGATCCCGTAAACGCCACCGCCTGCACCGCAGGATGCTGCACCAACGCCACGCCCACGCCGATGCCGCTATCGAATAGCAGCGCAAACACTCCGCGCGGCAGCTTGCACTTGTCCACCGCGCGCACAATCGCACGTCCCGCAAGCTCGCTCGTGCCCGGATGCGCAGGATGTGCCTTGACGATCACGGGATTGCCCGCTGCAAGCGCTGACGCCGTATCTCCTCCAGCAACCGAGAACGCCAGCGGAAAGTTGCTGGCGCCAAACACCGCCACCGGACCAATCGGCCGCAGCATCGAGCGCACGTCGGGCCGCGGCAGCGGCTTGCGATCGGGCATTGCCTCATCAATCCGCGCATCCACCCACGAGCCCTCTTCCACCACATCGGCAAACAACCGAAGCTGTCCCGTGGTGCGCGCGAGTTCGCCCTCCAATCGCGGCCGCGGCAATCCTGTCTCCTGCATCGCGCGCTCGACGATCGCCGCTCCATCTCCCGTCAACTCTTCCGCAATCGCACGCAAAAACTGCGCGCGCTCACGAACGCAGATGGAAGCGAACACCGGCGCCGCCGCCGCCGCACTCTCTGCCGCGCGCGCTACGCCTTCCAAATTCGCCGACACGAACTCCGGCTCGATGGCTCCTCCCGTTGCCGGGTCGACGGCGCGAAACCGAACTCCATCTGCCGTCTGAGGAGCGCCTTCGATGATCGAGAATACGGTTGTTGGCTTCACAAATTCACCTCGCCTCACATCACATGCGCCGCACCGCGCGAACAACTCGTCTAAGGCAACCTGCTGCGCCCAATCTGCATCGTGCGAATATCTTGCGCTCGCAAATGAAACATCCATTCTGTTGCCTTTATATTTGGATGGTCCGCTGTGCTGCAGTTCCAGCCTAACCCGGATCAGAATCTATGAAGAAACCAGCCGTCCTGATCATTGATGATGATCCGTCCCACCTGCGCATCTACGGGTGGATTATTCAGTCCGCCGGCTTTGACTCATGTCCTGCTCTCGCCGGCCAGGATGCGCTCGAGCTTCCCGACACGCGGATCGATCTCGTACTGCTTGACTACCATCTCAACGGACGTGTCACGGCGCCCGAAATCGCACAGCAACTGCGCGAGAAGTATCAGAATGCCCCGATTCTGGTTCTCTCCGACGCGCTGATGATGCCGGACGATATTTCCCCCTTTGTCGACGGCTTCATACGAAAAGGCGATCCCGCGCGGCTCGTCGAAACTGTGTCGCAGACGATCCAGAACGGCGCCGCCACATCGCAGTAAGGTCCAGCAGGGGGAAGACGTGACGCGGAGAGAACACCATCGGTTGACGCTGTGCGGAGCAGCCACACTGATCGCGCTCGCACTCCTTCCCCGCACCGCGTTTCCGGCGCGCTATCTGCCCGAGCCCACACCCGAGCAGCAGCTCAAGCAGCTCTCGCTCGCACAGCTCGGAGACGTCGAGGTCACTACTGTCTCCAAAGAACCGGAAGAGGTCTGGCAGACGCCGGCCGCCATCGCTGTCATCACCCAGGACGATATTCGCCGCTCCGGCGCAACCAGCATCCCTGAGCTCCTGCGGCTCATTCCCGGCGTCAACGTCGCGCGCGAGGAAAGCGATCAGTGGGCCATCGCGGTACGCGGCTTCAACAGCCAGTTCTCCAAGGGCCTGCTCGTTCTCATCGACGGCCGCAGCGTCTACACGCCGCTGTTCGAAGGCGTCTACTGGGACGTGCAGGACATCGTGCTCGCGGACATCGATCGCATCGAGGTTATCCGCGGCCCTGGCGGCACAATCTGGGGTGCGAATGCGGTCAACGGCGTCATCAACATCATCACGAAGAAGGCTCGCGATACCCAAGGCGGTTTGGTGAACGTGTCTGCCGGCAGCCCCGTGGATCGCTTCACCGGCGAGGTCCGCTGGGGCTCGAGTCCGCTGCCGAATGTGCAGTTCCGGCTGTTTGCGAAGGGCTTCAACCGCGGACCCGAGTTCAACCCCCACGGCGACCCTTACGACGATTGGCATCAGGAGCGCGGCGGCTTCCGCCTCGACTGGCAGCCGACGGCGAAGGACAGCGTCAGCGCGCAGCTTATGGCTTATGGCGGCGTCAGCGGCAACCAGGTTGCGATCGGTCAGTACACGCCGGCCGCGCAGCTCAGCGTCGACGGCCGGCAGCTCGTCTCCGGCGGCGATTTCATGATGCGCTGGGATCGCCAGCTCGCCGGCGGCTCAAGTTTTTACCTCCAGGGCTACATTGATCGCACCAATCGCGCCACCTCGCAGTTCCACGAGACGCGCAACACCTCCGACCTGGACTTCATCTACAACGTGGCCAGCATCAAGCGGAACAACATCATCTTCGGCGCCGGCCTGCGCGAGAGCCCGAGCAATATCAATCAGACGGTGAACACGGTCGACTTCGAGCCTCACAAGATAAACAACTACGTCTACAGCCTCTTCGCGCAGGACACAGTTCAGATCGTCCCCAACAAGCTCTCCTTCACCGCAGGCACGAAGCTCGAAGACAACAACTACAGCGGCTGGGGATGGCAGCCGACTGCGCGCATTCTGTGGATGCCGATGCCACACGCCACGTTGTGGGGCGCTGTCTCGCGCGCGCTTCGCACGCCCGGGCGGGTCGATCGCGACGTCACGGTCATTGGCTACATCCCCGGATATAAACCGCCACTGTTTGTCGAGATCGCGGGCAATCCGAACTTCAAGCCTGAGGTCCTCGTCGGATGGGAGGGCGGCTACCGGCAGCTCCTCGGCAAGCGGTTCTATGTCGACATCGCCGCCTTCCACAATCAGTATGACAATCTCGAAAGCTACGGGACGCCCCGCATAAGCGTCCCCACAACGCCATACACCCACTATCTTTTGGCCGAGCCGTTCGACAACGGTCTCCGTGGAGTCTCCAATGGCGTTGAAATTGCGCCTGACTGGAAGCCCGTTCAGTGGCTGGACCTGCGCGGCAACTACTCCCACCTGACCATCAACCTGCACTCCAAGGCCGGCTTCAGCCAGGGCACCTACGCCGCAAACTACGAGGGCTCGAGTCCGGAGCATCAGGCTTCTGTACAGGCGATCCTTTCTTTCGCGCATGATGTAGAGTTCACCACTGACTATCGCTTCGTCAGCTCGCTTCCCGCCCTGCAGGTGCCCTCCTATCAGACTGCCGACTTCAATCTCGCGTACCACGTCGACGAGCACGTCACTCTCTCGGCGAACGGCCGCAACATGCTGCAGCCGCATCATCAGGAGTTCACCGGCAATAACGGGAACGCCGTCGGCATCCGCCGCAACCTCTTCGGTTCCGTCGACTGGACGTGGTAGATGCTGACCGCACGAATCCATTTCGTCGCTCGCATCCGCGCACTGTCCGCAGTTCTGCTCTTCTCGTCTGTCCTTCCCGCATCTGCGGTCAACCCCAACGCCGCCAATCAGCCCTCGGAATCCGATGTCGAAGCGGTCTACCTCTTTGACTTCGGGAAATTCGTTCGCTGGCCTGCCGCCGCAGATCAGGGCGTGCTCAGGATCTGTGTCGCAGGCTCACAGACCTTTGCCGCCGCGCTCCAGAAAACTGTCGCGAACGAGAACATCGGCGGCCGCCCGCTCGACGTTCGCCTCATGATGCACCCTGCCGACGAAGCCGGCTGCGCCATCCTCTTCATCGAATCCACCGAGCACGCGCATGTCGACGAACTCCTCCAGGCCGTTGCCACGAGGCCCACTCTCACCGTCAGCGACATGCCTGACTTCCTCTCGCGCGGCGGCATGATCCAGTTTCAGGTCGTAGAAAAGCACGTCCGGTTCTCTGTCGATCTGAACGCAGTGAACCGTGCGCATCTCACCATGAGCTCCGAGCTGCTCAAGGTGGCGCTCAGCGTCAAAGGACGACTGCAGGAAGGAGGCGCACAGTGACTCCGCCGCACCGCGCCCCCACCATCTCCGGCAGAATCACGCGCATGAATCTGCTCGTCAGCGGCTCCGTGCTGATTCTCGCCGTGCTGGCGTTCTTCTCCTATGACATGCTCTCCTTCCGCCAGAGCCTCATCACAAATCTCCGCTCCGAGGCGCAGATCATCGGCGCCAACAGCGTCTCAGCGCTCATGTTCGACGACCCCTCCAGCGCCGCCGCCACGCTGCAGGGCCTCAATCGCTCGCCTGATGTCATCTCCGCCGTGCTCACCAAGCAGGACGGCTCCGTCTTCGCCACCTACGGCCCACCCGACGAGACCGATCTCACCGCCAAGCACGTGCTCCCTCCCAACGAGAACGAGCATCACTGGCTCAACGGCCGGCGCCTGCTGCTCGCTCACCGCATCATGTTCGAGGGCTCGCCACAGGGCGTCGTCTACATCTCTGCGCGATTAACCGAGATCGGCCAGCGCGCCCGCCACTATCTGGTCATCGCCGGTCTCATCCTGCTCTTCTGCATGCTGGCCGCGCTGCTCATCAGCGCCTTCTCGCGCCGCCTCATCGCGCAGCCCATCGCCTCGCTCGCCGAAACCGCCCGCTCCATCTCGCGCGAGCACGATTACTCCGTACGCGCTACGGAATCCTCCGACAGCGTCGAGATGTCCGTCCTCACCCAGGCGTTCAACGAGATGCTGCAGCAGATTCAGCAGAGCGAGGCCGCGCTGCGCCAATCCCGCGATGAACTCGAGCAGCGCGTCGAAGAGCGCACGGCCGAGCTCAGCGCTGCCAATCGCGAGCTCGAAGCCTTCTCCTACACCGTCGCGCACGACCTCCGCGGTCCGCTCGATTCCATCGCCGGCATCGGCTATCTGCTCTCCAACACCTCAACGCCGCTCGATCAGAACAGCCGTGAGATGCTTCACCGCCTGCAGGACTCGACGAAGAACATGGCGACGCTGATCGACGATCTCCTCAACTTTGCGCGCGCCTCCACCACACCCGTCAGGCGCGATCGCGCCGACCTCAGCGACATGGCGCAGAAAATCGCCGCCGACCTTCAGCGCAGCGACCCCACTCGCCAGGTCGACTTCCAGATCGCCGCCCTTCCGCCCATCGAAGCAGACGCCGCACTCGTCCGCATCGCGCTGGACAACCTCCTGCGCAACGCCTGGAAGTACACCTCGCATCATGCCCGCGCCTGCATCGAATTCGGCGCGAAGCTGCTCGACGGACGTACGGTTTACTTCGTGCGCGACGATGGCGCCGGCTTTGACGCCAGCCGCGTCGGCGAAATCTTTCAGCCCTTCCATCGGCTGCACAGCAAGGCTCAGTTCGCCGGCACCGGCGTCGGGCTCGCCACAGTGCAACGCATCCTCGCCCGCCATGGTGGCGAAATCTGGGCCGAGGGCGCGGTCGAAAAGGGTGCCACCTTCTACTTCACTTTTCCGCCGGCCAGCTCATCCAGCTAAAACAGCGCCAGCACGATCGCTCCTGCGGTAATCAACAACCCACCCGCGACCTTGCTGGGCGTCAGCCTCTCGCCCAGAATCGGCCACGCCAGCAGGATCACCAGCACCACACTCAGCTTGTCGATCGGCGCGACCTTCGACGCCTGACCCAGTGACAGCGCCCTGAAGTAGCAGATCCACGACAACCCGGTCGCCAGCCCCGACAGGCACAGCAGCAACCAGCTCCGCTTGTCCACGGTCGCGATCTCATGATGTCCGCCCAGCGCAATCGCAATCAGCCACGCGAACACGACAACCACGGTCGTGCGAATCGCCGTCGCCAGATTCGGGTCCACATGTGACACGCCGGCCTTCGCCAGCAGCGCCGTCGCCGCCGCAAACACCGCCGAAAGAACCGCCCAGAAGAACCACGACACAGTTCACGCTCCGATCAAAGAGGAGAATCTCGTTCTCATCTTCGATGCGGAGCGTGATCGGAAACAACTCCCGACTATCCCCCTACCTAACTCCTCACCCCTAACCCCTCACTTCTAGACCTTAACCTCCCACCCCGGCTGGTACTGCCGTCCCCACTGCTTCATCGCCTCCGCATCCTTGATATGCCCATTCGCCGTATCCAGCGTCAGCTCGCGCTTCAGGTTCCACGCAATGTTCGAGATCTGCAGCATCGTCACGCTCACGTTGGCGACCGGGATCGGCGAGTGCAGCGGCTCGCCTTTCTGGATCCCCGCGATGAAGTTCGCAAAGTGCGCATCCGTCATCGAGTCCCGCCCGATGATATCGCTGCTCTGGAATCGATCCTTGCTCGCCACATACTCATCCGTCTTCTTCCCATCCAGGTCGTAGACCTCATATCCCTGGCGGTCCACCAGCACCGACCCGGTGGTTCCGTGCACCGTCACGCCGCGGTCACGGTTGTAAATCTTCATCCCGTTGCAGCAGCGGCACTCCCACGAGATCATGTGCTCCGGATACTCGAAGTTCGTCACAATCGTGTCCGGAAACTGCCAGTCGTCCTTGTAAGCATAGCGTCCGCCGGAGATGTTGACGCGTTCCGGCCACTCCAATCCCAGCGCCCACCGCGCCACATCCACCTCGTGCGTTCCATTGTTCAGCGTCTCGCCCGTGCCGTAGCGCGTCAGCCAGTGCCAGTTGTACGGATGAATGTTGTCCTTGTACTCGCTGCGCGGCGCCGGCCCCTGCCACAGATCCCAATCCAGGTTCGGCGGCACAGGCACCACCTTGCCGATCCCCATCGACTTGCGCGTGTTCACATACCAGGCCTTCGCGTAGTACGCGGTGCCAATCCGTCCATTCTTGATGTCGCCGATGATCTTGATGGTGTGGTCGGACGACCGCTGCTGATCGCCCACCTGCACCAGCTTGCCGTACTTCTTCTGCGCGGCGATCAACAGCTCGCCCTCGCGCGGATTATGGCTGCTCGGCTTCTCCACGTACACATGTTTGCCCGCGCGCAGCCCCAGCACGGCCATCGGCGCATGCCAGTGGTCGGGCGTCGCAATCGTGATCGCATCGACATCTTTCGAATCCAGCGCCTTGCGAAAATCCTGGTTCGCCGTCGGCGCATAGCCCAGCGTCTTCTCCGCCTTCGGCCCAAACTTCGCGAGCACATTCTTGTCCACGTCGCAGTAGTGCGTCATGCGCGCGTTCTTGGCATTATTGGCAAGGGCAGAAAGATGCGCCTGCCCGCGGCCATTCAACCCGCAGGTCGCAAAATTCACGCGATCGTTGGCGCCAACAATCTGTGCATAGCTGCGTGCAGGCGCGGCCAGCGCCGTTCCGGCAACCGTAACCGCCAGCCCATCGAGAAACGTACGACGCGACATCGGACTCATCAGGACATTCTCCAAAGTTGAAACTAAACCCATCAGAACGATACACGGCGCACACCAATTCCGGCCACCGCGCTCAGCTCCGGAGCGAGGTGTACCCCAAA
>Ga0070741_10006733_pt1 | contig 24422 bp, 23 predicted proteins | sample Coa_R1_4_FD_66440 | JGI IMG/M metagenome (GOLD analysis project Ga0070741, IMG submission 66440) | Surface soil microbial communities from Centralia Pennsylvania, which are recovering from an underground coalmine fire - Coalmine... | ecosystem: Environmental > Terrestrial > Soil > Unclassified ...
ACGATCGCCGGCCGCTTTCTCGTCGTCGACACGCGGCGCGTGGCGCTGATGGATCGGCTGGATCAACGCAAGGGCAGCTACTGGTGCGATCAGGACGCGACGTCGTGGCGCTGCCGCCGCATCGTGGTGATCGATCGCGAGCTGCGCGGCGCGCGCAAGCGCAACCCGCTGGCGTTCGTGACCACGGCGGAGCTGTTGCGCCTGGTCGCCGGCTCGCAGTCGATCAAGCTCGACGAAGAATTCGGCGCGCTGTTCGCGCCGGGCGAGCGGCCGAAGACGTGCCTCGAATTGGCGACGCACGGCTGCGCGGTGCAGGCGGCGCGGCTGCGCGCGGGCGATCGCGCGACCGGCAACCCGGTGGTGCGCCGCCGCGTGTGGCTGGTGGAAGACGCCGACGGCCCGACGCTGCAGTGCTCCGACGCCGGCCTCACCCGCTGCGACGAATTGAACGCCGCCGGCTGGCTGGCGCTGATCGTGACCTTGCGCCCGTCGTCGCTGCAAGGCGCCACGCCCGCGCCCGAGATCGACGTGCCCGAGATCCGCTCCGACAAACGTCCGGCGCTGGTGCTCGGCGGCGCCGACACCGCCGAGACGCCGGCGGGCGCGCTCGATCCGTGGCTCGGCAAGAAGAACGAGCGCGCGCTGCCGCACGTGCCGTCGAAGGCGGACGCGGCGAAAGCGGCCAAGGCGCTCGACGCGCGCGGCAAGCCGTGCCTGGTCTCCGACGAGCGCGCCACCGTCGACGTGATCTTCTCCGGCGAGGGCCAGCTGATCTCGCTGCTGGTCGACGGCGCGCCCGCCAACCAGCCGCTCGCCACGTGCCTCTCGCAGGTCGCGCGCAAGATGGATTGGCCGCGCTTCGCCGGCAACACGTACCACCTGCGCGCCATCGTCATGCGCAAACCTCACTGAAACCGCGCTTGCGCTATGCTTCCGCCGAATGGAAGCGACCGAGCAGAAACCCAAGTTGACCGCCGCCGACGTCGACGCGTGCGTGCGCGTGTTGCAAGCCGTGGCGGCGGATCGCTCGCTGATGGCGGAGCTCGACGAGCCGCGGCGGCGGGCGCTGATGATGGCGGCGGGCCTGGTCTCGCGGCCGCACCGCCACGAGCGCAAGCAGCTCATCAAGGCGTTTCGCCGGCAGGAGCGCGCGGCGCAGCGGGCGCACGACTCGATCCTGATCAAGCGGACGGTGAACCGCAGCGCGCGCACCAGCCTCAGCTTCGTGCTGCCGGCGTCGACGGCGCACGAGCCGCACGCCGGCGCGCTGCCGCCCGTCGAGAACGCGGCGCCGCGCGAGGAGCTGCTGCGCCCGCGCTCCTGCTACGTGTGCAAGCACGAGTATCAGCAGGTGCACCATTTCTACGATTCGCTGTGCCCGCCGTGCGCCGAATTGAATTATCGAAAGCGTTTTCAAACCGCGCCGCTCGACGGGCGCGTGATTCTCGTGACCGGCGCGCGAATCAAGATCGGATATCAGGCGTCGCTGATGCTGCTGCGCGCGGGCGCGCACGTGATCGCGACGACGCGCTTTCCGCGCGACGCCGCGCAGCGCTTCGCGCGCGAGAGCGACTTCGCGGTGTGGAGCGATCGGCTGGAGCTGCACGCGCTCGACCTGCGCCACATCCCGAACGTCGAGCGGTTCGCGCGCCATTTGCTCGACACCGCGCCGCGGCTCGACGCCATCATCAACAACGCCGCGCAGACGGTGCGCCGGCCGCCGCAGTTCTACCAGCACCTGCGCGCCGTCGAGGAGCAGCCGCTCGACGCTTTGCCGGCGAACGTGCGGCCGCTCCTGCGCGGCGCCTCGCCCGACGCGCCGCCGGCCTCCGCGCTCGAGCTGCGCGCGCCGCTCGATCCGGCGTTTCCGCCGGGCGCGCTCGATCTCGACGATCAGCAGATCGATCTTCGCCCCGTCAACTCCTGGCGCCTGACGCTCGGCGAGGTGCCGACGGTCGAGCTGCTCGAGGTGCACCTGGTCAACGCGGTGGCGCCGTTCGTTTTGAACGCCAAGCTCAAACCGCTGATGCTAAGGCACCGCTCTTTCGACAAACACATCGTCAATGTCTCGGCCATGGAGGCGCAGTTTTCGCGCAATAAAAAGACCGATAAACATCCGCACACGAACATGGCCAAAGCGGCGCTCAACATGATGACGCGCACCTCCGCGCCCGACTACGCGCAGGACGGCATCTACATGAACAGCGTCGACACCGGCTGGATCACCGACGAGGATCCGCTGATCCACGTGGCGCGCAAGCAGGTGGAGCACGACTTTCATCCGCCGCTCGACGCCATCGACGGCGCCGCGCGCATCCTCGATCCGCTGTTCTCGGGATTCATCAACAACCGCCACGAATGGGGTTTGTTCTTCAAAGATTATCGTCCCGTCAGTTGGTAAAAACTCGACGTTTATGGTCAAAAATAACGTCAAAGTTCCATTCAAAAGCTCGCGCGCCGCGCTGATCACCGCGGCGGTGGTCACGCTCGTGCTCGAGCACTTCATCCCGTTCGGCGGGCTGATCGTCTATCCGTTCACGCTGCTCACGACGTGGGTGCACGAGACCGGGCACGGCCTGGCGGCGCTGATCGTCGGCGGCCACTTTCAGCGGCTCGAGATCTTCTGGGACGCGTCGGGCGTGGCGCACACCGTCGAGAACCCGGGCTGGCCGGTGGCGGTGGTGTGCCTCGGCGGGCTGCTCGCGCCGCCGCTCGTCGGCATGATCATCTTGATCCTGGCGCGCGGTCCGCGGCGCGCGCTCGGCATCCTGATCGCCCTCGCCGCCGCGCTGCTGGTCTCGCTGGCGCTGTGGGTGCGATCGCCGGCGGGCTATTTCGCCGTGCCGCTGGTGGCCGCGCTGCTCGGCGCCGTGGTGCTGCGCGGCAGCGAAAATCGCCGCCTCGTCGCCGCGCACTTCATCGCCGTGCAGCTGGCGCTCGACACGCTCGGCCGCATGCTCCACTACGTGTTCGTGCCGACGGCGATGTCGGGCGGACACGAGAGCCGCTCGGACATCGCGCTGATCGCCGACAACCTCGGCGGGCACTACATGCTGTGGGGGCTCCTGGTCGCGGCGATCGCGCTCGGCCTGCTCGCCGTCGGTTTGTGGGCGGCGTGGCGCAAGCCGAAATAGCGCGCGCGGCGGCGGTAGCGGTATAGCTGAGCGGATCGGCTCAGCGGTGCGTTTTACGATGGGCGCGCTGCGCCTTGGCGGAGAGCAGCGCGAGGTGGCGCGCCACCGCCGCGTTGGTCGCCTCCGACTGCGCGGCGGTGGGCGCGGCGATCGCCGCCGGCGGTTTGATCAGCGCCGGCGATGGCTGGCCGAGCGGCGCCAGCGCCTGCACCACCGGCGGCGGCAGCGCCGCGGCCGCCGCGTCGCTCGACGACGGCGCGGCGATCAGGAGCAGCACCATCGCCAGCACGCCGACGGTGGACGCGGCCGCGATCCAGCGCCCGCGCCGCCCGAGCCGCTCCAGGCCCGCGCGCACGCGCTCGGCCACCGACGGCGGCGCCAGGCTGATGTCGCCGGTGTCGAGCGGAATCGGCGGCGGGCCCGCGCCCGCGTCGGCCGGCAGCGGCGGCGGCGCGCCGTCGGCGAACCAGCGCTCCGTCGAGCCGAACGCGCGCCACGACACGCCGCCCAGCTCCTCGCGCGCCTGGTCGTACGTGCGCAAGACCGGCCCGCGCACGCGCTCGCGCCAGAACCGCAACGCCTCGTCGATGATTTGCACGAGCCGGCTCATCGCAAGCCGCGCGCCACGCAGCGCGCCTCAAACTTCTTCGACTTTCCGCGGCCGTCGCGACGCACGCGTGGGGCCCGCGCTCCCCACGCCTGGACCGGCGGCGCGTCTCGGCGTCACACTCGCTGCGTCACTCGGTGGCGGCGGCTTCGGGCGGGGGCTCTAGCGCGGCGGCGGTGCGGTGCGAGGGGTGGTGATGTTTGGCGGCGGCGCCGTGGGGAACGCCGGGCGCGGCTTGCGCGGTCAGCATGCCGGCCGATTCTCCGACGGGGATGCGCAGCGGCCAGAGCGCGATCAGCGGCTCGGGGTCGATGTACTTCTCGGCGTACTCGGCCGACGGCTTCACCGAAATCGTGAAGTGCAGGTGCGGCGCCGAGTGCTTGACGCCGGTGTCGCCGAGCAGCCCGATGACCTCGCCGACCCGCACGCGCACGCCTGGCTCGAGGCGGCGCGGCACCGCGGCGAGGTGGAAGTACTGCGAGAAGATGGTGCCGTCGCGGTGCGCCAGGCGGACGTAGACGCCGCCGTGCTCCTCGTTGGGACCGCGCTGCACGCGATCGACCACGCCGTCGTGCGCCGCGTGCACCGGCTCGCCCCACGGCCCCGAGAGATCGACGCCGCAGTGGCCGTTGTTGCACTCGCCCGGCCGCTCGCCCGCGCGCTCGGCGCCGAACACGCGCGAGTCGGAGAGCGGCATGCGGCGGCTCGGTCCGTCGAGCGGATGGATCCACGCGTCGCCGGCGATCTCGGCCATCCAATCCTGCTCGGTGGGCGGCCACGCCGGGCCGAAGCTCGGCGGCTCGGGCGCGGGCGCCGGTTTCTCGACGGCGATCGCCGCGGGGGCGGGCGCGGGCGGGCGCGGCGGCTCGTAGCCGCTGGTCAGCACCAGCACCGGCACGCTCACCGCCAGCCGCACGACGTGCGACAGCCAGCGGTTGCCCTGCGGCGGCTCGGGCGGAATCCGGATCGGCGCGGTGGCCAGCGAGGCGCACTCGGCCGAGCAGTAGGAGCGGACCGTCGACCCGTCGATGATCACGTGCGGCGTGCGCACGTCGACCGGGCCGCCGCAGTGCGGGCAGCGGCGCGCGGAGGTCGTCGAGGTGTCGGTCGCGTCCGTCATCGGTCCTTGAGTAGATAAACGCGCGAACGGGCTCGCGCCATCCGTGGCGGATCCTCCAAGTTCCGAGCCAAGGGGGTGAGCCGCGACCTTTCCAGGGCTTGCGCCCGCGCGGCGAGGCGCGCCGCCCTCCGAAAAGACGAGAGTTGCGCCAAGAAGGCGCAGCCCGACCCTGACACTTTTCGATGTAACACCTAATTGACAACGTCAGATGTTACATTTATTAGTGTTACATCATTCGGTGTAACACTGTTTGATGTAGCACCGAAGACTGTCACACCAGGAGGTGTCACGATGTCCCAGGCCGTTGCCCGCGCGATCGAGATCGACCCGGCTCCCGTCGAGAACCAGCGCATCGCCGAGGCGCAGCGCAGCGCCGATAGCGAGCGGCTGAGACGCTTCGGCGAGGCGATCGACGCCATCCGCCGCCGCGCCGAGCGCAGCGTCGGCGAAGCGGACGTGCGCTACCTGCGCCGCCTCGATCGCTTCTCGCACGCGATGGAGCTGGCCGGCCGCGTGCTGCTCCACTTCTCCGTCGAGCCGCTCGGCTTCACCGCCGGCGTGCTGGCGCTGTGGGTGCACAAGCAGCTGCAGGCCACCGAGATCGGCCACACCGCGCTGCACGGCACCTACGACGGGCTGCCGGGCGCCGAGCGCTACGACTCGAAGACATTCGCGTGGGATCTGCCGATCGACGAGGAGTCGTGGCGCGCGGGTCACAACATCCGCCACCATCAATATACCAACATCGCCGGCAAGGACCCCGACATCCACTTCGGGCACGTGCGGCTCACCGAGCACACGCCGTGGAAGCCGTACAACCGCTGGCAGCTCCCGATGTCACTCGGGCTCCTGTTCCCCAACTTCGGCTGGATGATGAACACGCACTTCACCGGGCTCATCGACGTGTACGTCGGCAACGGGCGCGGCGGCCACGACTTCCTGCCCGACCGCTCGCGGGCGTCGATTGTTGCAGCGCACAAAAAAGCGTTCCGCAAGCTCGTCCCCTACTACGCGAAGAACTATTTGCTGTATCCGCTGCTGGCGGGGCCGGGGTTCTTCAAGGTGCTGGCGGGCAACTGGCTGGCGGAGACGATCCGCGACGTGTACTCGGCGGCGACGATCTTTTGCGGACACGTCGGCGAGGACGTGGCGGCGTATCCCGAGGGCACGCGCGCGCACGGGCGCGGCGCCTGGTACGCGATGCAGGTCGAGGCGGCCAACAACTACGAGGTGAGCCGGCCGATCTCGGTGTTGTGCGGCGGGCTCGATCGCCAGATCGAGCACCACCTGTTTCCCAAGCTGCCGCCCAATCGGTTGCGCGAGATCGCGCCCGCGGTGCGCGCGGTGTGCGAGGCGCACGGCGTCCGCTACAACACCGCGAGCTGGGGCGCGACGCTCAAGAAGGCGCTGGCGCGGATCGCCAAACTCGGCCGTCGAGGCGGCGTGTCGGCCGTCGCTCGGGAGATGATGTGAACGCCGCGCTTGCGGCGTCGCGCGCCTTGCCCGACAATCGCGCCCGCATGGCGACGCACGGCGACGACGCACCACCCGCGAACGCGCCGTCCTCGTCGGCCGAGTACACCATCGACGAGCTGGCGACGGTCACGCGCGTGCCGAGCCGCACCATCCGCTTCTATCAATCGAAGCGCGCGCTGCCGTTTCCCGAGATCCGCGGGCGCACGGCGTACTACGGCCCGGCGCACGTCGAGCGGCTCAAGCTGATCGGCTCGCTCAGCGATCGCGGGCTCAGCATCCGCGCGATCGGCGAATTGCTGCAGCAGGTGGATCGCGGCGAGCTGGTGCTCAACGAGTGGCTCGGGCTCGAGCAACAGCTTCAGGAGCCGTGGGCCAACGATCGGCCGCGCGTGGTGAGCGAGGCCGAGCTGGCGGAGCTGGTCGGCGAGTTGCGGCCGGGCGTGATCGCCGAGCTGATCCGGCTCAAGCAGCTCGAGCGGCGCGGCGACGGGTTCCTCATCCACAGCCCGGCGCTGCTGCAGGTCGGCATGCGGCTCGAGGCGGCGGGCGTCGACTTCGAGACCGGCGTCGGGGCGGCGCAGATCCTGCGCAAGCACCTGCAGCGCGCGACGGCGGATCTGACGGCGTACTTCTTCAAGCGCATCGGCGAAGGGTTCGGGCGCGATCTCACGCCCGCCGATCTCAGCCAGGCGTATCGCGCGCTGCGGCCGCTCGGCCAGGAGGCGGTGCGCGTGGTGTTCGCGCAGGAGATGGAGCGCTCGCTGCGCAAGCTCGTCGAGTCCGGCGCGACGTCGGAGCTCCCCGCGCGCGCGAAAAAGAAAAAGCGCAGATGATGAACCGCCATGCCGCCGCAGACGCCAAAAGGATCAGAAATTTATTTTTTGTTTTTTGGCGTCTGCGGCGGCATGGCGGTTCAATTCTCCATCGCTGACTGAACTACGTTTTCGCGGCGAGCGCGACCAGCTCGTCGAGGGCGCGCGGCAGCGCCTTGGCGAGGACCGGCAGGTCGCGCGCCTTGTCGGCGTCGCCGAGCAGACCGACGCCGATCGCGCCGTCGTACGACAAGAGCGCGATGCCGACCGCCGACAGCTTGACCAGCGGCACGCACGGGTACGACGCCAGCATGCGCCGCCCGAGCATGTACAAAGGATGCTGCGGCCCCGGCACGTTGGTGACCACCAGGTTGAAGAAGCGCGTCACCGCCTGCAGCCGCGCCGCCTGCGCCGCCAGCGTCGGGGGCGTGAACTCGCCGAGCCGCGTGAGCGCCAGCGCGCCGATCGCCTGGCGCCCCTCTTTGAGCCCGCGCGTCTCGCGGCTGATCAGCTCGAGGCGCCGCGCCGGATCGGCCTCGCCGACGGGGAGCCGGCAAAAAATCGCCGTCACGCGGTTGCCCAGCGTGCCGCGCTCGTCGGGCGTGCGCACGCTGACCGGGATCATCACGCGCAGCTCGGCGGGCGGCTCCTCGGCGCGCGAGATCAGCAATTCGCGCAGCGCGCCGGCGACCACCGCCAGGATCACGTCGTTCACCGTGCCGCCGAGCGTGGCGCGCACGCGCTTCACCCAGCCGAGATCGAGCCGCACCATCTCGAAGCGGCGGTGCGGGCCGATCGGCTGATTCAGCGACGAGGCGGGCGCCTGGCCCATGCGCGCCATGCCGACCAGCTCGGGCACGCCGCCGGCGATCTCCATCAATACGCGCCGCGCCGACGAGCCCTCCTCGAACGCGCCGCGCGCCACCTGCACCGGGTGCGTCACCTGGCGCGCCACCGCGTCGGCCAAGAGCCGCGCCCCCGATGGCGACGGGCGCGGCGTCCACGGCTCGGGCGGCGGCACGTCGCGCCGCGGCTCCGGCTCCATCAAGACGGTGGCGATGTCGACGCCCGAGATGCCGTCGATCATGCAGTGGTGCGTCTTGGCGATCAGCGCCCAGCGTCCGCCGTCGAGCCCCTCGACGAACCACATCTCCCAGAGCGGCTTGTCGCGATCGAGCCGCTGCGCGAACAGGCGCGCCGCCACCGCCTTGAGCTGCTCCTCGCCGCCGGGCGCGGGCAGCGCGGTGTGACGAACGTGATACTCGAGGTCGAACATCGACTCGTCGACCCACACCGGCCGCCCCTGCTGGAGCGGCACGAAGCGCAGCCGCTGCCGGTAGCGCGGCACCCGGTGCAGCCGCGACTCGACGAAGGCCAGCAGCTCGCGGTAGCCCGGCGCCGGCCCCTCGAAGACCGCCACCATGCCGACGTGCATGTGGGCGGCACGGTCGCGCTCGATGTCGAGAAAACCGGCGTCGAGCGCGGTCAATCTCTCGAACCAGGGCCCAATCGCCGTCATGCGCGCACTTTAGCGCGAAAGTCGGCCGCAAAAAGGAGTACGATAAAGGTTCGCGTCAGGAGACCACCATGGCCGGGACCCGCCTCTACGTAGGAAACCTCTCGTACCAGACTAATGAACAAACACTTCGCAGCGCGTTCGAGCAGGACGGGCGCAAGGTCGTGGAGGTCAAGATCGTCACCGACCGCGACACCGGGCAGCCGCGCGGCTTCGCGTTCGTCGAGATGTCTTCGCCGGCCGAGGCGCAGGCCGCGATGGCGGCGTGGGACGGGCAGAGCCTCGACGGGCGCACGCTCAAGGTGAACGAGGCGCAGGAGCGCCAGGGGGGCGGCGGGGGTGGCGGCCGCGGGGGTGGCGGCGGCGGCCGCGGGCGCTACTAAGCGCTCCTCGCCAAGCGCGCGGGCTTTGATGCGCGCGCATCATTTTCGTACCATTCATGATGCACCTGCATCATGAATGCGCGTTTCGTGATGCGCGTGCATCATTGCTCGGCGAGCTGCGACGCCGGCGCTTCGGCCTCGACGGCGCGGCGCGGGAGCAGCAGCACGATCACCAGGGCGGCCTCGCACAGGCCGGCGGCGACCAGGATCGCGCGCCCGAGCGGTACGCCACGCTCGGAGAGCGCCGCGATCCCGGTGGGCACGAAGGCGGCGAAGAACGCCCCGACGTGATAGGCGATGCCTACCGCGCGCGCGCGGATCTCCGCCGGGAACAGGCTGGTGAGCAGGAGCGGCGTGATGCCGCAGAAGCCGACGCCGACGGCGCCGCCGAGCAGCGCGCCCAGGCCGAGCAGCGGCCGCGAGGCGCCGACGTACAGCGGCAGCGCCGGCAGCGCCAGCAGCGCCGAGATCATCACCGCGCGGGTGATGCCGATGCGCGACGCCAGCGCGCCGCACAGGATCGATCCGCCCAGCATGCCGAGGTTGAACAGCGCCACCATCCACGCCAGCGAGCGCGGGCTCAGGCCCATGTCGTCGAGCAGCGTCGGGTACAGGCCGCTCAGCGCGTAGTAGGCGCCGAAGCCGCAGGCCATCGCCGCCGAGGCCCACACCAGCTTCTTCAGCACCGGTTTTGATGCAAGCGCACCAAAACCGACGCGCGCGGCGCGGCCGAGATCGGGGCTCTCCGGCACCCAGATGCGGATGGGCAGCACCAGCAGCGCCGGCGCGGCCGCGATCAGGAACAGCGCGCGCCAGCCGTAGCGCGGCACCACCCACGCCGCCACGGCGGCGGCGATCAGGTAGCCGATCGCCCAGCTGCCCTGCAGGATGCCGGAGGCGATGCCGCGGCTGCGCTGCGGCCAATTCTCCATCGCCAGCGTGGCGCCCGAGGTCCACTCGGCGCCCATGCCGAAACCGAACAGCGTGCGCAGCGCCAGGATCCAGCCGAACGACGGCGCGAACGCCACCGCCCCGTCGCACAGCGCGAACCACACCAGCGAGATCATCAGCGGCAGCTTGCGGCCCCAGCGATCCGCCGCCGCGCCCGCCGCCGCGCCGCCGGCGAGCCGCAGGAGCAGCGTGAGCGTGATCGAGCCGGCCGCCGCCGTGCGCGACACGCCGAACTCGCGCGAGATGGCCGGCATCACCAACAGGAAGATGGTGAAGTCGAACGCGTCCAGCACCCAACCGACCCACGCCGCCAGCAGGGAGAACCACTGCCCGCGCGTCGGCTCTCGCCACCAGGGAAGCTCTCGTTCACGCATGTCGCCTTATTATGCGAGTGCATAATAAACGTCAAGCATTTTTGTGCGACTGCATAAAAACAAAGATCAGCCGGGCGCGCGCGTGGTCGGGCTCACCGTGGTGTTGTAGTCGACCAGCACCTTCCCCGAGCCGTCGACGCAGACGGCGTAGTTGGCGAGCGGCGTGGGCGCGGGCGCTTGCGGGTTCTGCCCCTGGAAGTCGAACGAGGCGCCGTGGCACGGGCAGCGGAAGCGGCCGGCGGAGAAGCGCACCTCGCAGCCCGCGTGCGTGCAGGTGGCGTCGACGGTGAACAGCCCGCCGGCGTCGCGGCACACGAACAGATCGTAGGTCGAGCCGTCGGTGAAGTGCGTGGCGCCGTTGAGCGGGATGGCGCTCGCCGGGCCGGCGTCGAGCGGCGCCGCGGTGTTGCAGCCGGGCGCGGTGGTGAGGTCGGCGCCGCCGTCATCCGTCCCGCCGTCGTCGGCCGCGGGCGCGTCACCGGAGCAGCCGACGCCGAGCGCGATCAAGCCGCAGCCGGCGCCGGCGCAAAAAGTCCGTCGAGCGATCACGCGCCCCTCCAAAAGCAAAAGGCCCCGCGGGAGTGCGGGGCCTTCATCTTACCGGAGTGGAGCTGAACGGGATCGAACCGTCGGCCTCCTGAGTGCGATTCAGGCGCTCTCCCAGCTGAGCTACAGCCCCGCGGTTCGGATCAGGTACCAAATGGACCGAGGCGTCGCAAGCGGAAAATGCGTTTGACAGCGTCGGAGGGCGCGCCTATCCCTAGCGCATGTTGTTCGTGGTGGCGTTCGGCGCGCTGGCGATGGGCGGGATCCTGATCATGATGATCGCGCGCTACGCCCCGCACCCGAACGCCAACCTCAACATCGTCGCGCGCGCGCTGCCGGGCGGCAAGGCGATCCCGTACGAGGACTTTCGCCAGCTGGTGATCGATCTGCTCGAGGCGCTCAAGCTCGAGATCGTGATCGAGCACGGCGAGGCCAACGAGGTCGACATCATCGCGCGCTCGAACGAGGCGGTGACCGGCGGGCGCTTCATCGTGCACGGCGTGTGGCAGGCGCCGGGCGACGTGATCGATCAGCCGTACGTGGTGCGGCTCGCCGACCAGGTGCGCGCCGACGGGCGCGTGTCGAAGGGCATCTTGATCACGCCCTATCAAATTCTCTCCGACGGGCTCGGCAACCTGGAGGTTCCCGTCGAGCTGATCGACGGCCGCAAGCTGCGCGCGCTCGTCGAGCAGCACCTCGACGCCAAGCGGCTCGACCTGCTGGCGCAGTATCGCGGCTTCGGAATGTAGTCGGTTCGTCGGAGCGGAGCGGCGAGGCGCGCGAGCTAGCGCTGCATGTCTTTCAGGATCTGGTCGCGCTTGCCCTGCTTGATGAGCTTGTCGTTGCGGCGCGCTTCGCGCAGGCCCCAGCCGAGGAAGAAGGCGACGATGAACAGCATGGCGACGATCGGGATGTTGTCACCCTTGGAGACGATCGCGTAGAAGTTGTCCCACCACTCGGCCAAGTGATACCTCCGCACGCATCTATAGAAAATCGAGGAGCGGTCGTCAAGGTGAGCAGCAAACGCGAGCGTGCGGACAAACGGGTGGTCGACGCCGGACTGGCCGACAGCCGCACGCGCGCGCAGGCGCTGATCCTCGCCGGGCAGGTGGTGATCGGCGAGCACGCCGTCGAGAAGCCGGGGCAGCTCGTGGACGCGGACGCGCCGGTGCGGCTCAAGGGCGAGGCGCTGCGCTACGTCTCGCGCGGCGGCTTGAAGTTGGAAAAGGCGCTCGATCATTTCGCGCTCGACGTGCGCGGGCTGCGCGCGCTCGACGTCGGCGCGTCGACGGGCGGGTTCACCGACTGCCTGCTCCAGCGCGGCGCGATCGCGGTGTGCGCGGTCGACGTCGGCTACGGCCAGCTCGCGTGGAAGCTGCAGCAGGATCCGCGCGTGACGTCGCTCGAGCGGGTGAACGCGCGCGCGCTCGACCCGGCGTCGCTGCCGTTTCGCCCGGACGTGGTGACGTGCGACGTGTCGTTCATCTCGCTGACGCTGGTGCTGCCGTCGCTGGTGGCGGCGGCCGGGCCGGGCGCGCGGCCGATCGTGGCGCTGGTCAAGCCGCAGTTCGAAGTCGGCAAGGGCGAGGTCGGCAAGGGCGGCGTGGTGCGCGATCCGGCGCTGCGCCTCGCCGCCGTCGAGAAATGCGCGGCCGCGGCGCGCGCGCTCGGCTGCGCGGTCGAGGGCGTGGTCGAGTCGCCGATCACCGGCCCGGCGGGAAACGTCGAGTACCTGATGCTGGTGCGCACTCCCTCGGCCGTGGCACCATAGCGACGATGCTCCGATTCGGCGTCAGCCGCGGGCACGGCACTCCCCAGCTCGTCGAGAGCGCGCGGCGGTTCGCGGAGCTGCTGGCGGGCCGGCTCGGGCGGCCGGCTCGCGTGGTGATGACCGACGACTACGATCATCTGCTGCAAGGCATGGTCGTCGGCGGCGTCGATCTCGGCTGGCTGCCGCCGCTGGTGCACGCGCGCCTCACGCCGAGCGGCGCGGTGCTGGCGGCGGTGAGCGAGCGCTCAGGCGCGGTCACCTACCGCAGCGCGCTGCTCACGCGCGCCGACGCCGAGTACCTGAACGCGCGCGCGCTGCGCGGCGTGCGCGCGGCGTGGAGCGATCGCAGCTCGGCCGCCGGCTACCTGTTTCCCTATCTGCACCTCGTGGGGCTCGGCCTCGACGCGGCGCGCGACTTCACCGACGAGACGTTCTTCGGCTCGGCCACCGCCGCGTGCGCCGCCGTCGCCGACGGGCGCGCCGACGTGTGCGCGTGCTTCGTCACCGAGGCGGCCGCGCCCGACGGCGTGCTCGATCGCGAGCGCGCGCTCGCCGACGCCGCGCGCGTCTACCCGGCGGCGAGCTGGCGGCTGCGCGTGCTCGACGTGACCGACTCGATCCCGCCCGACGGCGTCGTCATCGGCGCGCACGTCGACGGCGCGCTCCAGGCGCGGCTGCGCGACGCGCTGCTCGAGCTCCACAAACGCGAAGACGGCGCGGCGGCGCTCGCGGCGCTGATGCAGGCCGATCGCCTCGCGCCGGTCACCGAGAACGTGCGCAAGACCATCGCGCGGCTGCTGGCGCGCGTGGCGGCGCGCTGATACCGTCGAGGCCGATGCGCGTCCTGGTCACCGGCGTCGCGGGGTTCATCGGCTCGCACCTCGGCGCGCGGCTGCTCGACGGCGGGCACGAGGTGGTCGGCCTCGACTCGTTCGACGAGACGCTGTATCCCGCCGAGCTGCACGCGCGCAACCTCGAGACCATCGGCTCGCACCGCCGCTTCGAGTTCGTGCACGGCGATCTGCTCGACGCGCCGCTCGTCGACGGAACGCTGGCGCAGGGACGCTTCGACGTGGTGGTGCACCTGGCGGCGCTCGCGGGCGTGCGGCCGTCGATCGCGCAGCCGAAGCGCTACCAGCGCGTCAACGTCGAGGGCACGCTCAACGTGCTGGAGGCGTGCCGCGCGGCCGGCGTCGCGCGCTTGGTGTTCGCGTCGTCGTCGTCGGTGTACGGCGCGCGCTCGGAAGTTCCGTTCCGCGAAGACGACGCCGCCGATCGCCCCGCGTCGCCCTACGCCGCCACCAAGCGCGCCGGCGAGCTGTTCTGCGCCAACTGGTCCGAGCTCTGGGGCATCGCCACCACCGCGCTGCGCTTCTTCACCGTCTACGGCCCGCGCCAGCGTCCGGAGATGGCGATCCACAAATTCGCGCGCCTGATCCTCGACGGCAAACCGCTACCGCTGTTCGGCGACGGCTCGACCGCGCGCGACTACACGTTCATCGACGACATCATCGACGGCGTGGTCGCGGCCATCGACGTCACCGAGGGCGGGCGCCACCGCGTCTACAATTTGGGCGGCTCGCGCACCACCACGCTGGCGCGGCTCGTCGAGTTGCTCGAGCAGCACCTCGGGCGGCGCGCGCTCGTCGAGAAGACCGCCGAGCAGCCGGGCGACGTGCCCATCACGTGCGCGTCGGTCGAACGCGCCGCGCGCGAGCTCGGCTACGCGCCCAAGATCCCCGTCGAGGAGGGAATCGCCCGCTTCTGCGCGTGGATCAAAGCGGAATCCGGCGCGTAGAACAAATTTCGCCCGGACCTCGTCTCAGTCGGCAGGAGGCGGCGATGACCATCAAGAGGCTGGCGACGGGACTTCTGGTGCTGGGCACGTTGGCGATCGGCGGCAGCGCGCACGCGGAAGGCGCGGGGCTCGAGCGCCAGGGCGCGCGGCGCGAGATGCGCGGTGCGCGGCAAGAGGCCAAGGGCGGCCGGCAGGAAGCGCGCGGCGAGCGCAACGAGCGCCGCGGCGAGCGCAAGGAGATGCGCGGCGAGCGCAACGAAGCGCGCGGCGAGCGCAACGAAGCGCGCGGTCAGCGGCTCGAGGCCGAAGGCCACCCCGTCGCCGGCGAGCGGCTCGAGCGCAAGGGCGAGCGGCAGGAGGCGCGCGGCGAGCGGCAGGAAGCGCGCGGCGACCGTCAGGAGGCGCGCGGTGAGCGGCAGGAAGCGCGCGGCGAGCGCAACGAGCGCCGCGGCGAGCGCAAAGAAGCGCGCGGCGAGCGTGAAGAGCGCGCCGGCGAGGTCCTCGAGAACAAGTAGCGCGCTCGCCTCAGGCGGTCGATCAAGTTGTTGCTCCGGCGAGCGCCTGCGCCAGCTCCTGCTTCACGCGGCTCTCCACCTTCCCCGCCAGCGGCGACAGCACGAAGCTCAAGTCGAGCACCACCGTCACCTTCGTCTCGCTGCACGAGATCTTCCCCGTCACGCCCGTGCGCTTCACCGCGGCCTCGCGATCCGAAATCCACCGCGCGTCGATGCCGTACTTGGCCGACAGCCGATCGGCCAGCGCCTGCAACCGCTTCTTCACCTCGTCGAGCGGCAAGCCGTGCGTCTGCTCGATGGTCAGCTTGGGCATGGTTCCTCCGCGTCCGCTCTTACCATGTGCTAGCTTACGCCGTCGAGATGGCCGATTTCGTCATAGACGATCCGCGCCGGATCACGCGCTTCGCCTCGTCGGGTGGTTGAGCGGCGAAAGTAGGTCCGGGAGACCTACGCGTGATCATGGCCGGACTGCCGTCGCTCACCGATCCACAGGTGATGGTCGGCACCGAGACCTCCGACGACGCCGGCGTGTACCGGTTGTCGGAGGACACGGCGATCGTGTGCACGGCCGATTTCATCACGCCGGTGCTCGACGATCCGTTTTTGTTCGGGCAAATTGCCGCAGCCAACTCGCTCTCCGACGTGTACGCGATGGGCGGCGTGCCGAAAGCGGCGATCGCGCTGTGCCTGTTTCCCAAGGCGCTCGAGCCCGACGTGGCCCGCGAGATCCTCGCCGGCGGGCAGTCGAAGGTGACCGAGGCGGGCGCGGCGGTGATCGGCGGCCACACGGTGCGCGGCGACGAGCTGCTCTACGGCCTGTCGGTGACCGGCGTGGTCGATCCGCGGCGCGTGTGGCGCAACGTCGGCGCGCGGCCGGGCGACGCGCTGGTGCTGACCAAGCCGCTCGGCACCGGGCTGATCATCAATGGTCTGCGCAAGCAGGCGATCGACGAGGCGCGCGCGCGGCCGATCCTGGAGAACCTGGCGGTGCTGAACCGCGCGGCGCGCGACGCGCTGGTGGAATTGGGCGAGCGCGTGCACGCGTGCACCGACGTCACCGGCTTCGGGCTGGTCGGCCACGCGCAGCACATGGCGGTCGGCTCGCGCGCGGCGATCCGCTTCTTCCTCGACGAGCTGCCGCTCTATCCGCACGCGCGCGAGATGGTCGAAAAGAGCGTGACCACCGGCTCGACCAAACCGAATCGCGCCGGCGCCGCCGCGCGCCTGCGCTGGGAGCGGCCGGCGGAAAAATTCTGGGACGAGCTGGTCCACGATCCGCAGACGTCGGGCGGGCTGCTCGCCGCCGTCGACGCCGCCGCGGCCCGCGAGCTATGCGGCAAATTGCCGCAGGCCAAAATCATCGGCGAAGTGATTGCAGCAGACGAGCCGTATCTCACCTTGCGCTAGGAGAGGCCATGTCACTGGTGATCCGCACGCTGCACCGCCCGAAGAACTCCGAGCACCTCAACGAAGAGTTCGTGCTGCTCGAGAACACCGGCCCGGGCCCGATCAACGCGCACGGCTGCGCCATCACCGTCGCGCGCGGCCCGCACGATCGCCCGCGCCCGCTCGGCACGCTCGACCCCGGCTTCGTGCTGCACCCGAACGAGAAGATCCGCCTGGTGACCGGCACGCCGTCGAGAAAAGCCGAAGGCACGCCGCCCGAGGAGAAGGGCGTCAAGAACTACCACCTGTTCCTCAAGGAGCCGGTGCTGGCCAAGCCGGGGACGATCGTGTGCCTGGCGCTCAAGCAGCTCGAGCTGGCGCGCGCGGTGTTCCAGCCCGACGCGCCGCACGGCATCGGCGAGGCATGAAGCAGGACGCCACCGACGGCATCGTTCTCGAGGGCGCGCGCACGCACAACCTGAAGAACGTGCGCTGCGTGATCCCGCGCGCCGCGCTCACCGTCGTCTCCGGCGTCTCCGGCTCGGGCAAATCGTCGCTGGCGTTCGACACGCTCTACGCCGAGGGGCAGCGGCGCTACGTCGAGTCGATGTCGACCTACGCGCGGCAGTTCCTCGAAAGGATGCAGCGGCCCGACGTCGATTCGGTGACGGGCGTGCCGCCGGCGATCGCCATCGAGCAGCGCAACAGCGTGCGCAACGCCCGCTCCACCGTCGGCACGGTCACCGAGATCTCGGACTATCTGCGCCTGCTGTACGCGCGCGCGGGCGTGGTGCACTGCCCCGACTGCGGCGGCGTGGTGGCGCGCGACACGGCGACGGCGGCGGCCGCGGCGGTGATCAAGATCGCCGGCGAGGCGCGCGTGCAGGTGGTCGCGCCCGCCGCGCTGCACGGCGGCGACGTGGCGACGCGCGTCGCCGAACTATCGCGCGACGGCTATCGCCGCCTGCTCCTCGACGGTGAAGTCGTCGAATTGAGCGACGCCGATCCGGAGCGGCTGCGCGCCCTGCGCGTCTTGCCGCTGCTGGTCGATCGTTTGAAAGCCGAGCCGACGCGCCTCGCCGACGCGCTGGTCGAGACCTTCGCGCTCGCCGAGGGCCGCGCCGAAGTCCACGTCGAGGGCCGCGCCGAGCCGCTGCGCTTCGACGAAGGCTACTCGTGCTCGACGTGCGGCCGCGTGCTGAAAGCGCCGTCGCCCGCGCTGTTCTCCTTCAACTCGCCGCTCGGCGCGTGCGAGACGTGCCAGGGCTTCGGCCGCGTCATCGGCGTCGATCTCGACAAGGTGATCCCCGACGGGCGCAAGACGCTCGCCGAGGGCGCGATCCAGCCGTTCACCACGCCGTCGAACGCCGAGTGCCAGGACGACCTGGTCAAGCTCGCGCGCAAGCACCGGCGCACGCGCCTCGACGTGCCGTGGCGCGAGCTCGACGACGACGAGCGCGCGTGGGTGCTCGACGGCGATCCCGGCTACAAGCCCGGCGGCTGGAAGCGCGGGCAGTGGTACGGCGTGCGCGGCTTCTTCCGCTACCTCGAGTCGAAGAAGTACAAGATGCACGTGCGCGTGATGCTGGCGCGCTACCGCGGCTACGATCCGTGCACCGCGTGCGGCGGCTCGCGCCTGCGCGCCGAGGCCCGCGCCGTCCTGCTCGACGGCAAATCGATCGCCGAGCTGGAGGCGATGGCCGTCTCCGAGCTGCGCCCGTTCGTCGACGGCGTGCGCGCGTCGCTACCCAAGCAGGCGCGCGCCACCGCCGCGCCGCTGCTGGTCGAGATCGATTCGCGCCTGGCGTATCTCGACGAGGTCGGCCTCGGCTACCTGTCGCTCGGCCGGCAGGCGCGCACGCTCTCGGGCGGCGAAGCGCAGCGCATCGCGCTGGCGTCGGCGCTGGGCGCGCGGCTCACCGGCACGCTCTACGTCCTCGACGAGCCGTCGGTGGGCTTGCACCCGCGCGACTCGTATCGGCTGGTGCGCGTGCTGCGCAAGCTCACCGAGCGCGGCAACACCGCCGTCGTAGTCGAGCACGATCCCGAGATCATGCGCGAGGCCGACTGGGTGATCGATCTCGGCCCCGGCGCCGGCGCGCGCGGCGGCGAGGTGGTGTTCGCCGGAACCTACGCCGAGCTGCTGCGCGATCGCCGCTCGCGCACCGGCGCGTTCCTGCGCGAGCGCGCGCGCCCATCGCCGCGCGAGACCTTGCGCGAGCCGGCGCCGTCGAAGATCGCGATCGCCGGCGCGCGGGCGCACAACCTGCGCGGCGTCGACGTCGAGTTTCCCGTCGGGCGCTTCAGCTGCGTCACCGGCGTGTCGGGCTCCGGCAAGTCGACGCTGGTCGTCGACGTGCTCTACGCGCAGGCGCTGCGCGCGCGCGGCAAGCCGGTCGACTTCGTCGGCGCGTGCGACGGCGTGAGCGGCCTCGACGGCTTCGACGACGTGGTGCTGGTCGATCAGTCGCCGCTCGGCCGCTCGTCGCGCTCCAACCCGGCGACGTACCTGAAGGCGATGGACGAATTGCGCCAGCGCTTCGCGCGCACCGCCGAGGCCGAGCGGCTCGGGCTCAAGGCCGGCGCGTTCTCGTTCAACGTCGCCGGCGGCCGCTGCGAAGGCTGCCTCGGCCAGGGCACCGTGACGCTGGAGATGCACTTCCTCGCCGACGTCACGGTCGAGTGCGATCAGTGCAACGGCCGCCGCTTCAAAGAGCAGGTGCTCGGCGTAAAGTGGCGCGGATCGACGATCCTCGACTGTTTGGCGCTGACGGTCGACGAGGCGCTCGAGCGCTTCGCCGACGACGAGAAGCTGTGCGCGCGGCTGCGCCCGTTCGCCGAGGTCGGCCTCGGCTACCTCGCGCTCGGCCAATCGACCGCCACGCTCTCGGGCGGCGAGTCGCAGCGCCTCAAGCTCGCCGCGCACCTGCACGCCGGCGGCGGCCCGACGCTGTTCCTGCTCGACGAGCCGACGACCGGCCTGCACGGCCTCGACGTCGAGCTGCTGCTGGGCGCGCTCGGCCGCCTGGTCGACGCCGGCCACACGGTGATCGCCATCGAGCACAACCTCGACTTCATGCGCCGCGCCGACTGGCTGATCGATCTCGGCCCCGAGGGCGGCGCCGCCGGCGGGACGTTGGTCGCCGCCGGCACGCCCGACGAGGTCGCGCGCGAGCGCGCCTCGCACACCGGCCGCGCGCTAGCCGCGCTCCTGCACACCGAGCGCCGCCGCGGCTGAGTCGAGCGGCGCGGGCGCCGGCCCGACGTCGCGCCAGGTGCGGTGGCGGACGATGTTGGAGATGCTCTCCGGGATCACGCCGTAGCGCGCGGCCAGATCCTTGATCGGGAGGTTGCGCGCGTGCAGGGCGCGGATCTCGCGCACCTGGTCGGCGGTCAGCTTGGACAGGTGCGAGCGCGCGCCGCGGCGGATCTTGCCGGCCTGGCGGTGCGTCCAGTGGCTGTCGCCGCGCGGCACCCGGCGGCGCACCCGGCGCGCGCGCGGCGGCGGCGGCGACGGGCGCGGGCTGCGATCGCAGTCGTGCGCCGAGCCGAGGTAGAGGTGCTCGGGGTTCACGCAGCGGCGCTCGCCGCACAGGTGCAGCACGCACGCGGTGGGCGGCACCTCGCCGCGGTGCAGCTCCCAGCTCAGCCGGTGCGCGCGCACGATGGTCGAGCGCGAGACGCTGAACGCGCCGTAGCCGTCGCGATCGACGCGCGCCGTCCACAGCCAGCAGCGCGGCCCGCGCTCCACCTTGCCCCAGAAGCGCTGCTCGGGCGAAGTCACCGGAAATCTCCCCATCGCTAGTCAATGTCTAGCGCGTATAACTAGACATTGTCAAGATCGCGTACCGACGAAAGGCTTGCGCGCCCGTCGCTGGTGTCGGAACGTAGGCGCGCGATGGCGGCCAAGAAGCGCTACCACCACGGCGATCTGCGCGAGCAGCTGCTCGCGGCGGTGGCGGCCATCATCCGCGAGCACGGGCTCGGCTTCCTGTCGCTGCGCGAGGTGGCGCGCCACGCCGGCGTGTCGCACGGCGCGCCGGCGCACCACTTCAAGAACAAGGCGGGGATGCTGACCGCGTTCGCGGCGCAGGGGTTCGAGCGGCTGGCGCGCACGGTGCTTCAGGCGGCGTCGGCGTCGGGCGCGCGCGACGGCGCGGCGGCGCTCGAGGCGCTGGGCGCGGCGTACGTGCGCTTCGCCGTCGAGAACCCCGAGCAGTTCAGCGTCATGTTCCGGCCGCAGGCGGTGGACGATCACGACACCGGCCTGGTGGTGGCGCGCGAGGCGGCGTACGGCGTCCTGTTCTCGACCATGCACCGCTGCGCGCGCGAGGGATTCCTCGAAGGCCTCGAGCTCGAGCTGGCGACCATCTCGGCGTGGTCGATCGTGCACGGATTGGCGGCGCTGTGGCTGAGCGGCCGGCTGGCCGATCGCCTGCGCGAGCGCCAGCCCGATCGCGTGGCCCACTCGGTCTCGCGCCTGTTCGTCGACGCCGTGCTGCGCAAGCGGCTGCGTCCCCGCGCGAAGTAGCCGGGCCGCGCGCGCACCGCCTCCGGTGGGTTTTCCGCGTCCGCTTATCTTGACATTGTCTAGCAACTCGATCTAGACAATGCCATTTCAACCGGCTGCGGGAGATCAGGCCATGAGTAGCTTGCGACCACTCGTCCCCCTGCTGGCGCTCGCGAGCCTCGGCGGGGCCTGCACGCCGTACCCGAACCTCGACGGCGACTTCTACGCCGGGCCGATCGATCCGCACGACTTTCCCGCGGCGTACCAGGGCGCGGGCTACGATCCGGCGGGCGCGTTCGGCAACATCTCGCCGATCCCCGCCACCGTCGCCGGCGGCGCGCCGATCGCCTACTACTCGTTCCCGGTCTCGGCCGGCGTGATGGACCCGCTGCTGCTGCGCAGCGAGACCGTCGAGGCCACGCCGGCGATCGCCGATCGCGCGGCGGTCTACCTGTTCGATGGCGACGACGCGCACGACAGCGCGAAGTGCGTTCCGCCGTCGCCGAATTACGTGTTCGACGTCCACCGCGACTTCGTGCGCTTCGATCGCCAGGGCAACGTCTTTCAGGAGAAGCAGCTCTCGAAGGACGCGCCGTCGCTGCCGAGCGACAGCGGCTACGCGCCGATCTACGCCGAGTCGCCGGCCGTCTCCGCCGGCGAGGGCTGCCAGACCGTGCACAGCGCCGAGGGCCTGATGGCGAACGCCGCCGTCACCGTGACCAAGGCGCCGATCGCCACGGGCGCGCGCAACCCGGTCGGCGTGCCCGACGGGAAATATCTCGCGATGGCGGTGATCGATCCGTCGGCCAACGTGCTCAACCCCGACGGCTCGCTCGATCGCGAGACCGCGCTCGGGCCGCAGCGCTTCGGCTGGTTCAATCATTTTCTCGTCGCGTATCTCGAGGGCGGCTACGTGCCGACCGCGATGCAGACGGTGCCGGGGATGATGGGCGCGCCCGACACCAAGGTGACGCTGGCGCGCGCGGCGACGCTGTACGCGCCCAACACGATGTGCGATCCGACGGCGCCGGCAGGCGCGGCGGCGCCGTGCGTGGGGCTCGGCTTCGACGTGATCGACGGCGTCGACAGCATGGACGCGACGCGCGGCCAGGCGGGCTACTCGCCGATCTGCAAGGTGCGCACGTTCACGCCGGCCGATCCGACCGCGCCGCCGAGTGACCCCGCCGCGATCGATCCGGCGACGCTCGATCCCGACACCAACACCTTCGTCTACTGCCTGCAGGTCGCGCAGTGAGAGAGCCCATCATGACGACGACCCACAAGCTCGCGAAGCTCCTCCTCGTCGCTGCGCTGGCCGCCGCGCCGCGCGCCGCGCACGCCGTCGGCGAGACCAACGGGCGCATCGGCGGCACGGTCATGGAGCAGCAGACGTCGGCGCCGGTGCCGGGCGCGACCGTGACCGCGTCGGGGCCGGCGCTGATCGGCGGGCCGCGCGCCGTGTCCACCGACGAGAACGGGCGCTACGAGATCGTGCAGCTGCCGCCCGGCGCGTACACCGTCGAGGTCAGCTACTCGGGCGTCAAGCCGCTGCGCCGCAAGGTGGTGGTGCGCCAGGGCGAGTTGCTGCCGCTCGACATCGCGTGGTCGGCCGAATTGGCCGAGACCGAGACCACCGTGATCGTCGAGGAGCGCCACCTGACGAAACCCGACTCGACGCAGACCGGCACCGTGGTCTCCGCCGATACCTCGTCGAAGGTCGCCACGCCGCGCGACTACCAGGACATCGCGCTGCAGATCGCCGGCACCGTCGACGTGAACGGCGGCGGCAACCCGCAGGTCAAGGGCGGCAACCTGCTGATGAACAAGTACCTCGTCGACGGGCTCGACATCACCGACCCGGTGACGAACACGTTCTCGGCCAACATCAACTTCGACTCGATCGCGTCGATCGAGGTGATCACCGGCGGCATGGAGGCGCAGTACAACTCGCTCGGCGGCGTGATCAACCTGATCACCAACGGCGGCTCCGACGAGTGGCACGTCGACTCGTCGCTGTACATCGGCAACCGCAAGTTCGCGGCGTCGGGGCAGTACGGCGCGCAGCTCTACCAGGGGCAGCAGCCGCTGTCGCGCCTCGAGCCGGGGCCGACGCAGTCGTACCAGGCGAACGTCAACGTCGGCGGTCCGCTGGTCAAGCACAAGCTGTGGTTCAACGCGTCGATCGAGTACGACTACACCGAGTCGTCGACGCCGGCCGGCCCGCCGCTCGGCGTGCAGCCGCCGGCGCGCCGCTTCAACGGCGTGCTGGCGCGCCTCAAGCTGATCTGGGCGCCGAACGAATCGCACCGCGTGTCACTGTCGGTGTCGGGCGATCCCTCGTTCATCTCCAACGACGACACCGCCGACGCCAACAAGCGGCTGCCGATCGCGCAGGATTATCAAGAGCAGGGCGGCGCGTTCGCGATCCTCCAGTGGGATTGGTTCCTCAACAAGAACATCAACACCAACGTGCAGACCGGCTTCGTCTACAACCACATCTTCCGCGGACCGCAGGGACTATTCACCGGCATCGACAACAACGGCAGCGAGAAGAACTTCGGCCCGCTCAACGCGACCTACAACCCGGACACGCCGCAGCACGTGAACGCCGTCGACGGCAGCATCTGGTACCAGGGCTTTCCCAACGCCAGCTACGACAAGCGCTACCGCTTCCAGTTCGATCCGTCGGTGTCGATGCGCGGCAAGCTGGCCGGTTTTCACGACGCCAAGATCGGCATGCAGCTGCAGTACATCGCCGAGACCTTCGACGTGAAGCAGACCGGCAAGGGCGTCTCGTACACCGACAACGGCGGCGCGCCCGGCGAGGCGGGACTGTGCAACGAGGCGGCCGGCACCGGCGGCTGCTTCTTGAAGACCGTCACCTCCGACTACAGCCAGAAGTTCGAAGGCTTCTCGATCGGCGGCTACCTGCAGGATCGCTGGAAGCCGCTCAAGCGGCTCACGATCGTCCCCGGCATCCGCTTCGACTACGGGCTCACCAAGAACTCGATCGGCCAGACGGCGACCAACGTGTTCGGCGTCGGGCCGCGGCTCGGCGTGCTGGTCGATCTCACCGGCGATCAGAAGACCATCTTCAGCGCGTTCTACGGGCGCGCCAACGACGTGTCGAACTTCCTCACCGCCGGCTTCGCGTCGCCGGCGGCGCTCAGCAAGACGTATCTGTGGAACCCGACCAAGAGCCAGTTCGACACCGTCATCTCGGCGTCGGGCGGCGCGCGCGGCTACTTGATCGACACCGCGTCGATGGTGCCGCCGCACACCGACGAGGTGACCGCGTCGCTCAGGCGCGAGGTGTTCGCCAACTCGGTGGCCACCGTCGACTACACGTACAAGCGCGTCTCGAACATGTGGGACATCGTCGAGGTCAACCGCTTGTGGGATCCGTCGGGCTTCCGCCAGCTCACCGACGTGAACGGCAACCCGCAGTACGTGAACCAGTCGAACCCGCAGGACGTCTTCAAGTTCACCACGCAGCACTCGGCCATCCGCGAATATCACGGCG
>Ga0070741_10006734_pt1 | contig 24420 bp, 32 predicted proteins | sample Coa_R1_4_FD_66440 | JGI IMG/M metagenome (GOLD analysis project Ga0070741, IMG submission 66440) | Surface soil microbial communities from Centralia Pennsylvania, which are recovering from an underground coalmine fire - Coalmine... | ecosystem: Environmental > Terrestrial > Soil > Unclassified ...
GCCTCCCCAGAGCGACATTCTCCCGGCGCCGCCGGCCCCAAAGCGTACCATTGACTGGGCGCGCCTACGATTGATTTCGCAGCAGCTTTAACTGGCAGCCAGCAGGGCTGTGCAGCGGGCAAGCGCCGCTTCCCAAGAACTTTGCAGTTAGATCCCAGAACGAGCCGGAAAGGTCCGGTCGCGCCAGACCCCGGATGTCACCCGCCCAAGGCCTCTTTTGCAGCCGCCACTGTATTGCAGTGGATCAGGACCGTCTCGTTCACGTCGAAAGCGTAGCCGCCGGCGAGCACGATCGCGACTCCGGCACCGGTCCGCAAGGCGGCGTCGATCACCAGCCGGTCACGGCGCTTCAGTCCTTCCAGACTCAGAGAAAGGCCGCCGAGCTGGTCGCGGCAGTAGGGATCGGCGCCGGCAATATAGAACACCAGTTGGGGCCGGAAGCGGGCGGCCGCGGGAATGTACTTTGCCGAAAGCGCCGCCAAATACTCCGCGTCCCCGGTTCGGTCCTCAAGATGAATGTCAATGTCACTCGGAGGCTTCTCCGCTGGATAGTTATTGTATTGGTGAATCGAGATTGTAAATACCGCCGGGTCGCCGGCGAAGATGGCGGCCGTCCCGTTGCCGTGATGAACATCGCAATCGATGACGAGGGCGCGTTCGATCACCTGATCCTTCAGAAGCCGCCGGGTCGCCACCGCCACATCGTGGATGGCGCAGAATCCCTCTCCGTGGCCGGGAAAGGCGTGATGAAAGCCGCCGCTGAGATTGACGGCGATCCGGTCGATGAGCGCCCGCCGCGCTGCGAGAATCGATCCGCCGGTCGCCAACCACACAGCTTCCACCAGGGGCCGGGAATAGGGGATCTCCATGCGGGCGATTTCTTGATAGCTGAGAGTTCCGGTTTTCAGCCGCTGGACATATCCCGGTTCATGAACCAGCAGAATGTCTTCGTCGGACGCCGGAGCCGGCTCGAGGAAGTCTTCCGGCGCGGCGAGTCCCTCCCGCAGGAGCCGGTCGCGAACCAGCCGGAATTTCTGTGACGGAAAAACGTGGCGGCCGAGATTCAAATCATAACGCTCGGAATAGACCAGCTTGAAGGGCAGCACCATTACCGGCCTGTGTCCGACTGCAAAGCTCTGGCCGCGGCGGTGTAGAAGGACATAGGAGCATCTTACTACCAGTAGCCTGGAAGCTAGGGGAAGCCAACCCAAGCCGAGGCAGGCGGCCTTCGGGAGCTTCCGCATCGATGATGCATTTTAGGCGCCTTCCATGGCCGTAAATAGATTGTTCAGCGATTCGGCCAGAGTGGGATGAGCGAAAATTCCGTCGCGCAGAGCCGTATACGGAAGCTTGCCCATCATGGCCACCTCGAGGACCGCCATAATCTCGCCGCCTTCCGTTCCCAGAACCGCCGCTCCCAGAATTTGCGCAGAGCGTGCGTCTACAACGGCTTTCATGAAACCGCGGCTCTCGCCCGTTTCCAGCGCCCGCGCAACGGAGCTCATAGGGAGCTTGGCAATGCGAATTTCGCGCCCTTGCGCCCGCGCTTCCACCTCACTCAGTCCGACGCGTCCCAATTGCGGATCGGTGAATACGGTATACGGCACGAGCCGGCCATCCGTCGTGGCGTTGCCATTCTCGATCAGATTCTCGCGGATCACGCGGTAATCGTCATAGGAAATATGAGTAAACGCAGGGCCCCCTTTGACGTCGCCGAGCGCCCACACGCTTTCCGCCGTCGTTTCCAGCCTGCTATTGGTCTGGATAAACCCCTTTTTGTCCGTAGCGATTCCAGCGGCGGGCAGGTCGAGGGCTTCCGTGTTGGGCCGTCTGCCGGTCGCGACGAGCAAATGCGAGCCGGTGAACGTGCGCTCGCCGACGGTAGTGCGAACGCGGAGCTGAATGCTGCTTCCGGCGAGCGAGGCGCGAAAGGTCTGGGCGGCCAGGAGCACTTCTATACCATCCTCGCGGAGAATTTTGGCGACCTCATCCGCGACGTCGGGGTCTTCGCGCGCCAGCAGCCGGTCGCCCGATTGAATCATGGTCACCTGGCTGCCAAACCGCCGGAACATTTGGCCGAATTCCACCCCGATGTATCCGCCTCCCAGGACCAGCAAGCGCTCCGGAAGCGTTTCGAGCTCCATGATCGAGACATTGTCGAGCGCCGGAACCTCGGTGATCCCTTCCACGGCCGGCAGCGAAGCGCGGGTACCGGTGTTGATGAAGATTTTGGCGGCGGCCATGCGTTGGATGCCTCCGCTATTCAGCCGCACCTCTATCCGCTTTGGCCCTGTGAACCGCGCTTCGCCGAAAATGAGATCCAACCCTGGCGTTTGCTCCAGCCGCTGCTGGCTACTCTTCCGAAAGCTGTCCACGATCCCGCGTTTGCGGTCGCGGACTCTTCTCATGTCGACTGCCGCCGAGGCCGTGCGGACGCCGTAATCGGCGGCGCGGCGGGCCAAATCGGCGACCCGGGCGCTGGCGATCATGGTTTTTGTAGGCGTGCAGCCCTCGTTGACGCAAGTACCGCCAACGTGCCGGCGCTCGATCAGGGCCGTTTTCGATCCCGCTCGGGCCAGCGCCATGGCGAGCGGGGTTCCGGCCTGGCCGGATCCGATTACGAGAGCGTCGTAGTAAATCTCGCTCATTTCTTCTGACCTCCCGCTGGCGTCACCATCGTATAAAATGCGTTGCGGCCCGAGCGAAGATCCTTTCCGTACGAAATTACCAGGCGGACCGCGCCCAAGACGCCGATTTTGCACTGCGCGCCCGGATCCACCAGCCAGCGCTCCGAGCCGAAGCCCTGGGATTCGCCGTAAATTCGCCCACCATCGAGCAATGGGCCCGCCTTTACGGTGACAAGGCTGTTGACGTAAAGCGCTTTGTCAATTTCCCAGTTCAGCAACAGGTAGTCGCGTCCCAGCGGGGCGCTGCCTTTTTTCCCGTCCTGCGTGCCGATATGGCCGTGCAGCCAGAGGTCGTTGTCGCGCTCGATCCCCAGTATGAACAGCTCGTCAAAGGGGACGGGGCCGAACGTTTTGCCCGCCCGGTAGTGCGCTGTCATTTCATAATCTTCCCCTCGCGGCCGTGGATACCAATGAAAATCGACCGAACCTTGCAGCTTGGAAAAGGCGTGGAAGGATGGCGCGAAGAGCCGTCCAAATTCCCAGGAGCCCGTGGAATCCAGCGTCAAGCGGTGCTCCGAAAGCCGGAGGAGGTTGTAGTCCACGCCAGCACGGTACCCGAGCGAAAGGCCGCCCGTAAATACGGGAGACAGCAGGGACGGAGGGAGCACGGCGCTCCGAAATTCCCGGTCGATCAGGTTGACGCCCGCCTGCCAGGCGAATTTCCCATTGACGGCGGACCGGATCCCCGCTCCTGCCTCGATTCTTTGCAGATTCAGGCCGGAGAGCGGCGTAGCGCTCAGGTGGAACGTTCGGGAGAGATCCCAGTTTTCCTTTCTGCCATCTACATACGCCTGATAGCGCCAGGCGGGCTTTCCGTGCAGGGGCGCCGAGAACATTGCCAGGACGCGCCTCTTTTGAGCGTCCCAGCGAAACAGCGACGTGATGTTCACCGCGGAGCGTTGCAGATTGTAAAACTCGGGGGTGATCGTCTGGTACGGCGTTCCTCGCAGCAGTGACAAAAGCCCGCCGAGGGCGCCGTCGCCCCAGCCGTTTCGTTCCACAGGGCGAAACAGCAAGTCAAAGTTCGAGCCGTCCGCAGGCAACAGCTCGAAGCGGAATCGCGGGAAGATGCTCAACTCGCGGAGACGGGCCTCGGTGGTCCAGAAATCCTCGCCGCGCAGCAGGCTGGCGGGAGAAAAAGCGAAAGCGCGGTCGAGAAGCACGGGGTTGACTTGAGGCTGAGGCTCGATTCGCAAGTTCTCGATGTGCGGTTTTTGGATGCGGTTCCAATATTTCAACGCGGCGGGAAGATTTTCGTCGAGTACGTACAGCGTTGCCAGGAAGTCGTTGGCATAAGCGTCTTCAGGGTCCAGCCGGAGAGCTGTCTGAATTTCCTCCCTGGCTCTCGACAGATCCTTGCGTTTGAAGGCGACGCCGGCGAGCTCCAGAGGGAACCGCTTGTCACGCGGCGCCTTTCTCCGGCCTGTTTTGAAGGCGTCTTCCGCATCGGCCCAGCGCTCCAGCCGCGCCAGAGCCATACCCCGGTAGTAATCCAGATCGGCGGAATGCTCCGACCCCGGGGGTACGGCATCTACAACTTCCTGCCAGCGCTGCTGCGCGTAGAGTAAAGCGACGCGGGAGGCGGGATCGGCCGCGAATCCGGAACGATCACCAGCGGAAAGAAGGGCCAGCAGGGCGAGGATCCGCGCCGCAGACTTCACTGCGTTTGCTGGGGAATCGCCAAAAGCGTCCAATTCTGTGCGCCGCCCCACTGTTTCTCGAAAGCGGACCGAGGCATCTTCAGCAGCTTGCGCTGCGCCGGGTCGTTGACGAGGATGAGATTCTGGTCCCAATCGAAACCCACCACGACAACATAGTGTAGTGGGTTTCCGGCGCCGTTTTCTTTCAGGCAAACGATCAGGGGCTGGCCTTTGGAGAGCCGCGGTTTAAAGTCTTCCCACGAGCCCCGGAAAACAAAGGTACGAAAGCCATTGGCTTGAAAATAGCGCTCCATGTCCGAGGCTCGGATGCCGGCTTGGTGTTGCGTATACAGCTTTTTCTGAATACACCCGGCGTCGGTTGCTTCCGGAGGCACTTGCGCGCCGTTGTGCGCCCAATACTGAGCGACCATGGCGATCACCGCGGAGCCGCACCCGTTTCGCTCCTGCTTGACATAAGGGACGTCGAGCCAGATGCCGGACGACGCAAATCCGAGGGCCAGGGCTGCGACAGCGGCTATCGCCAGGCGCACCATAATGCTCAAGCCTTCACTGCCACGATGATAATGATCAGGGCAATGAGCAGCAACAAAAGCAGAGTCAGCGAGCCTATTCCCAGAAAGCCGGCTTCAAAGTCGCGCTGGATCTGCTCGGCGCGCATGGAAATACTGGCAAGTTCCTCATCTGTCAGTTGAGGGATCGCCTGCTGGACTTTTGTGGAATCGATGCCGCCGGCTTTCATTGCCTCCTGAACGGGCGGCAGGGAGAAAAAGCGCTCCAGTTTTGCGATGTCGAGCTGTCTCTCGCGCATCTTGGCCTGCAACGCTTGTTGCAACCCTGCTGGGCCGACAACATGATCTTCAGTCTGTGCGGCGGGGAAGCAAAGCGGCGCGAGCATCAAGAACAGCAGTACGCGGTGGATGTGTGTAAGGTGACCAGCCACAAAGCCTCCTGTTCCGGGGGGCAGTCCCGCACGGGGGAGCTCGGCGGGTAAGCCGACCTCTAGATACGCGACTGCAAAAATCCTGCCAAAGAGGATCACGCGGCCATCGCGTGGCGGGATCCCGCCCAGGGCGCGCCGCCGGCTATTTTGCCTCCACAATCACCAGAATGATCACTGCGGTGGCGAGCGCAATGATGATATATGTAATTTCCTGGTTGGTGAGGGCGCCTGCTTCGAAGTCCCGCTGGGCCTTCTCGGCTCGGGAGGCCAATCGTGCGAGTTCGTCGTCGCTGAGCTGCGGTATCGCTTTTTGAATGGCGCTGTAAGCGAGCCCGCTGCTTTCGAGCGCTTTCTTTACTCGTGGAATCGAAAAAAAATGGTCCATCTTGGCCAGATTTTTTTGTCTGGCGTCCGACACAGCTTCCATCTGCTTTTGCAGATCCGCGGGGCTAACCACGTGATCCTCGGCGTATACATCCCTCGGAAGGACTAACAGTGCGGTCAGGACAAAAACAATCAATGGAGTAGTCTTCGCGTAGAGCCGCATTCGGCCTCCTTCATGAGTATGATCGCCACTTGGCAGAGAGTTTTCTCCCGGGCGGCATATCTTTTCTTTGGGTGCTGGCGAACTCCTGCATCACCGGCGGGCGCATCTGGGGGCCGGGGCAGCAGCAGAGCCGCCTGTTTTGGCCCGCTGACTGCCGTTTTTTCGGCGCTCAGCCACAAACCGCCATCCTGGGCCGCAGACTGCCATTGTGTAATGGCACGAACTTTGCCAAATCCTATATTCTACGTAAGCTCCTTATTCTCTGTGGGCGCCGGCTCACATTGCCTTTCGAACGGCGTGTAACGTAAGGTGTCGTACGAATTTCTTACACGGTGTGCCAGGCAGACCTGCGGTGAACGTTCCTTCCGGGGTCCGCTCTCTTTTACAGCTTGATTCAGAAGAAAAGGTACTTGCGCCACTTTTCGTCGCTGCGACCAAGCAGGCGCATCAGGTGGCGGCTGGTATGAAGGCTGAACGGCCGCGGAGCCCGAATCAGCCGCATCCCTGCTTCCTCGGGAAGCCGGTTGCCCTTCCGGTTGTTGCACCGATGGCAGCAGGCGACCAGATTTTCCCAGTTCGATTCGCCGCCGCGCGAACGCGGCGTGACGTGGTCGAGGGTCAATTCGGCCGAAGGCAGCACGCGCTCGCAATACTGGCACGTATTGCGGTCGCGGATGAGGATATTTTTTCGGGAAAGAGCACGGGTTTGATGGGGAATGCGCCGGTACTCCAGCAACCGGATCACCGAAGGCACCGTTATGGCGCGAGAAGGGGAATGGACAAACTCACGGCCTTCCTCTTCAGCGGCAGCCACTCCCTTGAGCAGGAGCACCAAGGCCCGGCGCGCGGCGCACACGTTGATCGGCTCATAGCTGGCATTTAGAACCAGAACCGGTGTTTGGAGCCGCGTCACGCCCCGCATATAGCTCCCCCTGGACGCGCCTCGGCGCGGCGTGCGGAAGCCGTCTCCACATCAACAATTCGGCGCCGGGCCCGGGCGGCCGCAAGGACGATGACGCGGGCCGCCCCCGCATTCTTCAAAGCGCGCGTGCACGCTCCCGCGGTAGCGCCCGTCGTAATTACGTCGTCAATCAAGGCTATCCGTTTTCCTGCAATGGCTGCTTTCGGGTTCACAGAGAAGGCGCCCTGCATATTGAGGCGGCGCTGCCGGTGCGTAAGCCCGGTCTGCGTTTCCGTGCGCCGCACGCGCCGCAATACGGACGCATCGAGGGCTACTCCGGAGGCCCGGCTCAACTCAGCGGCCAGCAATTCGGATTGATTGAAGCCACGCGTCCGCAGCCGGCTCCCATCCAGCGGCACCGGAACGATCAGGTCTACCGGTCCGGCTTGGCGGAGTAAATCGACTAGCCGCCGCCCCAGCAGTTTTGCCAGCGGCTGCATGCCGTCGTATTTGAGCAGATGAATAAGACCGCGTAAATTTGCCTCGTAGGCGCCGTAACCGCGAGCCCAATCGAACTCGGTCGCGCCGCGGCGGCAAAGTCCGCATAAGTCCGCGCCGTGCAAAGGCGCTTGATTTTCAAATGGCAAGCCGCATTGGAAACACTGCCCCGCGGCGGCCAGCGGGGTCACGCCGTTCAGGCAGCGCTCGCATACGGGCGCTGGCGAGAACCGGACCAGCGGGGCCGAGCACAAGCGGCAGTCGTCAGGGTATAAAACGGAAAAAAGGGCGTGCGGCAGCCCCAGCGCGAACTGACGCCAGGAAATTGGACCCATTGCGGGCTGGCTACAACTACTCGAGAAGACTCACCTCCGAGGCTTCAGAGCAGACCTCTATCCTGCTTTTCCTGGCACGGCACGCAGTTCCGCGCCCAGGGAATGGCCTCCAAACGCTTGCTGTCCATTGGGCCTCCGCAAATCACACACTCGCCGAAGCGGCCTTCCTCGATGCGATTCAACGCTTCTTCCACCATCTGTAAGAGGGTGCGATCATTGCTGCTCTGGTAGAACAGGAACTCTTTGGTGTAGGAGTTGGAAGCCTTGTCAGCCAGGTCTTGGGTGCCTTCTTCATCGGCGAAACGGCCATCCTGCTCCGCGCGCGTCAGCAGGCCGAGCAGATCCTCGCGTTTGCCCAGCAGACGTCTCCGGTAGTTCTCCAGGCGCTGCTTTTCGAGCCGTCCGCGCACAGGCATACAAAGGCACCTTCAAGAAATGATTGTAGGAATTCACGATTGTCCTTGTCAATCGTGGCGCGGACGGAGGGTGCAGCCGCTGCCGCACGGGCGTTCCCCCTAGCCAGCGAATCCACCCGCCTGCTCGAAAGCGTGAGCCAGCCGCAGCATCCGGTGCTCATCGAAATGGTTAGCGAGAATCTGCATGCCGACCGGCAGCCCGGCGGAAGTCTTGCCGCAAGGCACGCTGATCCCGCAAATGCCTGCCAGGCTGCCGGTAATGGTGTAAATATCCGACAAGTACATTTCGAGCGGGTCGGACGTCTTTTCCCCCAGCTTGAACGCTGGAAAGGGCGAAACCGGGGTTACAATGGCGTCTACGCGCCCAAAGGCTTCCGAGAAATCGCGCGCGACGAGCGACCGGACTTTTTGGGCTTTCAGGTAATAGGCGTCGTAGTAGCCTGCGCTGAGCACGTACGTGCCGAGAATGATCCGCCGTTTCACTTCTGCGCCGAATCCCTCGCCACGGGTATTGCGGTACATGTCAATAAGGGTCGGCGAGCGCGGGCTGCGGGTTGTATACCGGACCCCGTCATAGCGGGCCAGATTGGAGCTCGCCTCCGCGGTACAGATAATGTAATAACACGCAATAGCATAGTCGGTATGAGGCAAGCTGACGTCGCTGATCTCGCAACCCAGTCGGCGCAGAACTTCTACCCCCCGCTCAATTCTGGCGCCCACCTCCGCATCGAGTCCGGCGCCGAAATACTCTCGTGGGATCCCCACGCGAAAGCCGGCGACTTTGCCATCCAGGTCCGATGTATAGTCCGGTACGGGTACATTGGCGGAGGTGGAATCGGCGGGATCGCGCCCGGCGATGACGCCTAGCAGCGTCGCAGCGTCTTTGACGTTTCTGGCGAACGGACCGATGTGATCCAGCGAGCTGGCAAAAGCCACCAGGCCGTAACGGGAAACGCGGCCGTAGGTGGGCAGCACTCCCACAACACCGCAGAAAGAAGCCGGCTGGCGAATCGAGCCGCCGGTGTCGGACCCGAGGCTCACGACCGCCTGGCCTGCCGCCACCGCCGCTGCTGAGCCGCCGCTTGATCCTCCCGGCACGCGATCGGGGGCAGCCGGGTTCCGAACTGGAAAAAACGCGGAGTTCTCCGTTGACGACCCCATGGCGAACTCATCGCAGTTGGTCTTGCCGATGATCAAGCCTCCTGCCTGCTCGAGCCTGTCCACGGCGGTTGCATCGTAGGGAGGCACGTAATGCTCGAGCAGGCGCGATGCGCAGGTGGTGCGTACGCCGCGGGTGACGATCACGTCCTTGACGGCCACCGGCACTCCGGCGAGGGCTCCCAAAGGCTCGCCGGCGGCAATCTGCCGGTCTACTTTCGCTGCCGTCTCGAGCGCCCGCTCCGGCGAAAAGTGCAGAAAGGCTCCGTACTTTTCGTTCTCGGCTTCGGCAACCTGTATGGCCTCGCGGGCGAGCTCGACGGCGCTGAAGCGCCGCGCAATCAGCCCCTCACGGACCTGGTCCACCGTCAATGTCTTCAGATTTTCCATCAGCGATCGAATACCTTCGGAACCTTAAATTGTCCTTCGCCGCAGAGCGGCGCGTTGGCGAGCGCCGTCTCGGCGTCGAGGGACGGCCGCACCTCGTCCGCCCGCAGCGTGTCATTCTCCCCGCCTTCATAGATTACTTGCGCCATCGGCTCGACCTGTGAGACGTCAAGCTCGTTGAGTTTGCCGACGTAAACAAGAATCTCGTCCAGATCCGCGCAGTATTTGCGGACCTCCTCTTCGGTCAAGGATAAGTTGGCCAAATCGGCCACGTAGCGGACTTCCTTTTCGGTGATCTTCATTTTGTGTCCCGCTGCCGGCGGGACAAGCGATAGAGCCGCCGCAAGTGCGGATCGGTGATCGCAGCGGCTTCGTCGTGCTCTTCAGCGCTCGCGGGCGCGGCGAAACGGGCGCGTCCCGGAGGCCTTGGCGCAGCAGCTACGCGAAACTCCACGTCCCGGAGGATAACCGTTCCGGCTGCGGCATTAAGCCGCTTCACGATCTCGGCGGCCATTCGGGCCAGCTCTTTGCGCCAGCTCTGGGCATCGGTTTCGACGATCAAGACATCACCGAACAGCCGCACAGGCCGGGTGCGCGAAGCAAGCTTTTCTCCCACCGCGCCGGGCCACAGGGCGATCAGCAGCGCCTCTTCATCAGTTCCCGCCCGCGTCAGCTTCCGATAAACTTGAGGCAGCAGCTCTGATGCAGAACGCATAGCGATTTCCGAAACGAGTGAGTTAAGATCGCAGCAAGCTTCAGTGCTGGCGAGCGCCGTACGTGGCTGCGTACGCGGCTGTCGGCTCGAAAACGCCAATTTTAGCATGCCCAGGAGAAGCCCTACCCTGATTCTTGCTTCGGCTTCGCCGCGCCGGGCTGAAATTCTGCGCCGGGCAGGCATTCCGTTTCGAGCGCGCCCGGCACATGTTGACGAGACGATTTTGCCGGGAGAGAAACCGGGAGCCTGTGTGCGGCGCCTGGCGCGCTTGAAGGCCGAGGCCGTCTCCCGTTCGGGCGAGATTGTGCTGGGGGCGGACACCGTGGTAGTGGTTGGAGGCCGGATTCTAGGGAAGCCGCGGAATGCGCGCGATGCGGCCCGGATGCTGCGTCTGCTTTCCGGGCGCGCGCACGAGGTAATTACAGGAATTTGCCTCCTCCGCGCCGGTGATGTCCGCTCCAGCGCCGCCGCATCTAACGGCCGCGCTGCGTCCGGCCGCGTGTACATTTGTGATGCCGAACGCACCCGCGTCTGGTTTCGCCGCCTGAGCAGAGCCGAGATTGCCAGCTACGTCGCTTCGGGAGAGCCGATGGGCAAGGCTGGCGCCTACGCCATCCAGGGACTGGCTTCTAAATTTGTAACGCGCATCGAGGGCTGCTACTTCAACGTGGTAGGTCTGCCGGTCTCCCGGGTTTGGGAGATATTACAGCGGATCGCATAATTTCTTGCAACTTTGTTTGGGCGGCCGGGCATCGGCTCCATCCAACGGAGAGGCCGATCGCGACCGGCGGGGGCTGCCGATTTCGCGCGTATGCGGTATGCTAGAAGAGGCGCAGCGGACACGGCCGCAAATCCAGCCCCAACTCGTGCCTCAATGTTTGACTTGGAGGCTCGGCTCGGGTAAGCTAAATATTTTTGGATAATAGGGATTGGAGTTCTTTAGGGATGTCAACGCATTTTCCTAGCCCGGGGGAGATCAAGAGCAACTGGTACCTGCTCGACGCGGAAGGGAAAGTACTGGGACGCCTCGCTAGCCAGGCAGCGGTGCTTTTGATGGGCAAGAACAAGCCGGATTATACCCCGTTTCTCGCCACGGGGGATCATGTGGTGGTCATCAACGCAGCCAAAGTGCGGTTGACCGGAAAAAAAGAGCAGGACAAGGTCTATCGTAGGTATTCCGGCTACCCGGGCGGATTGAAGGAAGTTGGCGCGGCCAAAGTGCGGGCTACGCGCCCAACCAGAATGGTGGAGGAAGCGATATTGGGAATGCTGCCCAAGACGAAACTGGGCAAGCAGTTGGCAGGGCGTCTGCGCGTCTATGCCGGGCCGCAGCACCCGCATGCCGCCCAGAAGCCGCGCACGCTTTCGTAGCCGAAGGAAGGAAGCGGCATTTTGTTTTCGATTATGCAAGTTCAGCATCTGGGCACAGGCAGGCGGAAGACATCGGTAGCCAGAGTTTTTCTTCGGCCGGGCAGCGGGGAAATCCGCGTAAACGGCCGGCCTTTTAACGACTATTTTCGGACAGAGTCCGTACAGGCGGTGGTTCGCCAGCCCCTGCTGGCGACCGAAACCGCGGACAAATTTGACGTCATGATCCTGGCGCATGGCGGGGGGCTGGCCGGGCAGGCCGGCGCGGCGCGCTTGGGAATTGCGCGCGCTCTGGTCAATTTCAATGGGGAACTGCGCCAGAAACTGAAGCAGCTAGGGTACCTGACCAGGGATGCTCGGCGGCGCGAGCGCAAGAAGTATGGGCAGAAAGGCGCCCGAAAGCGGTTCCAGTTCTCCAAGCGCTAAAAAGCAGCGTCAGGGTTTTGGGTGTTTCACACGCGGCCCCCTTCCGGGATGGGCGGGGCGGCGAGCAATCAGTAGGGATCATCCCGCCGTCTTGCGTCGAGGGCTCAAATTCCGCTCGGACGAGCCGCTCGTTGCAGGACGCGAAGCCCGCAGGGCAGAGGAGGATTTTTGCCGTCGATTACGATGAAGGAATTGCTCGAAGCTGGCGTTCACTTCGGGCACCAGACCAAGCGCTGGAATCCGAAGATGAAGGAGTATATCTTCGGCGAACGCAATGGAATTTACATCATCGATCTGCAAAAGACGCTGAAGCTTTTCAAGGAAGCCGCCAAATTCGTGGGCGAGGCCGCGGCGCAGGGCAAGACGATTCTCTTTGTAGGAACAAAGCGGCAGGCGCAGGAGGCTATCGCCGAGGAAGCCCAGCGGTGCGGGATGTTTTACGTCAATCAGCGGTGGCTCGGGGGGCTGCTGACAAATTGGGCTACTGTGCAGCGGTCGATCAAACGGCTTAAGGACCTGGACCGGATGGCTTCCGACGGCACTTACGAGAACCGGCCGAAAAAAGAAGTGATCCGGCTCGAGCGGGAACGCAAACGTTTGGAGCAAAACCTTGCCGGGATTAAGGAAATGCCCGGCTTGCCCGACGTGCTGTTCGTCATTGACTCGCGCAAAGAGGCGATTGCCGTCAAGGAAGCCCGGAAACTGGGTATCCCGGTGGTGGGAATCGTGGACACCAATTGCGATCCGGACGAGGTCGATTACGTGATCCCCGGCAATGACGACGCGTTGCGGGCGATCCGGCTGTTCGCCAACAAGATTTCTGAATCGGTGATTGAAGGCAGAGCGCTGGCTTCCGAGCACGAGTTCGTGGCCGAAAAGATCATCACGGAAGAGGCGGAAGAAAGCGGCCAGGATCTGCTCAGCATGGCCGATGTGCCTTTTGCCGAAGTCGTGAACCGCGAGCGGGATCTGGCGGAAGAGCCGACTGAAGCTGTTGACCGCCATGCGCGGAAGGGCCCCTCGTCAGAGGCTTCCGAAGCGGCGGATGTAGTGGAAGCTCCGGCGGTGAACGCGGAGTGATCCGTCCGGATTGACGAGTGGGTGGGGCCAGAACCCCGTGGGGCGGCGCGTCCGCCGCCGTCAATCTTCAAAATCAATTTAAATCGTCAACTTCTCTTGATAGGTGGTCTCATGGCGGAGGTTACCGCACAAATGGTAAAGCAGCTTCGGGAAAAGACCGGGGCTGGGTTCATGGAGTGCAAGAGCGCGCTGGCGGAGGCGGACGGAGACCTCCAGCAGGCCGAACTGGTGCTGCGCAAGCGGGGACTCTCCTTCGCGCAAAAAAAGGCCTCGCGCGCCACGTGTGAAGGCCTTATCGGTTCATATATCCATGCAGGCGGGAAGCTCGGCGTGCTTGTGGAAGTGAACTGCGAGAGCGACTTCGTGGCGCGCACCGACGATTTCCAGCAGCTTGTGCACGACATCTCGATGCAGATCGCGGCGACCGATCCGCGTTTCATCCGGAAGGAGGACGTCACGCCGGAAGCTCTCGAGCAAGAGAAACAGATTCAGCGCGCCCGGGCGCTCGAAGAGGGCAAGCCCGAGAAGATGCTGGACAAGATCGTGGAAGGCCGGCTGAACAAGTTCTACGAAGAGGTGTGCCTAATGGAGCAGCCTTTCGTTAAGGATAACAGCATGACGGTGGGGCAACTGGTCGCTTCCAAGATCGCCAAGCTGGGTGAAAACATCACCATCAGCCGGTTTGCCCGATTCAAAGTGGGCGAGTCGGCGAGCTAGCCGGGCTGCCGGGGCAAGAGGCGCAGCCCGCAGCCTTCCTTTATGCCAAAATACAACCGGATCCTGCTAAAGCTCAGCGGCGAAGCGATGGCCGGAGAAGCGGGCTTTGGCATAGAGGCTGCGCGGGTGGCGCAGATCGCCGCGGAAATTCAGGAGACCGCGCAGGCCGGAGTTCAGATTGGGATCGTTGTCGGAGGAGGCAATTTTTTTCGCGGCCTCCAACCCGGACCCGGCAACCTGGACCGCGTCGTCACCGACCAGATGGGGATGTTGGCGACGGTTATCAACGCGCTGGCCTTGCAGGCGGCGCTGGAGAGCCGCGGCGCCTTCACTCGCGTGATGAGCGCGATCGAGATGCACCAGATCGCCGAGCCTTATATCCGGCGCCGGGCGATTCGCCACCTGGAGAAGGGCCGGTTGGTGATCTTCGCGGCTGGCACCGGAAGTCCTTACTTCTCGACCGACACCGCGGCCAGCCTGCGGGCGGTGGAAATCAATGCCGCTGTGATCGCCAAAGCCACCAAGGTCGATGGAGTGTATGATAAAGATCCCATGCGGCATTCCGACGCGCTCCGGTATGAGCGGGTCTCCTATCAGGATGTGCTGGCCCGCAACCTGGCCGTGATGGATTCCACAGCCATTTCCATGTGCCGCGAAAACCGGTTGCCGATTGTCGTGTTTAACATGAATGTGCCGGGCAATATATTCCGCATGGCTATGGGTGAGCCAATAGGAACGGTGATTACGGAGTAGATCATGAAGGAACAACACTCCTCGGTAGCCACGCCCAGTCTCGGAACCGTCAAGGAGATCGAGCAGCAGGCGAAAACGCGGATGGAGAAATGCAAGGCGGACTTGCATCACGCGTTGGCGACCATCCGCACGGGACGGGCCTCGCTGAGCCTGCTGGATCACGTTCGGGTCGACTACTACGGTACGCCAACGCCGCTCAATCAATTGGCAACGCTCTCCATCCCAGAACCCACGATGGTGACTGTGCAGCCGTGGGACGTTTCTCAGATTGGCGCGATAGAGAAAGCGATTCGGGCCTCGGATCTCGGCCTTAACCCGGCCAACGACGGCAAAATTGTGCGCGTGCCCATTCCGCCGCTGACGGAGGAACGCCGCAAGGAGTTGGTCAAGCATCTACATCATGTGCTGGAAGAGCATCGCGTGGCGATCCGCAATATCCGCCGCGATGCCAATGAGAACATCAAAAAGCTTCTCAAAGACAAGAAGATTACCGAAGACGAAGACAAGCGGGCGCACGACGAAATCCAGAAGCTTACCAACCGTTCGATAGAAGAAATCGATCAAATCGGCAAGGCCAAAGAGAAAGAGATTCTCGAGATCAGATAGGTCCCAGGCGCGGCATCCGCCGGAGCAGGTTCAGAATGCCGCTGTGCCGGCGTCATGCCTCGCGCATCGTCAGCAGACCACAGGCGCGGTAGCCGAGTCTCGAAGATGCCGGCCCGCGGAAATCAGGGTTGCTCAGCATCCGCCGGCGGTGTGACGGACAGAATCGGCTCCGTATTGGGAGACTCGCCCGCAGCCCGGGCCTGTTGCCGCTCCAGTTTCCGTTGCAGCCGCTTAGCCGCCTTGTCTTGCTTCTTTTGGGCGCGGGCCTGCTCTTTCTGCCGCTTTTGAAAAGTAGTCCGTGATCGCGAAGCCAAAGCCTCCTCCTTGCACTTTCTGCTTCCGCCAGAGCCGGCTGGCTGCCGCGTCCCCAGGCGCCGCTTGGGACCCAACATGGGCCGCCAGAAGGGCGGGAACTAGTGTGACATTGGTGGAGGCGGCGGGAGTCGAACCCGCGTCCGGAAAAGCTCCCGGCAGGAAGACTACATGCTTAGTCGCGCTTGATAGTGTCGGCCGGCGTATCGAAGCGGACCAAACTACACCGCCCTAGCCCGATTAGTTTCGGCCTGCGGCTCCGAGCAGAAGCCCTCGGCCTAGCCCGCTGAAATTACGCCCCTTAGACTCCTTGCGGGCCCGGAGTCCAGGAACGGCTGCCTAAGGACTAAGCAGCGTAAGCTAACTGCGTGTTGGCAGTTATTGGTTTCCGATCGTTTTACGGGAGCTCGGAACCCGGCATGCCTTCCCACCGCGATTCAATCCCGTCGAATCCTTTACGCCCCCTTTCTCCAATAGCTTAGCACAAGAGGCCGCCAGTACCCAAGAGCAGGAATCTGCTATTATGAAACAAGCGCGGAAATTGTGTTCTGAAAACAGAACAAAAATGGATAGCCCGGCGTTGCCCGCCCGGAGGCCAAATCGATATAATCGGCATTCTAAGATTTTTCATTCATTTGTGAGCGAAAAAAATGCACGCCGGCCTGAAACTCAAACAAATTCGCGAGGAGCTGGGGCTGCGCTACCGCGAAGTGGAGGAGGCCAGCGTGATGATCGCGCAGCGAAACCACAACCCCGAGTTCATTATCTCGCTGAGCCGCCTTTCCGACATCGAGAATAAGGGCACCCTGCCCACTTTGTATCGGCTGTACACGTTGTGCGCCATTTACCGGCTGGATGTGGCCGAGGTCCTGCACTGGTACGGGGTGGATCTGGACCGCTTATCGCAGGACGCAGCCCTGATCAACCCGAGCCGGACCCACCCGATCGGCTTTCGGACCAACGGCTACGGGACCGTGACGCTGCCCCTGAAGCTGGATCCCGGTATCGACCTGCGCCGCACGACCTACCTCAGCCGCATGATTCAGGAATGGGGCAAAATGCCTTTGGCGCTGCTCGAAACGCTCAAGGTGAAAGAGCACCGCTACGCCTACATCGGCACAGACGACTACATGATGTATCCCATGCTCCAGCCCGGCTCGCTGGTTCAGATCGATGAAAGCCGCCGCGAGATTCAGACGTTCGGATGGAACAACGAATACGAGCGGCCGGTATACTTCTTCGAGAAGCGGGATGGATATGCGTGCAGTTGGTGCAGCCTGAGCGGCGACCGTTTGATCCTACAGCCTCATACCACTTCGCCTTGCGCGCCGGAGATGCTGCTTTACCCGCAGGAAATTGAGGTGATAGGCCAAGTCGTGGCCGTCGCTATGCGCTTGGAAGGCGCGAAGAAGTTGAAAGCTCGCTCCGCAGCAGCTCTAAAATAAGCTCCAGATCGGACACAAAAAGCTGCCTTTCCGCCTCGCTGGCGTCCATAGGGATGAGATTGCGGTAGGTGGCGAGCGATGTCCAGGTATCCAGCACGCGCTGGCGGTCGGGGTCCAGTTCATTTAAATACTCGTCCAAATCGGCCTTCTGCTGCGCGAGGGAAAAGTTAAGCCAGGTTCCGAAGGCTTCGGCGTGGCTCAACCGGATCGCCCGGTCCGCCTGCTCCTCAGAGTAGATCTGGGCCAGGCCAAAGTGTTCGTAGAGGCCCGTATTCGGGTTGCGCAGGGACGCCAGGTAGGCGATCCGGCCAAAAGCTGTGGGTACCTGGGAGAGCGTCCGGTTCCACAGATCGCGTATTGCTTTTTCCCCACTCTGGTTGGGAAGAGTTTCCGGCATTCCAGTTCCCTTTTTCTCCCGCCGCCGCGTTATACCTGCGGGGGATTTTAACACATTCCGCGTGCGTTTTCTCCGCGCTGACGGCTGGCGGCCAGACCCGCACTAGCTGAGCAAGTTCCGTTCCATACCCGAAAAATATGTCTGCCGGGCGAGAAGCCGATAGCCGCTCGTACTACAGTGGCTTACGGTAAGCGGGCCCAAAATTTTCGAGTGGAAGGCACAGGAGAAGCAAATGATTAAGAAAGCGATTCTTTTAGCGGCGGTTTTACTGCAAATCGCGCTGTTTTCAGTAGGACCGATGGCGGCCGATGACCCGCCCATGCCGCCCTGCTGGCCGTGCGCAATGTAATTTTGCGCAAAATTTGAAAAAAGAGGTGCTATAATCCTGGGACGGGTTTGTAAACCCGCCCGCAATGGACAATGCGCACCTTCGGGATTTGTTGTGGTATAGCGGGATAGCGATCGATATCGTCGTAGCGGGCCGTTTGGCCCAGTTGAGACTGATGGGTCGCTATCCTGTCCTTTTTGCCTACCAATGCGTTGCCTCTGTACGCGGGCTGGTGCTCGTAGTCCTTCTCCATGGCAGTAGAAGGCTGTTGGGTTTTTACGGTCCGGTCTATTTTGCCAGCCAGCTTGTAGTCTGGATTTTATATTTTCTCTTAATTATCGAATTGTATTCCCGCATGGTGGAGGAGTTCTCCGGGATCCGGCGTTTGGGGAATCTGGTTCTCTACTCAGGCCTCGGTATTGTAGCCGCCGCTTGCAGCATATTGATGTTGTCGGATCATCAGGCGGGCTTCGACTATTACCCGCTGGTTTCCTATCTGGCCTTGCAACTACGAAGCGTGTTTTTGTCGTTGAGCGCGCTGACGCTCCTGCTGCTTTTGTTCGTCGCTCACTACCGAATTCGAATCCGGCGCAATGTCTGGATCCTCTATGCTTTTTTCGGAACCTACTTCGTCACCAGCGCCGCCATGTTCACGATGCGCCGATATTTCGGCGCTGCCTTTGATCCGGTCCGCAATTTTGTGGGTTCTCTCTCGTATCTGTGTTGCCTGTCGGGGATTGCCTGGTTTCTTTCCAAGGCAGGGGAAGCCGAATCCCGGCCGATAAGTGTCTTTGGGAGCAAAGGAAGCCAGGAATTGGACGCTGCCCTGTCATTGCAGTTGCAGAGTTTTAACCAAGTTTTGGTGAAGGTTTTGAAACAATGACAATACTGTTACTACTCCTCGGCTTTATCGCGGCGGCCGCCGGGGGTACTGGCATCGCGTTGTGGCGGCTTTACCGCACGGGGCCGGAAGCGCAGTCTATCCCGGCTTTGGTCTCTGAAATTTCAAATCCCAGGCGGTCAGCCCTGGAAGTGTATCAGCCGATGAGCCGGCTGTTTGCTGAAGACGATTTTGCTCTGGTTGGCCGGCTCAAGCCTGACTTGCTGAAGCGGCTGCGCCGCCAGCGCCAGCGAGTGCTCCGGTTGTATCTGCGGGAGATACGAATCGGCTTCGGGCGTCTGCACACTCTTTGCCGCATTCTGGCGCCGAGAAGCCACGACCCGAATTTCGCCGCTCGCATCACGCAACAGGCGCTGACGTTCTACGGCCTGTTCTTGATTCTCGAGTTTCGATGCGCGCTCGGCTGGTTCCTGCACGTGCGGGTCGATACGGTCGATCTCGTCGGCGCCCTCGCCCAACTGCGCCAGGCGGCGCAGAGTGTGCTGGCGGACATGAACTCCGGGACGGCCCTGGCCGGCAGCCCGGCCTGACCTGGTGAGCCACCCGGTCGGCCTTCACCAGCGCGGGGGCCGGGCCCCTTGAAGCGTTTTCGAAGCCCGAAGAGAAGCCTTTTCGGAGCCCGCGTACCCTTGCGGACCTGGTGGCGTCTGCCGGAAGCTTCAGCCGGAAGCAGTGCGCTTTTTGTTCCTTACTGGTTCCGTTGGACGGGACCCCCTATCAATTTTTCGCAGTTCTGATTTCCACTTTCGCAAAGGTCGCCGAGTAAAACCGCGCACGAGATCGGGATTTTGCCGGCGTTTTTTTTACTTTGGCTCCGTTCTCGCTAAAGAAGCCGAGACGGAAGCGGCATGTCCATCCTTCCGATGCTGTCGATCGAGCTCGGCGGATCAGCCAGGCCGGCTTTCCGAGAGTCTCGCTACAGCAGGCGAAGTGAAAACCTCCGCATCCTAATCGGCAAATCGAAAGGAGCTGAAGAATGACAAGGCGAATGACGCTGTTCGGGGTCTTGGCGGCGGCGGCTCTATGGACGCTCCCAGCGCAAGCTCAGGTGGCCCCTACGAGCAGTTGCACAGGGCCCCAATTTTTCAAAGGCACCTACGCAACCGTGGATTTCTCCGGACAAATTACAACCGCGATAAGCGCCGGAACAACAACGGGCGGTACAACATCAGGGGGGACGACAACGGGCGGGACAACAACCGGAGGAACAACCACTGGAGGTACAACAACAGGCGGCACGACGACCGGAGGAGCGACTACCGCGATTACAGGCCCCTTCGGGTCGATTAGCGTACTCACAGCCGATGGCGCGGGCAAAATCACCAGCGGTGCGGCGGTTGCTAGTGTGAACGGCGTGAATGTAGTCCAAAACTTCACGGGTACCTACACGATTGGCACGAACTGCATCGGGACCATGCTTCTTACCTTCACCGCTGCCACCGCAACCGTTGCTCCGGGACAGACCACGACGGGAACGACGCCGAACAACCCCTTCACCACCGGCACAACCAATCCCTTCATCACCGTTGGGACGACCACTGGCGGCACAACCACAGGAGGTACGACTACGGGCGGCTCGACTGGGGGAACGACGACCGGTGGAACGACCGGCGGCACGACGACTGGCGGCACAACAACCAGCGGCCCCACTATCAGCTTCGGGCAAGGGATCATCAATTTCGTGCTGGTCGGCGATGGCACTCAGTTCTTCTACGCGCAAGCGAATCAGGGAGTAGTGGTGACGGGAACGGGCGTGCGGCAATCCATCACCGGCGCCCCTCTTCCTTAAGCGCAATAAACGCTGGCTGTGCCGGCGCTTTCGGGCGCCGGCCTCTTTAGCGTTTTGCAAGCGGGGCGGCGTTTGAGAAACGTCCCCGCGTCCAGGATCGAACTGGCCCCGGGGCCGGGGACGCTCTTCTTCTGGCCGCCTGCTAGAATAGTCGTTTGTTTGAAAGTCTCAGCGAAAAACTACAGCGTGTCTTCAAAAACCTGCGCGGCGAAGGCAAGCTGACCGAGGCGAACATCCAGGAAGCCTTGCGGGAAATCCGGCTCGCGCTCCTGGAAGCCGACGTCAACTTCAAGGTTGTCAAGCAACTTCTGGACGGCATCAAGCAAAAGTCCCTTGGCCAGGAGGTGCTCACTGCCTTTTCGCCCACCGAGCAGGTCGTGCAGATCGTGCGCGATGAACTGGTGCGCGTGCTCGGCAGCCACGAGTCGAAACTGCGGTTCGCCAACGAGCCGCCGACCGTGATGATAATCGCCGGCCTGCAAGGCTCTGGGAAGACGACTTCGACCGGCAAGCTCGCCCTATGGCTTTCCCGCAATGGGCGCCGCCCGCTGATGGTTTCCGTGGATGTGTATCGGCCGGCGGCGCGGCGCCAGTTGAGCGTAATTGGCGAGTCAGTCAAGCTGCCAGTCTTCGAGGGCCCGCCGGACGCCTCGCCGCTCGAACTGGCTCAGGCGGCCCGCAGAGAGGCGGTGGAAACAGGCCGCGACGTAGTGCTGGTCGACACTGCCGGGCGCCTGCATATTGATGATGCCTTGATGCAAGAGCTCGAGGCCCTGCGGGGGGCCCTGCGCCCTACGGAAATCCTTTACGTCGCCGACGCGATGACCGGACAGGATGCGGTCCGTTCGGCCGAGGAGTTTCATAAGCGTCTCGGAATCACTGGCGTCATCCTGACCAAAATGGACGGAGACGCCCGCGGCGGCGCGGCGCTATCCATCCGATTCGTCACCGGCCAGCCTGTCAAGCTTGTGGGGGTTGGAGAAAAGTTCGACGCGCTCGAGCCTTTCTATCCCGACCGCATCGCCTCCCGCATTCTCGGCATGGGCGACGTCCTTTCCCTGATCGAAAAAGTAGAGCAGAGCATCGATCAGAAGAAGGCTCTTGAACTCCAGCAGAAAATCGTTGACAACGAATTTTCGTTGCAGGATTTCCGGGATCAGCTTCGTCACTTGCGAAAGCTAGGCCCGCTCGAATCCATCCTGTCGATGCTGCCCCAGGTGGGTCCCTTTAAGGCGCTGCAAGGCGCCCAGGTGGATCCGAAGGAATTGACGCGTCTGGAGGCGATCATCAACTCGATGACGATCAAGGAGAGATTGAACCACCAGATCATCAACGGCAGCCGGCGCCGCCGGATCGCGCGGGGGTCTGGAACCACAGTCCAGGAAGTCAATCAGCTTCTGAAGCAGTACGCCGAGGTCCGCAAAATGATGAAGTCCTTTACTGGCGGCATGCTGAAGAAGCGTCTCCGCACGATGATGCGCTAGGTAGAGCCGGCTGGCCACCCAGGAGCCGGCCGCCGCGCGCAGGCGTCGCCGTTTTCCAAAACCAGCGGGAAACTTGGTAAACTGGGTATCCCATATGAACTTAAATTGAGGAGCAAGAATGCTTTCGATTCGCTTGGCTCGCACCGGAGCCAAGAAAAAGCCACAGTACCGGGTCGTAGTGATTGAGAAGCAGCGGGCCAGGAACGGCCGTTTTCTTGAGATTCTCGGCCACTACAACCCCACCACCCATCCGATCGTCCTGAAACTCAACCAGGAGCGCGTCCAGTATTGGATCAGCAAGGGCGCCCAGCCCTCGCCCACGGTTCACCGGTTGATGTCGCACGGCGCACAAGCCTGACCGTAGCTTATAGCGCAGAGAAAGGATGGACGCCGGGGCCGTCATATGCCGTCCGGGAGGCCTCTGTTATAATCGGCCTAGGAGCAGATGACTTTGCTCTTATAAAAAAGAAAGAGTTTGGGGTACTGCTAGAGAGGCACTTCTGAGCGCACGTTCCAGTTGCAGCGAAGAGGACGGGGAGAAGCTGCTGTTCGTCCAGGAGGCGCGAGATGAAAGAGTTGATCGAGCAGATTGCCAAAGCTCTGGTCGATAACCCCGAAGAGGTTTCAGTTCGAGCGGTCGAAGGCCAGCAAGTCACGGTGCTGGAGCTCCGCGTAGCTCCGGGAGATCTGGGCAAGGTCATTGGCAAACAGGGGCGCACGGCACGATCTATACGGACCATCCTGGGGGCCGCCGGCATGAAGTTGAAAAAGCGTTTTACGCTGGAAATTCTCGAGTAGTGGCGGGCAGCCCGAATGACGAAGAGTTTGTTGCCTTGGCCCGCCTGATGCGAGCGCACGGAAACCGGGGAGAACTGATCGCAGAGCTGGAAAGCGACGACAATCGCATCTTCGAGCGTTTTTCTGAGGTTTACCTCTGGGACGGCTCTCTACGGCGGCAAAGAGCCCGTGTTGAAAGGAGCTGGCCCCACAAGGGCCGGCTCGTCGTCAAGTTTGAGGGCGTCGACAGCATCGAGCAGGCCCAGGCTTTGGCCGGATTGGTCGTGCAGATTCCGGCGGCCCTTCGCCCGCCAGCTCCGGAAGGGCGTTTTTACGTCACGGATTTAATCGGCTGCCGCGTGCTGGAGAAAAGTTCGGGCCGGTTTCTGGGAGAAGTGCAAGGGCTGTTGGAGACCGGCGGCGTTCCGCTGCTTGAAGTGAAAAGCGGGGAACGGGAAATTTTGATCCCGCTGGCGCGGTCGATTTGCTTGGAGGTGAATCCCTCGCAGCGCTTGATTCGCGTGGATCTGCCCGAGGGATTGGATGAATTGTAGTGCAGTTCCATTTGGTCACCATCTTTCCGGATTTTTTCAAGGGGCCGCTCGATTACGGAGTGGTCGCGCGCGCGCGCCAAAGCGGAGCCATTGGCGTTCGTATTTGGGACCTGCGGGATTTCACCTCCGACCGGCGCCGGACTGTGGATGACAGGCCTTTCGGCGGCGGCGAGGGAATGCTGCTGAAGGTGGAGCCGATCTTTCTGGCTCTGGAAAAAATCAAGGGTGAAACGGCCTGTTCCGGCGGCGCGACTCCGCATGTTGTGCTGCTGTCGGCTCAGGGACGGCCTTTCGATCAAGCCGCGGCCCGCCGGCTTGCCCGGTCGGAACAGATCGTTTTGGTGTGCGGGCGCTATGAAGGGGTGGACGAACGGGTTGCAGAGCATCTGGCCGATGAAGAATTGTCGGTTGGCGATTTCGTCCTGAGCGGGGGCGAACTGGCTGCCGCAATCATCTTAGACGCCGTCGCCCGATTGGCGCCGGGCGTTCTGGGAAACGTGGAAAGCGCGAGGGCCGAGTCGTTTGAACCCATCGAGGCTTCCGAGGACGGCGTGGGTTTGCTGGATTCCCCCCAGTACACGCGGCCTGCGGATTTCCGCGGATGGTCAGTGCCGGAAATTCTCTTGAGCGGGCGCCACGAAGACGTGCGGCGCTGGCGGCGGCGCGCCGCATTGGCGAAAACGCTGCGGAATCGCCCCGATTTGTTGGAGCATGCGCAGCTCAGCGCAGAAGATCGCGCTACCCTGGAACAGTTGAAAGGCAATGGAGTGTTGTCATGATCGACCGATCTTTACAAACTATTTACGACCGCAACAAGCGGACTGACATTCCGGAAATCCATCCGGGCGATACGATTCGCGTATACGTCAAAATCAAGGAAGGCGACAAGGAGCGGCTTCAGGCGTTTGAAGGGACTTTGATCGCCCGCAAGAATCAAGGTCTTGGAGAAACGATCACTGTCCGGAAAGTCAGCTTTGGCCAAGGCGTCGAGCGCATTTTCCCGCTGCACTCCAAAGTGATCGACCACATCGACAGAATTCGCACCGGCCGCGTTCGCCGGGCGAAGCTATACTATTTGCGAGGGCTGAAAGGCAAAGCCGCGCGCTTGCGGGAAAGAGAGTAGGCGGCTGCCGGCTCTCTGCGCGGCGATGCGTTGCACTCGCCAACTCGAAGCGCGGGCCTGGCGTCAAGGCTATCGGTTTGTCGCGGGCGTCGATGAGGTCGGGCGTGGCGCGCTG
>Ga0070741_10006735_pt1 | contig 24418 bp, 15 predicted proteins | sample Coa_R1_4_FD_66440 | JGI IMG/M metagenome (GOLD analysis project Ga0070741, IMG submission 66440) | Surface soil microbial communities from Centralia Pennsylvania, which are recovering from an underground coalmine fire - Coalmine... | ecosystem: Environmental > Terrestrial > Soil > Unclassified ...
GCCGGCCGTGTCCAGAATCTCGAGCTTCACGTCACCGGACGGATTCGCGAGGAAGTAATCGATCCGCGCGCCGGCCGCGGGATATTCGGGCCAGTCGGGACGTCCCTGCGACGCGTTGTAGTGGACGCGATACGCCGCCGCCGGCGTGAACAGGAACACGCTCACGTTGTCGAACGGTTTGATCGGAGCGGGCCTGAAGGCCTGCGCGACACCCGATTTCGCGCCGTCGTCGGATTTCGCGGCAGGCGTTTGCATCGACACGCGCACAACGTCCCGCCTCTCCTGCCTTTCCCGCCCATCCTGCCCATCGTTCGCCGTAGACGTCGGTCGTTGACGCTTGTTCATGCTCGCCGCGATCTGTCGCAGCGGCGCCACGTCGTCCATGATCCAGAACGATCGCCCCATCGTCGCGATCACGAGATCGCCGTGGTGCACCTTGATATCGGTCACCGGCGTGTTCGGCAGATTCAGCTGCAGCGACTGCCAGTGCTTGCCTTGATCGAACGAGACGTACGCGCCTTCGAGCGTGCCCGCGTAGAGCAAGCCTTCCTGTTCCGGATCTTCGCGCACGACGTGCATCGGCTGATCGGCCGGGATGCCGTTGTTGCCGTCCGTGAGCAACGTCCAGTGCTCGCCGTAGTCGTTCGTCATGTAGGCGTACGGTTTGAAGTCGTTCTCGTACATCCGATAGATCGACACGTACGCCGATCCTTTGCGATGCGGCGAGTCTTCGATCGTGTGCACGCGCCCACCCGGCGGCATCGGCGGCGTGACGTTCTTCCAGTGCGCGCCGTTGTCTTTCGTCACCCACACCGGACCGTCGTTCGATCCGGTCCAGAATACGCCCGGCTCGAGCCGCGACGATCGCATCGAGTACAACGCCGCGTAGACTTCCTCACCGGTCATGTCGCGCGTGATCGGCTCGCCCGACGTCACGTGACCTTCCGGTCCGTTCGCCGTCACGTCGGGACTGAACTTCGTCCAGTGCACGCCGCCGTCGATCGACTTATGCACGTACTGCGAGCCGTGATAGACGATGTTCGGGTTGTGCGCGTCGATCTCGATCGGCGATTGGCGCACGAAGCGATACATCATGTTCTGCGGCTCTTTGCCGTAGCGCTGCTGCGGGTTGATCCAGTAGTTCTGTTCCTGCCCGGTCGCCATGTTCATGCGACCGAACTCGCCCTTGCAATCGCCGTACACGATCTTTCCTGACGGGATCGGACGCACCTGGCCGCTCTCGCATCCAGGCAGCGGAATCCAGAGCTGACGCGGATCGTCTGGTCCCCACGCTGTCGGCGGGAACTGCGGTACCGCGAGGTTCTTGCCGGTGTCCTGCTGCGGACCGTAGATCAAGTACGGGAACTGCTCGTCCGCGTCGACGTGATACATCTCCGCCGTCGGCTGATTGTTCTGCGTCGACCAACTGCGCCCGCCGTCCTGCGTAATGTTCGCGCCGCCGTCGTTGGTCTCGATCATCACCTTCGGGTTGTCGGCGTTGAACCAGACGATGTGGTTGTCACCGTGCGGATCGGCAACGGTCGTGAACGTCTTGCCGCCGTCGGTCGATTTGTGGAGACCGAGCTCGGTCACCCACACTTCGTTTTCATCCTTCGGATTCGCGAAGACTTTGTTGAAGTAGAACGGCCGCGCACGCAGCGCCTGCGTGCTGTTCACGATCGTCCACTTCGCGCCGCCATCGTCGGACCGATAGAGCCCGCCCTTTGCCCCTTTCGCTTCGACTTGGGCGTAGACGACCTTCGGATTCGACTGCGCGATGTCGACCCAGACCTTGCCGATCAGATCGTCGGGCAGGCCGTTGCCCATCCGCGACCAGTGATCGCCGCCGTCGGTCGTCTTGTAGACGCCGCCTTCGCTTGCAGGGCCGCCGCTGATGATCGTCCACGGTTTGCGCTGCGCGCGCCACGCCCCCGCGTACAGCTCGTTCGGGTTCTGCCAGTTGATCGCGATCGACACGACACCAGTCTGATCGTTGATCGACAGCACCTTCTGCCAGGTCTTGCCGCCGTCCCTCGTGCGATAGACGCCGCGCTCCGGTCCCCACGCGAACGGATTGCCGACCGCCGCGACGTACGCGATGTCGGGGTTCTTCGGGTGGATCTTCAGCTGACCGATCTGCCCGACGTCATGCAGGCCGACGAACTGCCAGGTGCGGCCGGCGTCGGTGGACTTGTACACGCCGCGGCCGAGGATCACGTTCGATCGGATCGCTTCGCTGCCGGTGCCGACGTAAATCACGTTCGGATTCGAATCGGCGACGTCGATCGCGCCGATCGATCCGGTCGGGATCTGCCCGTCGCTGACCGGCATCCAGGTGATGCCGTAGTTGTCGGTCTTCCACACGCCGCCGCCGGTCGCGCCGAAGTAAAACACGTTCGGCTGCGTGCGGACGCCGACCGCGGCCGTCGATCGGCCGCCGCGATGCGGCCCGACCGATCGCCACTTCAAATCCTGATACGTGTTCGGGTTGACGATCGCGTTCGCGTTCGACTGCGCATGATCGCGAACCTGATTGACGGTGATGAGGCCGGTGATCGCGAGGGCGAACAGGATGGTCTTACGCATGAGGAAGTCCCCTTGTAGCGCAGGCTTTCAGGCCTGCTGCAACCGGCAGGGCTAAAGCCCTGCGCTACGGCTGTAGATCAATGCGAGATTTGCCATTGTAAGGCGTGTAGGTGCCGTGTGACGGCACGACTTCGACAGAAAGTTTCTCGCCGTCGACGTACACGACCAGAAAGTGATGCGGGTTGTCTTCGAGTTTCGGACCCGGCCGTGCGACGTGCTCGACGCGGACGTGATCGGCGGCTGCGAGCGTCTCGTATTCCCGAAGATCGGGCTCGGCTGTGTAGACGTACGTCGGCGCACCGCCGCCGCCCGAAATGATCTGGTCGAGTCGATGCGCCCTGCCGTCGCGCGTATAGTGCTCGGTCCAGTGATCGAACAGATGATCGTGGCCGGCGAGGAACAGCTTCACGTGATGCTTCCGAAACAGCGGCATGTAGAGGCCACGAATGACCAGCGCCTGCGGCGACAATCCGCCGGCCGCGACCGGCGTGCCGTTGGGCAATAGCTGCGACGAGGAGGCGCCGCTGTACCGGCCGGACGAAAACGCCGGATGGTGCATGAACACGACAATGTTCTTGTAGCGGTTCTTGTCGAGGTGATCGAGTTGGTCGCTCACCCACGCGAGCTGCGTAACGTCGCCGGGAATGTTCGAATCGAGACCGATGAGAAACGTGTTGCCGAACGCGATGGAGAACGTGGCGTAACCGGCCAGCCGGCGCGGCGATCCTTCCGGCGGAATCAGTTTCGAGACCGCCGACAGCGTGTTATGCAGCCCAATCGAATGATCCGGATCGCCGGCAGGCATGCCGGTCACGTCGTGATTGCCGGGCACAAAGAAGAACGGCAGGTTCGCACCTTTCGTGACGCGCTCGACGATCGGTGTGAACACATCGTTCCATCGCTCGCTGTCAGGACCGCGCCACACCGCATCACCTGACTGCACGACGAACCGGACGCGATCGGGGCCGCCGTTCAGCGTTTTCACTTTTTCCAGCAGCGCGTCAATCACTGCACGATGATCGGGCTCTGTTTCCGGCTTCGCGGGGAGCAGCCGTCGCGCGTCCGCGCCTTCAGGTACACGGCAGTCACACCGCGTGTCGCCGTACGCGATGAACGCGAATCGCGTGATGTTCGCCGACGCCGCTTCGGACGGCAGCGGCGTCGCCGGCGGAGCGATCGGCCGCACGCGCGTAAACGTTGGCAACGGACCAGGTATCGGCTGCGCTTGCTGTCCGTACACAATGCAACCGCAGAGCACGCTCAGACCACTCAGCAGAAGAAAACCGGGGCGACGCATAAACGCGGATGTTAGCATTCCCGGCTGCTCCACCGTCTTACCACCATGACCCGCTTCCTGCAGGCCGTCCGCGTCCCGACACTCCTGACGCTGTCGCTCGCCATCGCCGCCACGACGACGATGTTCAGCGTCGTTGATGCGGCGCTGCTTCGTCCGGTTCCGTTTTCAGAGCCGGATACGATCGCGATGCTCTACGTCACACGGACGACACCGCAGGAGGGTACGGTGCGCCTGCGCTGGTCGCGTCCAGTCATCGGCGCGCTGGACGACGCCGTCGCCCACGCGTCGAACTCGGCGTTCGACACGATTGCGTCGGTCTCCGGCGCCAACGTCACGATCGCCGGCGGCGGCGATGGAGCGGAGCAAGTGGAGGGCGAGCTCGTGTCGCCGTCGTACTTTCGCGCGCTTCGTGTCGCGCCGTCGCTCGGTCGCGTGTTTCGCGCCGACGAGGACGCCTCGCCGAACAGCGCGATGGTCGCGGCACTGAGTGACGGCGTCTGGCATCAGCGGTTTCATTCGGATCCGGACATCGTCGGGAAGACCGTTCGGGTCAACGATGTGCCGCTGACGATCGTCGGCGTGCTACCGGCTGGTTTTGCCGGCATCACGGGCCGCAGCGTGATCTGGATTCCGCGCGTGATGGCGCCGCAGCTCACCTACGCGGACTATCTCGTCACGCCTCAACACTTCATCAGCGTGGTCGCGCGCCTGCGAAGCGGCGTGTCGATGGAGCGGGCCAATGCCGAGCTCGCGACCTATGCCGTCGGTCTCGCCGACCGCGGCGCGGCGACGGACGCGGCGTGGGGCGCGGTGGCGGTTCCGATCGGCGACGCGCGCATCGACGGCACCCTCCGTCGATCGGTGCTTCTGCTGCTGGCCGCGGCGCTCTGCGTGCTGGCGATTGCGTGCATCAACGTCGCGTGCGTGCTGCTCGCGCGCGGACAGGTCCGTCGGCACGAGTTCGCAGTCCGCCTGGCACTCGGCGCCAGTCGCGGTCGCGTGATTCGCCAACTGCTGACCGAGGGGCTGCTGCTGGCGGCGATCGCCGGCGTTTGCGGAACCGTCGTCACCTTCTGGGCGACGGACGTGCTCGCGCGCAGCGCGCCGGGCATCGCCCCCTTGATGCGCAACGACTACGCGGCTGTCGGCTCGTTCGCCACGCCATCAGTCGACATGCGCGTGCTGCTGTTTGCGATTGCAACCACGATCGTCACCACGGTTGGCTTTTCGCTCGCGCCGGCCCTACAGGCATCCCGGCCCGATCTCGTGCCCGACTTGAAAGCCGATGCGCGCAGCGGACAGCGTCATCCAGCATTGGCGGCACTGGTCGCGACAGAGGTCGCGATGGCGGTCGTGCTGGTGGCCAGCGCGGGGCTGCTGCTCGAGAGCTTCTCGCGGATCAACGGCCGGCGCGTCGGGTTTTCGAGCGAGCGCGTCATCACGTTCTGGATCCGCCCGCCCAGCTCACGGTATCCGCCACAAGCCGGACCCGCGATCCTCGAACGAATTCTGGCGCGCATCGAGCGCGTGCCGGGCGTCGACGCCGCCGCCGTGAACCGATGCGTGCCGTTCACCGGCTGCGCTCGCACGGTCGCGTTCTTTCCCGATCGCGACAACCGCACCCCGCCGATGGTCGGTCGCCACTACACGTCGCCGGATTACTTTCGTGCGCTCGGCATCCCGCTGATTGCCGGTCGCGTGTTGAACGCGGACGATCGCGCGGGACGACCGCCGGTCGCGGTCGTCAACGCGAGCGGTGCGCGGCGGTTCTGGCCGGGCGAGAGTCCGATCGGCAAGCGTGTCTGGTTCGGAACGACAACTGGCCCGTTTTCGGATCCGTCCCACGCAGTCGAAATCGTCGGAGTCGTCGGCGACGTCAAGTACGAAGGCGTCGAACAAAACGACACGAGCCGCGCCGATTTCTACACGTCCTTCCGGCAGTTTGCGTACCCCGACTCGATGATCGTCATCAAAGCGAGTGCAGGGGCGACGTCGCTGTTGCCGGCATTGCGCGCCGCCGTGGCGGAGGTCGATGCATCGACGCCGATCTTCGACGTGCAATCAGTCGATGACCGCATCGATCTCGCGACCGCCCGTCCTCGCTTCAACGCGACGCTCGTCGGCGCGTTCGCGATGCTGGCGCTGATCCTGGCGGCTACCGGCGTTTACGGCGTGCTGTCGTACAGCGTGTCGGTTCGGATGCGCGAGCTCGGCATCCGTCTCGCGCTCGGGGCCGACGACCGCCGGCTCGTGGCGATGGTCGTCGGTCAGGGTCTCCGGCTGGCGGCGATCGGCGGCGTGTGCGGCGTCGCGCTGGCGCTGGCTGTCGGCCGGCTGTTGCAATCGGTGCTCGTCGATGTCGCTGCCACCGACACCCGAGTCCTCGCGTCGGCCGCGGGTGTCATGCTGCTTGCGGCTCTCGGCGCCGGCGTCATCCCGGCCCGTCGCGCGGCGGCCGTCGATCCGCTTACAGTATTGCGTCATGAGTAACGCACCGAATGCGCAGCGGGTCATCGATGATTTGCGGGAACTCGCCGCGCGAACGTCAACTGCCGACGGCGCCCAACGCCTCGCGTGGGGACCGGTCTGGCGCGAGGCGCGTGAGTGGTTCCGCGGAAAGATCAGCGCGCTCGGGTTGGCGATCGACACCGATTCAGCGGGCAACAACTGGGTGACGCTGCCCGGTGCCTCGTCGAAAAGCGTCCTGGTCGCGAGCCATCTCGATTCCGTGCCCAACGGCGGTTGGCTCGACGGCTGCCTCGGCGTCGTCGCCGGCCTCGAAGCCTTGCGGATGTATGCGGGCACCAAGCCACCCGTCACGCTACGGCTCGTCGACTGGGCCGACGAAGAGGGTGCGCGATTCGGACGCAGTTTGCTCGGATCGGCCGCGGCCGCCGGGTCACTCAAGGTCGACGAAGTGCGACACCTCGTCGATCGGCAGGGGACGAAGCTCGTTGACGCGCTGCAGGAGAACGGCGTCGCACTCGACGCGATGCTGAACGCGCACGCGGAGTTGAAGAAGATCGATGCGCGCGCGTATCTCGAGCTGCACATCGAGCAGGGACCCGTGCTCGAGTCGATGAACAAATCGACCGGCGTCGTCCTCGGCACGTTCGGCGTCGAGCGTCACATGCTGCGATTCACCGGCCAGGCCGCTCACTCGGGATCGACGCCGATCCCGATGCGGCGGGATGCGTTTCTCGCGGCGGCGCAAGCGGCGCTGGCGTTCCGCGAGATTGCGAAGCACCACTCGAAACCGGGCGCCGGCGTCGTCTGCACGGTCGGCGTCGTGAACGTCGAACCGAAAATCGTGACGGCCGTTCCCGGCGTCTGCGAGATCTCGCTCGATCAACGCGCGCTCGATCCGAACGTCCTCGCGGCGATGTTTCGCGACGCGCACGAGGCCGCGGATCGCGCGGCGAAAGACAACAACGTCAGCGTGGAGTGGAAGTTGATCTGGCGGATCGAGCCGCGGCCGTTCGACCCGACGCTCCTGCGGCTGTGCGAGGAAGCGGTGCGCGAAGAAACCGGGGAAGCGCCGCGCCTGCCGTCGGGGCCGCTGCACGACGCGGCCGAAATGGTGCCGCACATGCCGGTCGTGATGATGTTCGCGTACTCGTCGAACGGCCTATCGCACTGCAAGGAAGAAGACACGCCGCTGCCGCATCTCGAGAAGACGATTCGCGCGTACTTGCGCCTCGTAAAGAAGACCGTGGACCACGTGGCCGCGCAGGTATAATCCGCGCGGCACGTGCCCCTCTCTGCCGGATCACGACTAGGCCCATACGAGATACAGACGCCGCTCGGCGCCGGCGGCATGGGCGAAGTCTATCGGGCGCGTGATACCCGCCTCGATCGCATCGTCGCCGTCAAGGTCCTGTCCGACGCGTTGAGCGGATCGTCCGACCTCCGCGAGCGGTTCGATCGCGAAGCGCGCGCTGTCGCCGCGCTGAACCATCCACACATCTGCACCCTCCATGATGTGGGCCACGAAGGCGGCGTCGATTTTCTGGTGATGGAATACGTCGACGGCGAGACGGTCGCCGATCGACTGAAGACCGGACCGCTGCCCATCGCGGAGGTGCTCCGCTACGGCATGCAGATCGCGGACGCGCTCGATCGCGCGCACCGCGCCGGCATCATCCACCGCGATCTCAAACCCGGCAATGTGATGCTGACCAAGTCCGGCGCGAAGCTGCTCGACTTCGGTCTTGCGAAACACGCGGCACCGCACGCGGCGGCCGGCGTCACGCTGATGCCCACGACGCCGGCGAACCTGACGGCGGCGGGCACAATCCTCGGTACGTTCCAGTACATGGCGCCGGAGCAGCTCGAAGGCCGTGACGCCGACGCGCGCACTGACATTTTCGCATTCGGCACGCTGCTGTACGAGATGGCGACCGGTCGCAAAGCGTTTGACGGCAAGACGCAGGCGACGTTGATCGCGTCCATTCTCGACCGCGAGCCGCAGCCCGTGACGACCGTCGTGCCTGCCGCACCGCCGGCACTCGAACGCGTGATCCGGATCGCGATCGCGAAGGATCCCGACGATCGGTGGCAGACCGCGCGAGACATGCTGCGGGAGCTCAAGGAAGCCGCCGGCGTCACGACGTCGGTGATCACGACCACGCCGGCAACGGGCGCGATCACCATGCCGACCGCGCGATCATCGCGGCTGCCGTGGATCCTTGCGGCACTGGCGAGCATTCTCGCCGTTGCGGCCGTCGTGTTCGCCCTTCGGAAGCCGGAGGAGGCACCCGCCGCGATCTCGCGCTTCGTCCTGTCGTCCCCACCGAAGACACAATTCACGTCGAACACGATCGTCTCGGCGGCGCCGAACGGACGCTACCTGGCCTTTACCGCCGGCGCCGAAGGGAGTTCGCAACTCTGGCTGCGACCGCTCGAGTCAGCCGAGGCGGTGCCGGTGGCCGGGACGGCCGGCGGTGGCATCGCGTTCTGGTCGCCGGACAGCCGGTATCTCGGATTCTTCGCCGACGGAAAACTGAAGAAGTTGCCGATCTCCGGCGGGCCACCAATCGTGATCTGCGATGCGCCCGTCGTCGGCAACAACCGCGGGGGCGCCGCGTGGGGATCCAAAGACGTGATTGTGTTTCAGCCGGCCAACGAAGGCCCGCTGCATCGAGTCGCCGCCGGCGGCGGCGCCTCGACGCCCGCGACGACGCTCGACAAGAAGGACGGCGAGACGGCGCACCGATATCCCACCTTCCTTCCAGACGGCGATCATTTTCTGTTCGTCGCGCTCCCTTCGCGATCCATTGTGCTGGCGTCCTTGAGTTCGCCGGAACGGAAGACGCTGTTCAAAGCGGATTCGAAACCCGTGTTCGCGCGTCCGGGGTACGTCCTGTTCCTGCGTCAGAATACGCTGATGGCGCAGCGGTTCGACACGAAGCGCCTCGACGTCGTCGGCGATCCGATCGCCGTCGGGCAGACCGTTCGATCGAATCCGGGATTCGGGTCGGCGGCATTCGCCGTTTCCGACAACGGGCTACTCACGTACGGCACAGGACTGGCCAGTAACAGCGGACAGGTGGCATGGGTCGACAAGAACGGTCGCGCAACGCCAGCACTCGAAGGCTCGTTCGATTACCGTGGCATCGCCCTGTCGCCCGACAGCAAACAAGTCGTCTCGCACCGGCATGAAGAACCCGCCGGCGGCGGCCTGTGGCTGACGGACATCGCGCGCGGCACGACATCACGGTTTACGTCGACCAACAGCCACGACGAATTCCCCGTGTGGTCGCCGGACGGAACGCAAATCGCGTTCGCGTCGAACCGCGATGAGAAGCGGTTCACGCTGTTCGTCAAGCCGGCGAACGGCGGCAGCGACGAGCGGCAGATATTCAAAGGCGGGAGTGACGCGATACCGACGGACTGGTCCGCAGACGGACGGTCCCTGCTGTTCATGATGAACAATCCGAAGACCGATACCGACGACGTGTGGCTGCTGCCGATGACCGGCGATCGCACGCCGCGGCAGTTGACGAACACGCCGTTCGAAGAGGCGGCGGCGCGGTTCTCGCCCGACGGCCGGTACTTCACGTACCTGACGAACGAATCGAAACGCTTCGAGCTGTATCTGCAGTCGGTCGCGCCGGGCGGCGGCAAATGGCAGATTTCGAACACCGGCGGTGCGTATTCGTACTGGCGCCGCGACGGTAAAGAACTGTACTACGTCACCCTTGATGGCATCGTCAAAGCGGTGTCGATCGATCTGCGCGGTCCGGCGCCCATCATCGGCACCGCGCGCGAGCTGTTCCGATCACGCAGCGTCGTCCGCAACGACGGATCGCCGCTCGACGTCGACACCGGCGGAGACCGTTTCATCATGGTCGTGCCGGTCGATCAAACCGAGGCGTCCGTGAGCGTCGTGCTGAACTGGACGGCCGCCTTTTCGACAAAGTGAAGTGAAAGGAACCGTGATGCGAAGTGTCTGCTGGCTGCTCATCGGACTCGCGGCGCTGGCGTTCGCCGTCGGCACGGCGAACGCGTTCATGCACACCACATTCCTGCTGGAACCCGTCGGCTTCTGGCGCGGCGCCGTCGGGTTCCTGCTGTTCGCTATCGCGATCCGGATGATGGACTCACGAAATGGCTAATGCCAGGTGCCATCTTCACTGCGCGGTGCTTTTCCCACGCGTAGCGCCGATCTGCTTGAGCAACTCGGCGACGGCGGTGTCGAGCTGAATATCTCTTCCTGAATAGCCCTCCCCCACTGGACGCGTGACCGGCACGTCGACCGGACGCGGATGCATTTCCATCGGCGTGCCATCGCTCGCGAAGATCTTGAACGACGGCATCCGCAGGTTCGAGCCGTCGATCAACTGCACGCCGCCGGTGTAGATGATCCATCCGGCCGTTGGCTCGCCGACGACTTTGCCTAACTTCAACGTCCGATACCCTTCGGTGAAGTCCTCGGCGTCCGACAACGAATGCTGATTCGTGACGAGGATCGTCGGCCGCTCGAGCGCGCGTTGGCCGAGGACCGACCGCGACGACACGGCATCGTATCCACGTCGCATCATGTTGAAGTATCCGCGCCGCGAGAGGACGTCTATCGCGTAGACATTCACGAATCCGCCGTTGTTGTTGCGCACGTCGATGACGACCCCGTCGCGTGACTGATTCTCGGCGTCGAGATCGATCAGCAACTGGTTGAGCGCCGTTTCGGACATGTCATACATGTGCACGTAACCGAGACGCCCGCCGCTCGCCTTCGCGACGTACTCGCGCCGCTGTTCGACCCACTGCCGATACCGCAGTCCTTTCTCGGTCGTCTGGTTCACCGGCTTGACGACGACGTCGTGCGTCGAGCCGCCGGCGGTCGACGAGACGGCGATCGAAACGCGGCGATCGATCGTGTGGTCGAGCAGCGCATCCAGATTCGTCCGCGGGCCGATCGTCTGTCCCCCGACGCGGACGAGGAAATCGCCGATCTTGATCCCTGCGAGCGCCGCGGGCCCGAGCGGGACGACGTTCGTGATCTTCAGGCGACCGTCCGACTCGAACGCGGCGCGATCGAAATCGACGACGAGACGGCCGACAGAGGTCTGCGTCGCCGAGGCCGGCGCCGAGATCCCCATGTGCGACGCGTTCAGCTCGCCGAGCATCATCGAGATGATCCGGCGCATCTCGTCTGGCGTGCGCGAACCGGCGACGCGCGGCTCGTACGCGGCTTTGACCGCGTTCCAGTCGACGCCGTTCATTTTGTCGTCGAAGAACTGATCGCGCAGGTACGTCCACGCTTCGTGGAAGGCTTCGAGCTTCTCGCGTTGGAAGTCGACGTCGAGCTCCGCCGTCACAGCGACCGGCTTCGGCTCGCGCCGATCGAGGGTGACGTTGAAGATGCGGCCGCGATCGAGGTAGACGACCTCTTTGCTGTCGGGTGTGAAGTACGCGCTGCTCTTCGATCCCGCGGTCGAGGTCAACTGGCGCGCGACCGACGGTTCCTTCGACAGTTCGTCCAGCGAGTAGACGTACAGGTTCTGCTGATTGGCCGCCGATGCGATCATCAGCAGCGTCTTGCCGTCGGGGCTGATCGTCAACCGATCGACATCGAGGCCCACCGGCAGCGAGCTCGCGCGACGACGAATCTCGTCGAAAACGATCTCCACGTGCGCTGGCGATGGCGGTGTGCGGCTGACGGGGGGAGCCGCATCCGCAGCGGGCTCGGGCTTCGGCGCTGTCTTCGGCTGTTCGTCCTTGAAGAGATCGCGGAACTGATCCTCGCGGAACTTCGGCGTGCGCGGAATCAGATCGACGCGAATCGCCTGTCCTGGTTCGGTCCGTTGGCCGCTCTGGAAGATCAGGTACGTCGCGTCTGGACTCCATGCGACCGACCCGCCGAAACTGTTGGCCAGAAACGTCACCGGCTTCGCGCTCGACGGTCCGCCGTCGACGCTCGCGACCGACACATTCGTGAAGGCTCTCGCGCCGACGGTCGTAAATGCGATGGATTTCGAATCGGGCGACCAGGCGAAATCACGCTGGTCGGTCATCGGCGGCACGTCGAACACGCCGGTGGCGACGAGCTTCTCCTGCTTCGACACAGGATCGATCACCCGCAGCTCGCGCGAATCGCGCTCGAACGCGATCCACTTGCCGTCCGGCGAGTAGCGCGGCTGATCGTCGCGACCGCTGCCGGTCGTGAGCGCCGTTTCCTGCTCGCTGGCGAAATCGTAGAGGAACAGGTGATTCGTGCCGCCTCGATCGGATCGATACGCGAGTCTTCGGCTGTCGGGCGACCACGCGAGTTCCGCTTCGTCACCGGCGCTGTTCGTCAACCGAACCGCATCGCCGCCGTCCTTCGCCGAGGCCGAGAACACCTCGCCGTGGACGATGAACGCGACTTTCTTCCCGTCTGGCGCGAGCGCCATCTCTCGAATCTGATCGCTGAACGCGCGATGCTCGATCGTCGTCGACGCCGGCGCGCCCCGTAACGCGATCGGCACTTCTTTCGGCTGACCGCTGGTCGTGTCGACCGTCCAAATGCCGAAGTCGCGCTCGAATGCGATCGTCTTGCCGTCTTTCGTGATCGACGGCCATAGCACGCGGCCGTCTTTGAACGTGGTGATTGGTTTGGCCGCGTTGCCCTGCGCGAGACCGGTACTCCAAATGTTCTGCGCGCCGCTGCGATCCGACATGAAGAACAGCGTCTTGCCGTCGCCGCCCCACAGGGGCCACGCGTCTTTCGCGCCGCCTGTGGTGACCTGCTGATACACCGGAGACAAGGCGGATCCTTTGGACCCGGCGTTCACGATCCAGATCTCGCTTTCGTCGAGATGGCTGTGTCCCTTGCGCCACCACTGTGCCGATGCGTTCGCGCGCGCCGAAATCGCGATCGCATCGCCGCTCGGTGCCGGGACGCCGAAGTACTCCGTCGCGTAGCGGTCGGCGGCCACCGGCATCGGCATCCCGCCATCCACGTTGACGCGGTACACATCGAGCATGCCCGATAGATCGTGGCTGCCGCTCGAGAAGTACACATACTTGCCATCCGGCGACCACCCGCTCACCTGCTCCATCGCATCGTCGAACGTCAGCCGCGCGAGGTCGCCGGTTGCCAGCGTCAGGACGTAGACGTCACCGTTGCCGGTGCGTGTCGATGTGAACGCGAGTTTCCTGCCGTCGGGCGAAAACAGCGGGCGGGACTCGTTGGCGGGATGCGACACGAGCAGCCGCGCATCACCACCACGCGACGGCACTTCCCAGATGTCGCCGCCGCTGACGAATGCGATCGTGGATCCATCGGGCGAGATGCCCGGTTCGGCGAAGGACGGAAGCGGGCCGCCGGCGTCGGCGAGCGCGAGCACGGCGGCCGCGAGCGCGAGCAGGATTTTCATCCCGCCATCTTACCGACCGGACACCCGCGACGCCATGGAGCTTTTCGCAAAATGATCGACGGACGGCAACGTCTTGAAGACCGGCGCCGCCTGACGATACGTCTCGACGAGGTAATCGAAATCGAAACTCGCGACTGGCGCGAACGATGGCGTGGCCGTGCGCGCACGTTCGTCGATGCGCGAGAGAAGCGCGGCGCCGAGTCCCGGTTTCGTCGACGCGTAGATCGTCGCCCGACGCAGCGTCTCCATGTGCACGATGATGGGCGCCTCGGGAGTCAGCAGCGCGAGTGTGTCGTCGACGAGCTTCGACGTGTCGTATGTGGGATCGATATCCTGCCACCCTTTGCTGCCCATCGGCAGCGTCTTCGCGCCATGCGTGTCGAATGGGAAGCAGATGAGCGGTGGTCCTGCGAGCACGGGCACTGCGGTCAACAGCACGAGCGAAGCCACAGCAGCGAATGCGAATCGGATCATACGGCCCTCCTGTTTGAGAGGACGGCCGGTGACAGCTTTTGTTATCCCGCCTCCGCTACCGCTTCGACGTGGCGAGCCAGGATCTCCAGAACGTCACGTCGCCGAGTTCGAGCGATTCCCACCACGCATCGAGCGCCGCGCGATCGAGACGCAGGACTGCGTCTTTCGTGACCCCCGTTGGCGGCGGAATGCGCGCCGCCAGCGCGGCGAAGACATCACCGCGATCGCGCGCATCGACGCGCGAGAGCAGGTGCCACAACGTCAGCGCGTCGCGGTGATGCGCTTCGCGGAACACGGTCTGCAGCGCCTCGGGGCGAACCTCGGCGCGACCGAAATCGAATCGATCGAGCGCCGCATGAAACGCGGGCGTCGCATCGTCGAACGACGGCGTGCCTGGACCGTAGACGGCGTTCATCGACGAGGATGCGCCGCCGGGAACGAACGATTCGCGTCCGTGGGATTCGAACGCGACCCAGCCGACGTCGACCGACAGACGTCCCGATCCTTCGTCGTCGACGTGCAGCGTGTACTCACAACCGAGATCGGTGGCCGTCGCCGACGGCGTGTCGACGACGAACTGTCCGGGTGGTGCCGTGATGATGGCGTGGATCGTGCCGCGTTGCAGTGAGAGTTGATGATGATCGGCGCTCGTCTCGACAAAGCGCACGCGCGAGTTCGGTTCGACGGTGACGTTGCCGATCGCGCCGACGGCGATGCGCGCGCGCGACGACGCATCGGTCGTCAGCGTCTGACCGACGGCGAGCTTTGCCGATGCCGCGACGGCATGTGCGCCGACGCGGGGCGATCCGTTCAGCGCGTTGACTTCCCACGACGCCGCCGGCGTGCGCCACACGACGGACACCGCCAACGTCACGACCGCCGCCATTGCGGCCAGTGGCCCCCATGCGCGTACGTAGTGTCCGCCTTTAGGCGGACCTTCGGCCCCGCCCCGGCGGATGTAGGGCGGGTCTTTTTGGACCCGCCGGGGACGGTCGTTGTATCGCAGCGGCGCGAGCGCGCGCTCGAGTCGCTGGACCTCCGGATCCGGCGTCCCCGATCCGTCCCACAGATAGTCGTCGCTCATGCCTTGCTTCCCAGCACTTCGCGAAGCATCGTCATGCCTCGGTGCAGATTCACGCGAACGGATCCCGGGGTGAGGCCGGTCTTGGCCGCAATCTCGTCACCGGTCATTCCTTCGACAAGACGCATCATGAGCGTTTCGCGATATGCCTCCGGCAGGCGGCGAATGGCGTCGAGCGCCGCGAGCGTCTCCGACTCGATCGGGTCGCCGCCGGGTACCTCGTCTGGCAACGCCGTTTCTTCGCGCCGCCGACGCAGGTGATCGATCGCACGGTTGCGCGCAATGGTCCCGAGCCAGCCGCCGAAGGCCGCCGGATCGCGGACGGTGTTGATGCGCTTGAACGCGATCAGGAACACGTCCTGCACGAGGTCGTCGACCTCCGCGCGGGGCACGCGGCCGAGCAGGATGGCGTGGACCATTCGCGCGTAGTCGGCGTAGAGATGGTCACTCCACTCCACCGGCTACTCAGAATGACGGAGTGAAAAGCACGGATGTTAACCATGGCAGATGGCAAATGGCTCATGGCTAATGGATGTACCCGGCCAGGTACGTCCATCGGCCATCTGCCATTTGCCACTTGCCATGATCACCGTTGATCCGTCGTCTTTTTCGCCGGCGTCAGCGTTTGCTTCCCCTTCTCGAGGTACGGGACGCCGTGCTCCATCCAGTCGGGCTTCGGCGCGCCGAGGAAGAAGTAATCGAAGTACTGCGCCATCGCGATCGTCCAGTGCTTCTGATTTTCGCGCTGCCGCAGCCCGTGCTTTTCGCCGTTGTAGGTAAACATGTACGCCTCTTTGCCGAGGCGACGCATCGCGGTGAAGAACTGGATCCCCTGCTGCCACGGCACCGCATCGTCTTCATCGTTCGCCATCGTCAGGTACGGCGTGTGGATCTTTTCGATCCAGAAGAGCGGTGAGTTCTCGATGTAGAGCGCCGGATTCTGCCACGGCGGCACGCCGATGCGGCTTTGCGTCCTTTCGTACTGGAACGCGCGAGACATGCCGGTGCCCCAGCGGATGCCGCCGTAGCCGCCGAACATGTCGTCGACGGCGGCGCCGGCTTCGACGGCGCGGAAGATGTTCGTCTGCGTGATCATGTACGCGATCTGATACCCGCCCCAGCTATGGCCCTGGATGCCGATCCGCTGCGGATCGACGAAGCTGCCCATCGACTCCACTTTCTGGATCGCCGGGAGCACGCACTTCAACGCGCTCTGACCCGGATAGCCGATGTCGTACACGATGTCCGGCTGCAGGATGATGTAGCCGTTGCTCACGTAGCGCGTGACGTTGATGCTGCTGCCGCCCGGCGCCGGCGCGACGTACCGGTGCAAGTTCTGCGTCAACTGCTCGTAGATGTACACGAGCATCGGGTACTTCTTGTTGGGATCGAAGTTCTCCGGTTTCGTCAGAATCGCCTTCAGGTGCTTGCCGTCGGCGTTGACGTAGTCGATCAGTTCCGACGTGCCCCAGTTGTATTCCGCCTGCTGGGGATTCGCGTCGCTCACCTTTTTCATGTCGGTGAACGAGCCGCTCGAAATCCAGATGTTCGGAAATTCTTCGAAGCGCGACAGCGTGAACGCGTACACGTCGGCGTCGCGCGCCTTCAGCGGGACGCCAAACTGCTTGTCGAGCATCGCGAGCTTCTGCGGATCGGCGGTCGCGTTGATCGTCACGCGGTAGATGCCGCTGGCTTTGGTGCGATCGTCGGTCGCCGACAACAGCACGGGACGCGTTGACGACACGCTCGGCGGATCCGGACGCCGCTGGCGCAGACCTTCTTCGTTCTCGGTCGATTCCTGCGCCGGCTCGGTCCGCGCGTACCGGAACACGATCTCGTTCTTGCGTCCGGCGCCGTTGGTAACGTTTCGACCGCCGCTGCCGTCGGTGTTCACCGACCAGATGTCGTACCGGTCGTACAGCAAGACCGCTTTGTCGCCGTCCACCCACCCAGCGACGCCGTACGGCTGCGGATAATCGGGATGATCGTCGGTCTCGCTCTGGAATTTCACGCCAAGCTTGCCGGTGAGGTTGGTCTTGGCGCCGTCGGCGCGCACGACGTACCAGTTGTTGTCGTGCTGATCGAAGTACAGAACGACATTACCGCTCGGCGCGAGATACGCCTGGAATCGCGCCTCGTTCAGAATCTTCTGCCGCGATCCGTCCGCGAGCTTCACCATGTAGTAGTCGTCGTAGGCGCCGTCCCACGAGATCAGCTGGCGGTACGGCACGTCCGACACACCGAGCGCGCGCTCTTTGTTGTCGTTCGTGCGGACGTCGGGCATGTCCGCTGACGCGAGCTGCGTGAACGTCTTGTCGGCGATGCTCACGACCGCGCGATAGTTGCGCTTCTTCTCTTCCTCGGCGCGCACCTTCTGCATCGGCTGCAGTTCCGGATCCTTGTAGTTCCAGATGTCCACCTGGATGGCGTCCGGATTCGGCTCGGCATCGACATGCGGCGGCGCGGTGCCGAAGAACAGTCGAGACCCATCCTTCGAAAACTCGACACGGCCGAACTCGCTGACCGTCAGCGAGGCATTTACGGGCACCGGCATCGCGCTCGCCGTATCCGTCCTCGTCGCCCAGTGATAGAGCTTGTAGACCGGCACGGGCGACTTGAACTCGTCGCGATCGCTGATGAACGCCGCCTGCGAGCCCGTGCTGTCGAACGTGAACGACTTGTAGTTCCCTTCGCCCGTCAGCAGCGTCTTGCGCGCGCCGGTCGCGAGCCCGCGGGCGTACGCGCCGTCCTTGGCCGCCGCCTTCGACGTGACCCCGTAGGCCACCCACGCGCCGTTCTTGCTGATCGCGTAGTCGCTGACGTCGGCGACCGTCGTCACGGCGCCGGAGTAGAGATCGCGAATCACGAGATCGGTGCCGGTCGTTTTTCTCGGCCGCACTTTCGGAACCGCGGGCGGCGGATTTTCTGCGACGAGGTACACGACGACCTGCGGCGTTTCCTCTGCGATATGGAAGCTCTTCACGTGCTCGGCGGCGACGGTCACCTGGCCGTTCGACAGGTTGATGTAGCCGACGCCGGCTTTCGGCATCTCCTCCGGCTTCTTCTTCGCCTTGCGTGCCTTGTCGACATCGGCGCGTAATGGCGCGACCGAGAACAACACGAAATGGTTGTCGGAGGTGATTTGCGGATCGCGCCCGCGTGGCGCGCGGAACTCCGCGTTCGTTTTCAGATTGCGGACGACGAGCTCGCCGTCGGCGTCCTGAGGGACGAGCGCGTACGCGAGCCAGACGCCGTCGGACGAGAGCTTCGTTCCCTGAATCGACTTCCACGTGTCGTAGACATCGTGGGTGATCGGTTTTTTCGTTTGACCGTAGGCAGGCCTCACGGCCTGCGCTACACACGCAACGAAGACGATCGCTGTGACGATCGGTGCCCGCCAACGCCGTGCGCGCATAGGTACCTCTTAGAGTGGTGGAAGCTTTGGATTGCCGACGTGTTGCCCGTTGATGATCTCGTACTCGTAGGTCATCTTGAACGTGGAGCGACCCGCGATCAGCACGTGCGCGACCGACTCGATCGATATCGGGACGCGCACACCGGAGATTTTCTCGTAGCGGCGGACGATCTCGACGCGACGCGTCCAGAACGACGGTGGCTTCGACAGCTTGCCCTCGATGCGTCGCAGCTCGCCTTCATCCTCGACGTAGATCGCCCCTTCGACCAGCAGCGTGTCCTTGCGTTTCGGTGTGATCGCGACCTGGTGGAGCCCTTCGCCGGTCGGTACCGGGTCGCGGAAGATGTAGTTCTCCGGCGTCACCGACGCCTTCTGCGGCTCGCGCGCCGCCCAGATCTTCTGCTCGCCGTCGAGCGCCGCGCGCAGGACGTGGTTGCGAATGTAGCTGTTGCCGCCCTCGGCCACGATTTCGTACCGGAGTCCGCGCTGCTCGTCGAACTCGGTCCAGGCATCCATCCATGCTCTCGCGCCGAAATGCGGATTGCTCGCTTCGAGATGACGCAGCGCGCGATACGCGACGGTGGCGGTTTCGCCGCGGGCGAGGAACCGCTGCAGCGCCGCATTTTGGACGGTCGCGACAGAGAGCGCCGCTACGAACAGGATGGACTTGATGCGGGGGATTCTAGCGCAACTGCGTCAACCGCCGCTGCGGCTGCGGATCGCCAATGTGCCGGCCGTCGATCGATTCGTATTCGTAACTCATCCGGAACGTCGAGCGGCCCGCCACCAGCACGTTCGCGACTGATTCCACCGCGACCGGCATGCGGAACCCGGACACGCGACGGAACCAGCGGATGACGTCGACGCGGCGCGTCCAGAACGAGGGCGCCTTCGTCATCCGGCCCTCGAGGCGGACCAAATCGCCATCGTCGGGGCTCAGGAAGATGGCGCCGTCGATCGAGAGGACGTCTTTCTTGCGCGGCTTCACGGCGACCGACAAGAGTCCGTCGGGCCGTTGGGTCACTTCGTCGAACTGATAATTTTCGGACGTGAACCCGGCGCGTTCGGGAGTGCCGGCGCGCCACAGGTCCGCTTCCGATTTCAGCGCGGCGCGGAGCACGTGCGTGCGGATGTACTCGGAACCGCCTTCGCCGATCACGTCGTATCGAAATCCATCGCGGTCGGACTCGGTCCACACGTCCATCCACGCGGCCGAATCGAATTTGTCGTTGTGGGCTTCGAGGTGTCTGAGGGCGCGAACTTGCTTCGGCGTGGGATCCGGCAACGCCAGGAATCGTTGCACCGCCTCATCCTTCGCCGCAGCGAACAGATGAGCTGTCGTCACGAACGCGATCGCGATCACGCAGAGGCGCCGCACGCCTCAGCGTTTAAGCAAATGCCGCGCCTCCGTCACGATGCGAATGGCCTCGTCGCGCGTGGGCGCGAGTGCCGTCAGATGTCCCATCTTGCGCCCTCGGCGTGCCGAGCTTTTACCGTACAGATGGAGTTTGACCGACGGGTGTGAGAGCGCTGCGGACCAATGTGGTTCGCCCGTCTCCCACAAATCGCCCAGCAGGTTCGCCATCGCCGCCGGTTGCAACAGATCCGTCGCGCCCAGCGGCAGACCGCAGATCGCGCGCAGCTGCTGCTCGAACTGACTGGTGCGGCAGGCGTCAAACGTCAGGTGACCCGAGTTGTGCGGGCGAGGCGCCATCTCGTTCGCGAGCAGCCTCCCGTCGCGCGTGACGAAGAACTCGACGCAGAGGATGCCGATGTACTCGAGCGCCTCCATCACGGTTCTCGTCACATCGATCGCCTGCTGCGCGAGCGCCGGAGAAACGGCCGCCGGCGCGGCCGAGACATCGAGGATGTGTTTTTCGTGCGCGTTCTCGATCGCTCCGAAATGCGCCCATTCCCCCGCAACACCACGCGCGCCGATGACCGAAATCTCCCGGTCGAGATCGATGAACGCCTCGAGCACCGCTTCCTGACGTCCGACGGCGTCCCACGCGGCGCGTGCGTCGTCCGCGCACGTGACGGAGGCCTGCCCTTTGCCGTCGTATCCGAAGCTCGCGGTCTTCAGCACCGCCGGGCATCCGATCGATGCGATCGCCGCCTCGAGTTCGTCGAGCGTTTTCACGACCGCGAACGGGACGACGGGCACGCCGTTGTCGCGAAGGAACGTCTTTTCGCGGATGCGATGCTGCGCGATGTGCAGCGCTCGACCATTCGGCCGCACGATGGCGTGCTCTGCGGCCACAGCGGCCGCGGACGCCGACACGTTCTCGAACTCGAACGTGACGACGTCGACGTTCTGCGCGAACGTGCGGACGGCGTCCAGATCGTCGTAGTCGGCGACGACTTCGACGTCCGAGATCTGGCCGGTCGGCGTGTCGTGTTCCGGCGCGAGCGTGTGGACGCGGTAGCCGAGGCGGCGCGCCGCCATGGCGAACATGCGCCCAAGCTGACCGCCACCGAGAACGCCGATCGTGGATCCTGGCGGGATCACAGCCGCCTACAACGTTTGCGATCGCACATCGGCAGCCGTGTCGTCTCTATATTTCTGGAGCTTCGCGCGCAGCTCGGGCCGACTCGTCCCCAAGATCGCCACGGCGAGGAGCCCCGCATTGGCGGCGCCTGATGCACCAATCGCCACCGTCGCGACCGGGACGCCTTTCGGCATCTGGACGATCGACAGCAGTGAATCGAGTCCGTTGAGCGACGCGCTCTTGACCGGAACGCCGATCACCGGCAACACCGTCTGTGCCGCGACCATTCCGGGCAAATGCGCGGCGCCACCGGCGCCCGCAATAATCACTTCGATCCCGCGGCTTGCGGCAGTGGTTGCGTAATCAGCCATCCACTGGGGCGTGCGATGCGCCGACACGATCTGGCACTCGTGCGAAATCCCGAATTCGGACAGGATCTGGTCCGCGTGGCTCATCGTCTCCCAGTCCGACTTGGAGCCCATGATCACGCCGACCAACGGCTTGTCGCTCACGACGCCTATTTGACCACAACTTGTTTCTGTGGGTTCGGCGGATTCCGTGGTTAAGATCAACGGTTATGAAATGCGCTTTCGCTGTTCTGCTTGTTGCGATCGCCAGCCCCGCCTTCGCGCAGACACCGGCGCCGAAGATCGAGCTGAAGTACACCGAGTTCAAGCTGCCCAACGGTCTGACCGTCATCCTTCACGAGGATCACAGCGTCCCGATGGTGTCGACGAACATGTGGTACCACGTCGGCTCGGCGCGCGAGAAGCCGGGTCGAACCGGTTTCGCACATCTGTTCGAGCACCTGATGTTCATGGGTTCGGGACATGTGAAGCTTGGCGAGTTCGACGAGTGGCTCGAAGAGAGCGGCGGCGACAACAACGGGTCGACGGAAAACGATCGGACGAACTACTGGATCAACGTGCCGTCGAATTCGCTGGAGCTCGCGCTGTTCCTCGAATCCGATCGCATGGGCTACCTGCTCGATTCGATGACGCCGAAAACGGTCGACGCGCAGCGTGATGTCGTCAAGAACGAGCGTCGCCAGAGCTACGAGAACCGCCCGTACGGGCTCGCGGAACCGACGCTCGACGAACTGCTGTATCCCGCCGGTCATCCGTATCACTGGCCAGTGATCGGGTACATGGAAGATCTGACGGCCGCGAGTTACGACGATGTGGTCGAGTTCTTCCGGCAGTATTACGCGCCCGCCAACGCGAGCCTCGTGATCGCCGGTGACATCGATCCCGTCAAGACGCGCGCGCTGGTCGAGAAGTGGTTCCGAGACGTGAAGCCGGGACGGTCGCCGGAAAAAATGACGGCGCCTCCAGCGGAGCTGACGACCGTGGTGAAGAAGACGCTGACGGATCGCGTGCAACTGCCGCGCGTCTACGATGCGTGGCTGACGCCCCCGCACTTCCAACCGGGCGACGCCGCGATGGACGTCGTCGGCGACATCCTCGCCGGCGGAAAGAACTCGCGCCTGTACAAACGGCTCGTCTACGACATGCAGATCGCGCAGGACGTCAACGCGGGCCAGCAGTCGCAAGCGTTGTCGTCGCAGTTCCAGATCGTCGCGACGGCGCGGCCGGGCCACACGATCGCCGAGATTCAAAAGGTCGTCGACGAAGAGATCGCCAGACTGCAGAAAGAACCACCGACTCAGCACGAACTGCAGCGATCGATCAATCAGATCGAAGCATCGTTCTACAACCGGATGGAACGCGTAGGCGGATTCGGCGGCACGGCGGATCAGTTGAACGCGTACTTCACCGAGGCCGGACGGCCCGATTACTTCAACGAAGATCTCGCCCGCTATCGAGCGCTGTCGCCGTCGGACATCCAGGCCGCGGCCCAGAAGTATTTGCCGCTCACGAAGCGCGTTGAGCTGACGGTGGAACCACAGAAATGAAGTACATCTTCGCTCTTGTTCTCGCCCTCGGCGTCACCGTTGCCGCACAGCAGGCGCCCGACCGCACGCATCCGCCGCAACCAGGGCCGCCGGCGACGCTGCATCTTCCGGCGATCCAGAAACAGAAACTGTCGAACGGCCTGCCCGTGTGGATCGTCGAGATGCACAAGGTGCCTGTGGCGCAGGTGAATCTCGTCGTCCTCAGCGGCACCGGAGACGATCCCACAGGAAAATTCGGCGTCGCGAGCCTGACGGCGGCGATGCTGGAAGAAGGCGCCGGCTCGAAGTCGTCGCTCGAAATCGCCGACGCGATCGACTTCCTCGGCGCCGATCTCTCGGCGTCGACGACGTCGGATCTGTCGGCGGTGCGGTTGCACGTGCCCGTCGCGCGGCTCGGCGATGCGCTCGCCGTGATGGGCGACGTCGTCGAACGTCCGACGTTTCCGAAGGACGAACTCGAACGGCTGCGCCAGGAACGGCTGACGAATATCCTGCAAGGGCGCGACGACCCGCCGACGATCGGCGCGATCACGTACGCCCGCGTGCTCTACGGTCCGACGCACCGTTACGGGACTGCGCAGATGGGAACGGCCGCGACGGTGAAGGCGTTCACCGCCGACGATCTCAAAGCGTTCTACGCATCGGCCTACCGTCCCGACAACGCGGTGCTGCTCGCGGTCGGCGACGTGACCGCCGCATCGGTGCTACCGCAGCTCGAGAAGACGTTCGGATCGTGGAAGCCGGCCTCGGCCAGCAAGGCGTCGTCGAAATGGCCGGACGTGCCGCAGCACAGCGCGCGGACGATCTACCTGGTCGACAAACCGGGCGCGGCGCAATCGCAGATCCGCATCGGCTGGATCGGCGTGCCGCGATCGACGCCCGATTACTTTCCCATCCAGGTGATGAACACGATCCTCGGCGGATCGTTTTCGTCGCGGCTGAACATAAACCTTCGCGAGCAGCACGGGTACACGTACGGCGCGAGCTCGCAGTTCGACATGCGATCGAACGCCGGTCCGTTCGTCGCCGCGGCCGGTGTCCAGACCGACAAGACCGCGGACGCGCTGAAAGAGTTCTTCAACGAGCTGAACGGGATTCTGAAACCGGTGCCGGCCGAAGAACTCGGACGCGCCAAGAACTACATCTCGCTCCGCTATCCCGGCGCGTTTGAAACGACGGGTGACATCTCGCGCCGGCTCGAGGACGCGATCGTCTATCACCTGCCCGACGATTACTTCGCGAACTACGTCAAGAACATCCAGGCGGTGACGTCAGCCGACGTCGAGCGCGTAGCGAAGAAA
>Ga0070741_10006736_pt1 | contig 24416 bp, 22 predicted proteins | sample Coa_R1_4_FD_66440 | JGI IMG/M metagenome (GOLD analysis project Ga0070741, IMG submission 66440) | Surface soil microbial communities from Centralia Pennsylvania, which are recovering from an underground coalmine fire - Coalmine... | ecosystem: Environmental > Terrestrial > Soil > Unclassified ...
TTCCGGGCATCGGCCATTTTTGACTTTCGTTGCCGATCATGAACACATGCGAACGCGCGGACGGCGGCATCTTTACATGTCTTGCGTCCGCCCGTTCAGGGGATATTCAGCGAGCGTCCGCTCAAGCTGTTTTTGTTTAACGGTGAGGGAAAACATCATGCGATGGGCGAGGGTTTTTCTGTTTTCACTTTCTCTCGGCGCGCTGGCATTTCCTGCGCTTGTCGACTGCGCCGTCGCCCAGCAACAGCCGCAGGAAAAGCGCATCGCGCTCGTCGTGGGCGACGGCAACTACGAAAAGGCGCCGCTTCCGACGGCGGCCAATGACGCCGGGCTGATCGCGCAAACCCTTCAGGCCGCGGGCTTCGACGTGATCGGAGCGCGCGACCTCGATGCGGACGCCCTGCGCAACAGCCTTCGCGATTTCATGGTGAAGGTTCAAGCCGATCCCGCCAACACGGTGGCGATGATCTATCTCTCCGGCTACGCCGTCCAGCTGGCCGGCGAAAACTATTATGTCCCGGTCGATGCGAAGATCAGCCGCGACACGGATATTCCGACCGAGGGCTTGCGGATCAGCGATTATACGCGCCAGCTCGCCTCCCTTTCCGTCAAGATCAGCGTTGTCGTGCTGGATTCTGCGGGGCCGCAGCCCTTCGTCGAAGGTGGCAACCCGATTGCCGGCGGACTTGCGCTGGTCGAAGCATCGCCGAACATGTTGATCGCCTTCAACGCCGCGCCGGGCACGGTGGTGCCGCCCCAGACCGGTAACTACGGCGTCTACGCCCAAGCGCTGGCGGAAATGATCCGCACCGGGGGATTGTCGTTGCCCGACGTGTTCGATCGCGTGCGGCTGCGCGTCAGCGAAAGCAGCAAGGGCGCTCAGGTGCCGTGGGACGACCAGAAGATCCAGGCGCCATTCACTTTCTTCGATCGCGCACCCGATGCGCCGCCCGTGCAAGGCTCGCCGGATCAGGTCGCGGCTATCAGGGACAAGCCGATCCGCGATCTCGGCGCGCAGGACGCGTTCACCGCCGCGCTGGCCCGCGACACCTTCCAGGGCTACGAGGATTTTCTTGCCGCCTATCCTCGCGATCCGCTGGCGAGGCGGGTGAGAGCAATCCTCGCCGCGCGGCGCGAGGCGATCACCTGGCGCCGAACTTATCTCGCCGATACGCCCGATGCCTATTGGTCGTATCTGCGCCGCTATCCGGACGGACCGCATGCATGGGATGCGCGTCGGCGCCTTTCGTACCTGTCCGCGGCGCTGGAGCCGCCGCCGTCCTTTGCCATGATCGATTATGGCGATGTGCCGCCGCCGCCGCCGGACGACTTCGTCTATGTCGACCGTCCGGTGCTTTACTTTGACGATCCCCAATTCGGCTTCGCGCCGCCGCCACCGCCGCCAGTGTTCTTTCTGCCGCCGCCGCCGCCGGATTTCGTGGTGCTGGCGCCGCCGATTGTTGCCGTGGGGATCGGGGTGGGCGTTGGATTATTCGTGCTGCCGCGTCCGGCGTTTGTGCCGATGCCGGTCTATTGCGCGCCGCCGGCCTATGTGCGGCCGCCGCCGAACAACATCATCTACAACAACATCCACAACACCACCGTCATCAATACGGTGATCAACAACCCCGCGCCGACGCCGGCTGCAATCGCCGCCGCGGCCGGCCCGCGGACCGGCACGCCGGGCCAGACGACGGCTGCCCCGACGACGCTTGGCCCGACTTTGCCGACGCATGTCCAGCAGCGCGCCACGCTGATCCAGCAGGGCAAGTTGCCGGCGCCGCCGAGCGCCTCGATCAATCCGCGGGCACCGGGGGTGACGCCCGCCAATCTTCCGGGCAATGCTCCGCGGCCGGGCACGGCTCCGGTGCAACCGGGCAATGTCCCGCTGCATCAGGAGTTGCCGAAGGCCAACGCGCTGCCTGTTCCCGGGCAAAAGGGTGCACCGCCGGCGCCTCCGGGCGCAGCTCCGAACCGGCTCTCCAACACGCCGGCCGAGCAGGGCCACCCCAATCTGCGGGAGGAAAAGACTGCGCCAAACGCACCGGGCGCTGCGCCAAACAAACTGACGACGCAGCCGGGCCAACCGAACCTGCGCGAGGAAAAAGGCGCGCCCAACGCGCCCGGCAAGCCGCCGGTTGCGCAAGGCCAGCCGACGACGCCGGCTCCGCAAGAGCACGAGCGGCGTGCGCCGCCGACGGCGCCGACTGCAGCGCCGTCGAAGCCAACGCCGCCACCTCCGCCGCCAAAGCCGGAGACACGGCGCGCGCCACCACCACCGCCACCGCCGAGGGCCGCGCCACCGCCGCCACCGCCGCGCGCGGCACCACCGCCGCCTCCACCGCGCGCTGCGCCACCACCGCCGCGGCCGCAACCGGCGGCACGGCCGGCGCCGCCTCCGCCGCGGCCTGCTCCGCCGCCACCGCGGCCGGCGCCGCCCAAACCACCACCGCCGGCGGCCAAGAAATGTCCGCCCAATCAGCCGCGGTGCTGATGAAGTAGCGAGAAGGCGTCATGGCCGGGCTTGTCCCGGCCATCCACGTCTTTGAATCGATGTGAAGGAAGGAAGACGTGGATGCCCGCGACAGGCGCTGGCATGACGATGTGGAGAAACCGATGGCTTCCCTGCCGATCGCCTCCCCCGAAACCATCCGCTTCTTCCATGCGTGGCTGGAGACATTTTCCGGTTACGTGCGCGACGTCGACTACGCCTCGGCAAAACCGCTGTTTCATCCCGACGTGCTCGCCTTCGGCACGCACAACGACGTCATCCCCGGTCTCGACAAATGGGTGCTCACGCAGTGGGATCACGTCTGGCCGAAGACATCAGACTTCCGCTTTGTGCTTGAGCAAACGCAAGTGCTGGCGTCGCCCGACGGCAACATGGCGATCGTGGTCGCGCCCTGGACCAGCCTCGGCTACTTCGAAGACGGCCGGGCGTTTCCGCGCCCCGGCCGCGCAACGCTCGTGTTCTCGAAGGATGGCGAGACGTGGCTGTGCACACACTCGCACATGTCGCTCAATCGCGGTGTGCCTCAGACAAGCCATGCCAATCGGCCGGTGAAGGCGTGGTGAGGCAGCTGCCGCAGCCTCGTCATTGCGAGGAGCCCGCGACAAAATTGCGCAGCAATTTTGCGCTGGAGCGACGAAGCAATCCAGAGTCTTTCCAAATGGTCATTCCGGGGCGATGCGCCAGCATCGAACCCGGAATCTCGAGATTCCGGGTCTGGCGCTTACGCGCCATCCCGGAATGACGAACGTTGGATTGCTTCGCTGGCGCTCGCAATGACGGTTAGAAAATTCCGCTCACCCGGCCGCGCGCGCCAGCGGCACACCGCACGGACGCGCCGGCAGCGTCGGGGCATCGACTTCGGCCGGTGTGAAATCGATGGCGCTGCCATCGGGGCGCAAATGCGCGGTGCCGGTCTTGATCTCGACCGGGGCGAAGCCGTTGTCGAACGACTGCGCCAAGGCGTAGATCGGCGGGATGGCCCAGCTGCCGTTCTTGTCGATGAATCCCCAATGTCCCTTGCAGCCCGCGGGCGCGAGGCCGTTCACGAACGGTCCCGGGCCAAAATGCTCTTTGTGGGGCCCAAGGCTTTCATAGCGCTCGCTGAGCACAAGCTTGCCTGTGCGGTCGATGAAGCCGTAATGGTCGCCGTCCGATGTGACCGCGGCAAGCCCCTCCTGGAAATCCTCGACGCTCTTGTATTTCATGGCAATGACGATCTTGCCGCTCGTGTCCATGAAGCCGCAGCGGCTGTTGAGACAGACTGACATCAGTCCGTCCACCACTGCGCCGATCGAATTGTAGATTCGCTTCGAAATCGGGCGCCCCTCGGCATCGACGAGCCGCACCAGAAGCGGCGGTTCTTCGCTGTCGCCGTGATAGGCGGGATCGATGCCGCCGATGCTCCAGAAGCTCTCGCTGACGCTGCTGATCTGTTCGTACTTGGGCTCGACGACGAATTTGCCGCTGCGATCGATCAGGCCGGCGTTCTTCCCATAATCGGCGCTGGTGCGCACGACGGCGCGGCCGCCGCGAAAGGGGTCGGCCTCCGCGAAGCGCGGCGGGATCACCATCTTGCCGTCGCGGTCGATGTAACCCCATTTGCCGTCGACCAGCACGGCAGCCAGCCCTTCCGAAAACAAACGCGCGCCGGCGAACGTGACCGGGACGACGACCTTGCCTGATGTGTCGATATAGCCGTGCAGAAACGTGTGGCCGCCCTTGTAGGACGTCACGAGGCCGCGGCCTTCGGTGAAAGCTTCCGCGGCGTCCCAGGGGCTGCCGACTTCTTGACCCTGCGGGTCGAGGTAGACCCAGAGACTGTCGACGCGCTGCACGGCCGCGCGCATCTCGCAATAAGGTCCCGCCTGCTTGAACTGGGCTGCGACCTTCCAGGCGCCATCGCTCGTCATATAGCCCTGCAAGCCGCTGCGCTTGGCCGTGACCGCGAAGACGCCGTCAGGGGATGCGGTTCGCGGCATGAACGTGTCGCCGGGCTCGCCGATCGGCCGCCCGTCCATCGCGAACATCTGGCATTTGCGGGACTCGTCGCAGCGCTGCGGAATGATGTCGGTCACGCCGGTATCGACACCCACGTACGAGCCGTCCATTGCCCGGCAGGTTTGCGCGAGCGACGGAGTGGCGCTGATAAGGATTGCTGCAGCTGTAATCGCGAACATCAAGCGCATGGTCATGGCTTCGGCGGTTGGGGTGAATACCGACTAACCTTTGTCGCCGAAGGCGTTGAAACGGTTCGAGGCTGCGTCGTCATTCCGAGGCGCGAGCATAGCGAGCGAGCTCGGAATCTATGGCGGCCACTGGAGATACTACTCAACTATTCTTCGTCTTCTTCGTCCTCGTCCTCATCAACTGGAAGGCCAGCCTTCTTTGCGGCTTTTTTAGCGGCCTTCTTGGCTGATTTCTCTGCTTCAACCTTCTCTTTAAGCGCGAGGTAAGCTCGTTCTCCATCGTCGATGAAATTCACTGGCTTGATCGCGAAGGTCAGGACAGGACAGCCACCGCCGCCGCCTCCTTCTACTTTCGGCCAAAGTTTCTCGTGGTGAGTCGTTGCCTTGCCGTAAGAAGAGCCTTTTCCGAGGCTCTTGAAAATTTGCTGCAACTCCCACGAGCGAGTAATCACGATTCCGACCTGGATCGCGCGAAGGTCGAACAGAAGGCGAAAGTTGTTCAGATCTCGATCGAAGAAAGGGTCTTTGTTGTTCCACTCCATTTCGACCGCAACGCCACCTTTAAAGCAGTCAACGGCGTGCGTCGGGCTGTCGATCTGATGTTCATCGACGATGATGGATGTGCTGAACTCCTTTTCTATCCAGCCTTTCGCATAAAGTGGTTCGTCAATGCGGCGGCTAATCAAAGATCGATTACCGCCACCGATACGAACTTCGGATTTTAGAAGTTTGAAATCCCGCAGAACTTGCTGGAGTTCGCCCCATTCGGTCGGGCAAGCTGTCTCTAATATGCCAGTAGCGTTTCTCCACTCCTTGACGTGGTAACGCTCCAAAAGATCGGCTGGGACAAGGTGCAATGTCGACATTCAACTCAAGGTCCGCTTAGTCGAAAGGAGCAACAACAGATCGGCAAGAATTATCCACTACGCATCTTGAGAACGTAACGTGAACATGATATCATGAATCAAACATAGCCCGTATATCGATATTCTTGCCTAACGTCTTGGAGTTACCGATGCTTTCAGCCGGACAGGATTTGCTGCGCTTTGCAGGAGGCCGGCACTTCAAGACGATACTTGCCGATCCGCCTTGGCAATTCACGAACAAGACAGGGAAAGTTGCCCCCGAACACAAGCGCCTATCGCGCTACGGCACCATGAAGCTCGACGAGATCTGCGCTCTTCCGGTGCCTGAGATCGTGGCGGCCACGTCGCACCTTTACCTATGGTGTCCGAACGCGATGTTGCCGGACGGTCTCGCGGTCATGAAAGCGTGGGGCTTCACCTACAAGTCCAACATCGTCTGGCACAAGATAAGAAAAGACGGCGGTTCGGATGGACGAGGCGTCGGCTTTTATTTTCGTAATGTCACTGAACTGATTTTGTTCGGCGTGCGCGGCAAGAACGCGCGCACGCTGGCGCCGGGCCGGAGGCAGGTGAACTATCTTGCGACTCGCAAGCGTGAGCATTCGCGAAAGCCGGACGAACAATACGACATTATCGAAGCCTGTTCGTCAGGACCATTCGTCGAATTATTCGGTCGTGGCCCGCGCAAAGGTTGGACGACCTGGGGCGATCAGGCCGCGGATTACAAATTGACTTGGAAAACCTACTCCAATCATTCGCAGGCAGAGTTGATACCAGCCGAGTAGCCGACCGGCCTACCTCCGCTTCCACCCGCCCCGTTTGCCCGGCGCGCCGCCGGAGGAGCGCGGGGAGGGACCGAACTCGGGACCGGATTGCTGCGAATTGGTCGGCTGGAAGATTCGGCTTTTGTCGCCGAAAGGCTTTTCCGGCAACGCACGGCCCGCGCGGTAAGGCAGCGATTCCGGCCCGTGCATCTCGTCGAGATGCGGTTTGTGAACTTTTGATCCACCGCGTCTTTCGTCCGCCGTCGGCAGCAGCGGATCGCGCTCGCGCGATCTGCCGCCGCGCTTCTTCATCGCGCCCGCGGGCAGGTTCGCCGCCTCGCCGTATTTCTTCGCGCCCGCATAGGCGCCGGCGCGGTTTGCGACAGCCTTCTGCTTGGCGGTGGGATCGTCGACCACGGCCATTTCGGTGGCGCGCAAGCGCTTGACTTCGTCGCGCAGCCGCGCGGCCTCCTCGAAGTTGAGATCGGCGGCGGCCTCGCGCATCCGCGTTTCCAGATCGGACAGCACGGCTTCGAAATTGTGCCCGATCGCAATCACGTCATCGGACCATCCAGACCCCTTGCCGCCATCGCCGACCTCGACCAGCACGTGGTCGCGCTCGTAGACCGAATTGAGGATGTCGCCGATCGACTTCTTCACGCTCTCCGGCGTGATGCCGTTGGCGGTGTTGTATTCGACCTGCTTCTCGCGACGGCGGTTGGTTTCCGCCATCGCGCGCTCCATCGAGCCCGTGACCTGGTCGGCATAGAGGATCACCTTGCCGTCGACATTGCGCGCGGCGCGGCCGATGGTCTGGATCAGCGAGGTCTCGCTGCGCAGAAAGCCTTCCTTGTCGGCATCGAGGATCGCGACCAGCGCGCATTCGGGAATGTCGAGGCCCTCGCGGAGAAGGTTGATGCCGACCAGCGCATCGAACGCGCCGAGCCGCAAATCCCGGATGATCTCGATGCGCTCGATGGTGTCGATGTCCGAGTGCATGTAGCGCACGCGAATGCCCTGCTCATGCAGATATTCGGTGAGGTCCTCCGCCATGCGTTTTGTGAGCACCGTGATCAGCGAGCGATAGCCCTTTTGCGCGGTGGCGCGGACCTCGCCGACGAGATCGTCGACCTGCGTGCGGGCGGGTCTGATATCGACGGGCGGATCGATCAGTCCGGTCGGGCGGATCACCTGCTCGACGAACACGCCGCCCGATTCGTTGAGCTCCCAGCCGCCGGGCGTGGCGGACACCGCAACCGATTGCGGGCGCATCATGTCCCATTCCTCGAAACGCAGCGGGCGGTTGTCCATGCAGGAGGGCAGGCGGAAACCGTATTCGGCGAGCGTCGCCTTGCGGCGGAAGTCGCCGCGGAACATGCCGCCGATCTGCGGAATCGAAACATGGCTTTCGTCGGCGAACACCAGCGCGTTGTCCGGCACATATTCGAACAGCGTCGGCGGCGGCTCGCCGGGAAGACGCCCGGTGAGGTAGCGCGAATAGTTTTCGATGCCGGCGCAGCTTCCCGTCGCTTCCATCATTTCGAGATCGAAGGTGGTGCGCTGCTCCAGCCGCTGCGCCTCCAGCAATCGCCCCTGGTTGTTGAGCTGGTCGAGGCGCAGTTTCAGTTCGCCCTTGATCGACTTGATCGCCTGCACCAGCGTCGGGCGCGGCGTCACATAATGCGAATTGGCGTAGATCTTGATGAATTCGAGTTCGTCCTGCTTGTGGCCGGTGAGCGGATCGAATTCCTCGATGTTTTCCACGCTGTCGCCGAACAGATTCACGCGCCAGGCGCGGTCTTCATAGTGCGCCGGAAAGATATCGATGACGTCGCCGCGGACGCGGAAGGTGCCGCGGGTGAAATCCGCCTGCGTGCGCTTGTACTGCAGGGCGACGAGGTCGGCGATCAGCTGCCGCTGGTCGATGCGCTCGCCCTTCTTCAGCGCAAACGTCATCGCGGTATAGGTCTCGACCGAGCCGATACCGTAGATGCAGGAGACCGAGGCGACGATGATGACGTCGTCGCGTTCGAGCAGCGCGCGCGTGGCCGCGTGGCGCATGCGGTCGATCTGTTCGTTGATCGAGGAGTCTTTCTCGATATAGGTGTCGGTGCGCGGAACATACGCTTCCGGCTGGTAGTAGTCGTAATAGCTGACAAAGTACTCGACCGCGTTGTCCGGGAAGAAATTCTTGAACTCGCCATAGAGCTGGGCAGCCAACGTCTTGTTCGGCGCGAGGATCAGCGCCGGGCGCTGCGTCGCCTCGATTACTTTCGCCATGGTGTAGGTCTTGCCCGAGCCGGTAACGCCGAGCAGCACCTGCGTGCGGTCGTTGCGCTGGATGCCTTCGACCAGTTCGGCGATCGCGGTCGGCTGGTCGCCCTTGGGCTGATAGTCGGACTTGATCTCGAAGCGCACGCCGCCTTCGGATTTTTCCGGGCGCGGCGGACGATGCGGCGTCCACACTTTCATCGCGCCGTCGGCGCCGCGAAACTCGGGGCGGCCGTCGCGAATCAGGTTTTCCAGCGCTTCGGCGGTCGCCTTGACGCCAAGCGCTTCCATCTTGCTTTTCGGTGGGCGCGCAAGATCCGCCTCATCATCCTCGGCGGTCGGCAGGCCCAGTTGCCGCGCCAGTTCCGGGTCGAGCGTGGGAATGGTCGCGGAGGTGCCGTAATTGGCCGGCGCGAATTCGCGCTGTGGCGCTTCGTCAAATCCCTTGGTCGAGGCGCGGGCGCGGTGGGCCGCCGCCTCGCCGCCGGCGCGGCGATCCCAGGAATTATCCGGCGGCGGCTGCAAGCCGGTACCGGATCCCATGCCGGCGTCGCCGCGATTGATCGCGGGATTGAGCAGTTCGGCGAGCGCCGGGCCGATCGGCTGCACCTCGGGACGGTGTGCTTTCGACTTGGGGGCTTTGCCGGGCTTTTTCGGGGAGTTGGGGGTCTTCGCCATGGGCGGAATATGGGACGAGTTGAGCCTTGAGAAAAGGGCCGTAGTGCCGTCAGGAACTGCTTGCACGATGGCCGGTTGCGATGTCAGCAGTTGTCAGTGCCGGTGAGGTTGGCAACAATGGAACGGATTGGCAATTCGTCATTGCGAGGGCGATGATCCCGGACTTGACGGATTGATTTAGACATGGCACACTCCCCCTTGTCGATAGGGAGAGCCATCATGGCCCGCGCAAAGCAGCCGAAACAAATCACCCAACTGACCGTAGGCCAGTTTGAGCAGATGTTTCCGAATGAAGAAGCCTGCGACGCCTATCTGGTGGCGCGCCGCTGGCCAGATGGCGTCCGTTGCCCGCGCTGCGGCTCTGATCGGCCTTACGAACTCAAGACTATGAAGTTCAAATGGGAGTGCCCCGATTGCAGCCCCGGCGGCTATCGGTTCTCCAACATCGCAGGAACGATCTTCGAGAACACCAATGTCGATTTGCGACGCTGGTTTCAGGTCATCCACCTTTTGCTGACCAGCAAAAAGGGAATGAGCGCACGCCAAATCCATCGCCACTTCGGTTTCGGCTCCTATAAGACGGCTTGGTATATGTGCCATCGCATCCGCGCCGCGCTCGTCGAAAAGGACTTCGACAAGCTGGGCGGGATCGTTGAGGTGGACGAAACCTTCATCGGCGGCAAAGCCAAGAACAAGCATAGGGGCAATGGACGGGGTGGTCCCGGCCGTGGCGGTATTGGCTCCGGCAAGACGCCCGTTGTCGGCGCTGTGAGCCGCAAAGGGAACGTCGTAGCGCGCGTCATTGATACGGTGAGCGGCGAATTGCTTACCAAGTTCGTCATGGACGCAGTAGACAGCAAGGTCAGCTTGCTCGTGACTGACGAATGGATTGGCTATCACCACGTCAAGAAGCTGTACCCGCACGAAGTCATCAAGCACACGCAGGGTGAATACGTCGTTGGTGCCGTCCATACCAACACGATTGAGGGATTCTGGAGCATCCTCAAGCGCGGCGTTGTCGGCACCTATCACAAGGTCAGCAAGAAGTATTTGCCGCTGTACGTCGCGGAATTCCAGTTCCGCTACAACCATCGTGAGAACGTCGATATCTTCGGATCGGCCATAGCAGGCTGCTGAGACACAAGCACTGGCAGGTGTCTCAGCTAGAGACGAAAGCCGCCAGCGAACCGGAATGGATGCAGTTGGAGCTACCATTTAGTTAGCTCCGCCGCCTTGTTGTTTCAGATAAGCTCCGAAACTGGAGCGCGCGGCAGCAGCGAACCCACCTAACTCGTACTTTCGCGCCTCTAGAGACGCTGAAAGCTCTTCGCTCGCCTGTAATGCGCGGTCGTCTGCATCAAGCCACGTTGCAAGTGGTTTACTGTTTCTGCTCAGATCATGTCCCGATAGGATAAGAAAAGAACGGAAGAAGGCCTGCGCTTGATTGTAGGATCGGTAGTAGTTTTTCAAATCGGTAGAAATTTTTTTCGGGTCTAGTTGCTCTATTGGCCTGTCAACATCCGCTTTTAGGGCATTTACATCATCAAGCACCTTTGAGCGGACAGCGGCATCAAATAAGCCAGCTGCAGCGTGCACAGTTTCCCCATCCTTATTAATAGTGCCGCCCGGATTACCTGGATTGATCACTATCGGAAATACGAGTTGCGCAAATGATTCTAATTGCTTGTCGATGTTTAAAAGAACGTATTTTTGAAGCTCAAACCGAAAGTGCTTTTCTTCCTCCGAGATGGGTGCAGCAGGTTGTTGCTCGTGTTGCTCAACAACTTTATTGGCGGGTGACGACGCTTGCTGGGTGGCAAGCATATAAATACCTGTTGCCAGAACAATGGCCCCAATGGTGATGAAAACGAAAGCCAAGCGTCGCCTCCCTTCGGGCTTGGAGAGGCCTTGAAAGGCCTTCCAATGAATTGCGACCCCGAAGGACACGAGGCAGAGCGCTAACGCTACGCCTGCCGTTTTATAATGTCCGTCAACCGCCCGTTCACCTGCGAGCAGCAGGAAAATCCACGGCGCATTTGCCAACGTAACATCGCGGGCCTCAGCCCACGATGATGGAAGTGATGCTTCGGACATTTGTACCCATGGCGGGGTTAAGGCAGCCCGGATCATTGGACTGCCTCAATTTCCGCCACTACAATACCGCCCAGAGCGGCATCCGTCAAGTAAGGGATCATCGCCATTGCGAGGAGCGAAGCGACGAAGCAATCCAGACCCATTCGATCCCGGATTGCTTCGCGGAGTTTATCATCGGGCGGGCATTCGCCCGGCCCGTTGGCTCGCAATGACGGAAAATAAGGACCCCTATGCCCGATAATCACCCGCTCGCAGGAAAGCCCGTTCCGTCCTCCATGCTGGCGAATATTCCGCGGCTGGTGACGGCCTATTTCGCTGGAAAACCCGACCCAAAGATCGCGACGCAGCGGGTGGCATTCGGCACCTCGGGCCATCGCGGCTCCGCGTTCAACCTCGCCTTCAACGAGGCGCATATTCTGTCGATCAGCCAGGCCGTCTGCGACTACCGGCGCGAGAAAAATCTCACCGGACCGCTGTTCATCGGCATCGACACCCATGCGCTCGCCGAGCCGGCGCTCGCGAGCGCGCTGGAAGTGTTCGCCGCCAACGGCGTCGAGGTGATGATCGATGCGCAGGACGGCTACACGCCGACGCCGGCGGTCTCGCACGCGATCCTCACCTATAACAAAGGCCGGCAAAACGGGCTCGCCGACGGCGTCGTGGTCACGCCGTCGCACAATCCGCCCGAAGACGGCGGCTTCAAATACAATCCGCCGAACGGCGGTCCGGCCGACACCGACATTACCAGTGCGATCGAGCGCGCCGCGAACCGCTATCTCGAAACCGATCTGGATGGCGTCAAGCGCATGGCGTACGAGCGCGCGCGCAAGGCGGCCAACGTGCACCGCCATGATTACATCACGCCCTATGTCACCGATCTCGCCGACATTCTTGATATGGAGGCGATCCGCTCCTCTAGCGTAAAGATCGGCATCGATCCGCTCGGCGGAGCGGCGGTGCGCTACTGGGCGCCGGTCATCGAGCGTTACAAATTGAATGCGACGCTGATCCGCGACGAGGTCGATCCGACCTTCCGTTTCATGACGCTCGACTGGGACGGCAAGATCCGGATGGATTGCTCCTCGCCTTTCGCGATGGCGCAGCTCATCAACATGCGCGACAAATTCGATGTCGCCTTTGCCAACGATACCGACGCCGACCGCCACGGCATCGTCACCCGTACGGGCGGCCTGATGAATCCGAACCATTTTCTGGCCAGCGCGATCGCGTACCTGTTCGAACATCGCCCGCAATGGCGCAAGGACAGCGCGATCGGCAAGACCATCGTGTCGAGCGCGATCATCGACCGCGTTGCCAATAAAATTGGCCGCAAGGTGGTGGAGACGCCGGTCGGCTTCAAATGGTTCGTCGACGGCCTCGTCAGTGGCGGCTTCGGCTTTGCCGGCGAGGAAAGCGCGGGCGCCTCGTTCCTGCGCAAGGACGGTTCGGTGTGGACCACCGACAAGGACGGCCTGATCATGGGGCTGCTTGCGGCCGAGATCACCGCAAAAACCGGCCGCGATCCAAGCCAGTCGTTCGAGCAGCTGACCGATGAACTCGGAAAGCCTTTCTATGCGCGGGTCGATGCCCCGGCCACAGTGCAGCAAAAGAGCGTCTTCAAGACGCTGACGGGCGAAAAGCTCGGGATGAAGGAATTGGGCGGCGAGAGGGTCACGGCCGTGTTGTCGGCGGCGCCGGGCAACAACCAGCCGTTCGGCGGCATCAAGGTTACGGCGGAGAATGGCTGGTTCGCGGCGCGCCCCTCAGGCACCGAGGACGTCTACAAGATCTATGCGGAGAGCTTTAAGAGCGAGGCGCACCTGAAGCAAATCCAGGACGAGGCGCGAACTGCGATCGCGCGGGTGTTCGCTGGCTAGTGGAGCGGATTTGACATTCGCTACCCGTTGGCAGCGCGTTCGACAAGCGAATGTCAAATCCAAAGCTCCACTAGAAACCGATATTTGCTAGTGGTCCTTTGATTCTAACATTTGTAAGAGTGCCTGCTGAGAAGGGATACAAATGTTAGAATCGGACCACCAGGTCCGGCTTGAGCGGCTGTTAAGCCGCCGGCGCCGGGGCAGGCGCGGGACCGTTGACGATGTCAAGGTGGATCCCGCCGCAGCGGGTGCATCGCATGGTCCAGTATTCGGCGCCCGCGCGTCCGCCGATCACGCGCAGCACCCGAAGGGTGCCGTCGCAATCAGGGCAGTTGGATCGTACGTCGGCGGAGGCGTTGGTTTTGGATTCATGCATGAGCAGTCTTCCGCTTTTGTTCTGACGTCACGGATCGCCGGTTCAGATAGTCGATGCGGGTCTTTGCGTCGGCGACAGCCGCTTCCTGATCGGACCAGGCGAAACCGACCTCAAGCTCGGGAAACGAAACACCGTCGATGACGACGGGCTGATAGTCCTCCCGCCTGATTCGGGCGTGCCAAAGGCCTTTGCCGGCTTCGAAAGCCTCGATCTGAAAGCCGTGATAGGTCATGTCGCGTCCCCGTTAATTCCGGAGAGACAGCAAACCACGTCCGGCTCCAAACGAATGTGAAGTGGTTCACAGTTTCGGGAGAAGTTCGGCGCTATCCCCTTACGCCGCCTATATAAGCGGCGCGAAACAGGGCGATTTGGGTTAGCGATGGTCTTTGGGGGCAGCACGGTGGATTTGGCGCGTGTCACGCGGGCAAGGGCGGTCGCGGCCGCCTTGGCGATGGCGGTATTCAGTCCGGCTTTAAGCTCGAGCCGGGCGCACGCGGCCGAGCTGGCCTACGATCCGCCGATCGGCAGCCGCTGGATCGTCGAGACCGAGATCCGCAGCGAAGAGACGAGGCCGGAGGGGTCGACGACGTCGCTGGTCAGAACGCGCGCGGAACTCACGGTCGAGGCGAAGACGGCGGACGGTTTTCGCATCTCCTGGGTCCAACGCGGCTCGATGGTCGAAGGCAATGCACGAAGCGTCGCGCTTCGCCGCGCCTACGCCAACGTCCCCGAGAATATCGTGATCCGAGCCTCAACGGATGCCTCCGGCAAGCCCTTGCGCATCGACAATCTCGACGAGGCAAGGGCGGCGATGCGCCGCTCGGCCGACACCCTTGCGGCGCAATTTGCCGAAAGGCCGGCGGCGCGCGCGCTGTTCGACCAGTTGATGTCGGAGTTGACCGAGGCCGATGCCGAGAATGCGGCATCCGTCTACATTGATGCGATGGTCTCGCTGGCGGCTGCTCAAAATGCGGGAATGAAACCCGGCGAATTCCGCTGGACCTCGAAACCTGCGCAAAATCCGCTCGGCGGCGACGCGCTGATGGCGAACGAGCGGTTCGAACTGACTGATGTTGATTCGGCGGGCCGGCTCACCTTCGTCAGCGCCACCTCAGTCGATCCCGTCGCGATGAGCGATTTCATGCAGTCTTTTGCAAAGAGCTTGCTCGCAGCTTCCGGCGACAGCGTGACGCCGGCGCGGGTCGATCTTCTGGTGAAGTCGATGCTCTTCTCCTTCGACAAGCGCGCCGAATTTCAGGTCGAAGACGGCATGACGCGCAAGGTCGCGGAAAAATCCACCACCGTGTTTCGCAGCATGGAGCAGAATCTGACGCAAAGCGAAGCGCGGACGATTGCGGTGTCTCGCGCGCCTTAGGATTGACGTCGTGGCTCAATCGGCCATCTGTCGAACCTTGCTCGCCTTGCCGCGCCCGGCAGGTCGCGACGCCGCCTGGATGATCCAGCGGCGGAAGGCGGCAAAGTCACGCTGGCTGGTGCGAAAGCTGCGATAGACGAGGTACCAGCGCATGCCCTTGGGCACGCTTAGCGAAAACGGCGCGACCAGTCGCCCCGCAGCAATGTCGTCGTCGATATAGGGCCGAATGCCCATCGCCACGCCAAGCCCGTCGGCGGCTGCCTGCAGCGCCTGGCCATAAAACTGAAACTCCGGTCCGCGCGCGGTGAGACGTGAGGCGCCGGCGGCTTTCAGCCATAGCGGCCAGTCCTCAGCCGCGTGCGCGACCCGCAGCAGGTTCGGTCCCCTGAGATCGGCCGGCCGCTTGAGTTGCGAGGCAAGGCGCGGCGCGCAGACAGGCTGAAGATCGGCTGCGAATAAAGGCTCGGCGACGAGGTCCGGCCATTCGCCGCTGCCGAGCTTGATGCCGCAACTCCAATCGTCGGCAAAGGGCGCGGCCGCGCCGCCGGTCGTGATCCGCACCTCGATATCGGGCTGCTCCTTGCGAAAATCCGCAAGCCGCGGGATCAGCCAGCGCATGGCGAAAGTCGGACCCACGCCGATGGTCAAAACCCGCGTGCCCGCGGATGCGGTGACTTGTGCAGTGAGGCTCGCCAGCGCATCGAAGATCGGCGTCAGCCCGCTCTGATAGGCGCGTCCGGCTGATGTCAGCGCGAGGCGATTTGCCTTGCGTTCGAACAGGGCAACGCCGAGCCGCTCTTCGAGCAGATGCACGAGACGGCTGACCGCGGCTGCGGAGACGTTGAGCTCGCTGCCTGCGGCGGCGAAGCTTCCGCTTCGCGCCGCCGCCTCGAAAGCCTTGATGCCGTTGAGAAACAACAGGCGCCGCATGTGCCCTCAGTTCGGATAAGGAATTCGCCACCTGACCCACCCTCAGGAAAACTGGGGGCAGGGCAAACTAACTCAGTTTGTCCGAAGCGTCCAAGAGGCGCAGGTTTGATGGCGTGGAGATTGCGATGAGCACGCCCCAACCTGCCGACCCGCTGGTGCTTGATTTCGTCGAGTGGATCGCGCGACAGCCGCGGCTTTACTCCGAGGTTATCGCCACCTGGCGCACGTCCTGTCCGCGGCTGACGATCTGGGAGGATGCGTCGGATGCCGGCTATGTCATGCGCGAAGCGGTGGCCGGTGTCGGAATGATCCTGGCCGTCACCGATGCCGGCGAACAACTGCTTCGCGACAACGGCCGGATTGCCTAAAGCTGGTTCAGTTCCCACGCATCCCGCACATTGCTGCCAATCACTTTCGCGAGCACCGGGCGCTGCCGCCATTGACCTCGCGCGCGCGCTGTGGCGAAATTCATGCATCCGCATCCATTTCCGCGCCCCCGCCGGAAGCGACAAGGAACGCCCCCATGATCGATCTGCACTACTGGACGACGCCGAACGGCCACAAGATCACGATGTTTCTCGAAGAGACCGGGCTGAAGTACAAGATTTTCCCGGTCCACATCGGCAAAGGCGATCAGTTCAAGCCCGAGTTTCTGGCGATCGCGCCGAACAACCGCATTCCCGCCATGGTCGACCACGAGCCGAAAGGCGGCGGCAAGCCGATTTCGATTTTCGAGTCCGGCGCGATGCTGCTTTATCTCGCCGAGAAGACCGGCCAGTTCCTCCCCTCCGATCTCTATGGCCGCTACGATGCCATCCAGTGGACGTTCTGGCAGATGGGCGGCCTTGGCCCGATGGCCGGACAAAACCATCATTTCCGCAATTACGCGCAGGACAAGATCCCGTACGCCATCGATCGTTACGTGAACGAGACCAACCGTCTTTATGGCGTGCTCAACAAGCGGCTGAAGGATCGCGAATTCGTCGCCGGCCAGTATTCGATCGCCGACATGGCGAGCTATCCCTGGGTCGCGGGGTACAAGAACCAGGGCCAGGACATCGACCAGTTCCCGAACCTCAAGCGCTGGCTGGAGACCATCCGCGATCGGCCGGCCACGGTGCGCGCCTACGCGCTCGCCAAGGAGGTCAATCCGAATTTCGGTCAGCCCGCGATCCGCACCGAGGAAGAGCGCAAGCTTCTGTTCGGCCAGACCGCCGCGGTGGTAAAATAGTTTTTTAATAGTCAAACGCCCGCACGCAACTTTGCGTTTGCGATCGAAGCCCGCTGCTATAATCCAATATGGATCAAGCGGCGGGCTTTCTGTTTCTGTTTGTTGCGCTGCTATCGATTCTGCTGAAGGCAGCTGGCGAGAGGAGTTACGAATTTGCGCAAGGGAATATCGAGGCTTCGTATCGGCGTCACCTTGGCGATGCTTCTGGCCGGCAACTCGCTCGGCGTGTCTCTCGCTCGCGCAGAAGACCCCATGCTGAACAGTTCACCGGCGTGGGACGCCAATCACGACGGCGTCTATACCTGCGAAGAGTGGAAGAGTTTCATGGACCGGCTGTTCGTCTCGGCCGATAAAGGGCGCAAGGGTTTTCTCACCCGGCAGGAGTTCGATGCCGTCAAGAAGGCCGATCCTGCGCTCGCGCAAGCCGATTTCGGCTACTTCGACGAAAACCAGGATGGCAAGATCTCGCGCAAGGAGTTCGTCGACAAGCCGAGCGTGTTCATCGTGCGCTTCGACAGGAACGGCGATTGCAAGGTGACGCCGGACGAATTGAAGGCAGCGAGCTCGCCGCAATCGACGGGCGCTCCGCAGGAACGGCCGCGCGACCGGTTTCACTGAGTCAATGCCGCCTGTGTGTGGAAGCCGATCGGCGGCTTGACGAGGAACGCGGACCCGGCGGAGACCGTCGCTCACGCGGCGGCGAGCTCGAACCGTCCGACTGAACGCGCCGGCTTGCGCTGTGAAACAAGGTCGCCGATCAGGCGGCCGGAAGCCAGCGCAAGCGTGAACCCGAGCGCTCCATGACCGATGTTCAGCCAAAGATTATCGAAGGCTGTCCGGTCGATGATCGGCAGACCCTTTGGCGTTGCGGGACGTAGCCCGCACCATGCGGCTGCTTTGTCGAAGTCGGCAGCGCCAGGGAACATCGCCCTGGCCGCGGCGCGCAGCGTCGCGATACGCCGAGGACTGATGTCGGCGCGACGGCCGCCGATGTCCGCCATTCCGGCGATCCGCAGCCTGTCGCCGAGGCGCGCATAGACCACCTTGCGCTCGTAGTCGGTGACGCTCATGCGCGGCGCGACGGCTTTGCCCTGCAAGGGAGCCGTCAGGCTATATCCCTTCAATGGATATAGCGGCACGCGAATTCCAAGCGTTGCGAGCAGTGGCACGCTGGACGTTCCCGTTGCGATCACGACGTGATCGGCATCGAGATCTTCGCCCGCCGCGGAAGCGATCACTCTCCGTGCGGACGTGCGCCGCAGCCGGGTGACGGCGGTCCCGAAACGGAACGCCACGCCCCGCTTGCGCAACAGGCGCATCAATCCCACACAGAACCGATAACAGTCGCCGCTGTCTTCGCTCTCCGTGAAGATGCCGCCGCTCATTTCGCCCGCGAGATGGGCGAGCGCTGGCTCCTTCGCGATACATGCGTCGGCGTCGAGCGCCTCCTGCTCGCAACCCAGCGAGCGCTGATAGTCCAGAAGGCGGCGCGCGGCATCGAACGAGGCGCTGGTCCGATGAACGACGAGCTTGCCTGCGTTGGCGTGATCGAAGCTCAGGTCAGGCTCGCTGCCGAGCAGTTCGTTCATGAGATCGCGGCTGAGAAACGATAGGGAAAGCAGGCTGCGCGTCGATTCTTCGCTTTGACGATGGGTGCAGGCGCGCACGAATTGCAGCAGCCATCTCCACTGCTGGAGATCGACGCGAGGATGGTAATGAACGGGCGAATCCCGTCGCAACAGCCAGTTTGGCAGTTTTGAAAGCACGCCGGGACCGGCCAACGGCGCGACGTAGCTATAGGAAAGCTGACCGCCATTGGCAAAGCTCGTCTCGCTCGCAACATCGTCGTTGCGATCGATGACTGTAACCTGATGCCCGTCGGCCCGCAGATACCAGGCGGTGGTGAGGCCGACGACGCCGGCTCCGAGAACGATCGTATGCATGGTCAACCCAAAGCGATGAACAGGCCGCCAATTTCATCAATTTCAGGAAGGCGTCCAATATCGATCGGCAGGCGGGATATAGACGCAGGTTATAACGGCCGGACCGAACAAGCTGGGATGCTAGGGAACCTGGCGCAGGAATTTCATCAGCCGATCTGCGGTTCGCGGCGGCGGGCGCTCGTGCTGGGTCAGGGCATAAACCTTCAGACTGGAGGCAATCTCCACCGGCCGCACCTGGATGTCCCGGACATCGGGCGGATAGTTGGCTGTGAACCAGTCGACCAGTGCGACGCCGACGCGCGCCTGCACCAGCGACTTTGCGAGCGTATAGGTCTGTACCGAGATTGCGCTTTTGGGATGGGCTCCGGCATCCTCCAGCCAGTTGGAAAGAATGCCGCCGAGGTAATCTTCGGTGTCGATGGTGATGATCGGTTGATCGTTCAACTCATCGGCTCGCAAGGGTCGCTTCGTCAGTTTGTCGGGCCACCAGCCGGCGGGTGCAATTGCGCACAGGCCGCAGCTTCGCAACTCGGTGAGCACAAGGTTGGGGTGCGACACCGGACGCATCGTCAGACCGATCTCGATTTCATTGAGCAGTAGCGCCTGCTCGATTTCGCGCGTGTGCGCGACGGACAGTTCGCAATTCGATTGCGGGTATGCCCGGCACCAGAGAGCGACCGCCTGTGGCAGCAGGTGGTGTGCGAGCGCTGGCGTCGCCGCGATCCGCAATGGACGGGCCGAGCCAACCGAAAGACTGCTGGCGAGCCGACGGATGCGCCTCAGTTGCTCGTCGAACGGCGTCAACTCCCGCTGCAATTGCAGCGCTTCCTGGGTCGGCACCAGTTTTCCCCTGCTGCGTAGGAACAGCGGAAATCCGACCGACTGTTCGGCATGCTGGAGGATCTTGCTCACCGCGGGCTGCGAGATATTCAGGATCTTCGCCGCGCCATTGGTCGAGCCCGTCAGCATGATTGCACTGAATACTTCGATGTGTCGCAGGCGCACGGTTTTCCTCCAGCGTAACGCCCGGGTCCCGCGCGTCACCAGCCAGTCGACATCAATTCCGGCGTGCCTTGAGCTGTCAACCCTGCGGCGCTCCTATAACCCGCGGTTATATCGTGAGCCTGCCTTTTCATTGGGCCCGGCGAAAGCGCGACATCTACAGTCGACCACCGACCAGGCGGACGGTCTGGTGCAAACAGAACCGTCAAATCCAGATGGGCCACACAGGGGTGACGTCGTGCAATCCGGTTTTTCCAGATCGCAAAAAATTGCCGCGCTCTCCGGCCTGTTTCTGGCGTGGGCCGTCGGATATGCCGATCGCATTTTGATGAGCGTTGCGATCATCCCGATCAGCCGCGAATTCGCGCTCGACGCGAGCCAGGCCGGCATGGTGCTCGGCGCCTTTTACGTCAGCTATGCGCTGATGCAGCTTGCCGGCGGATGGCTGTCCGATCGCTATGGTTCGCGCATCGTCGTCGTGATTTGTATCGTGACCTGGTCGGTTTTCACCAGCGCCACCAGTCTCGCCTGGTCATTCGCTTCGCTGCTTGCAATACGTTTCATGTTCGGACTAGGCGAAGGCAGCTTTTCGCCGGCGAGTTCGGTGACGGTCGCCGAAGTCTTCCCAAGACTGGAAAGAGCGCGGGCGAAGTCGTTCCTGATTTCGACGGTGTTCCTCGGCAATGCCGCCGGCGCAGGCCTGATTGGCGCCACCGTCGCCTGGCTCGGCTGGCGTGGATCGTTTCATATCCTCAGCTGCCTCGGCTTCGTGGTTGCACTGATGCTTTGGCTTGTGCTGCGCAGCGGCATCACCGCGCAGCGCGCGCGTGCGGCCAGCCCCCTCGTCAGCCGTTGGCAGCACTGTTACGAAACCCGATGGCGTGGAAACTGACCGCGATCTGGTCTTTCACCAGTCTGCTCTACATCGGCGTTCAATCCTGGATGCCGTCGTACCTGATGAAGACCTACGGGATCGATCTGAAGCAGGTCGGTCTTGCCACCATGCTGCCGAACCTGATCGCTTTCGCCGGAACGAATGTCGTTGGGCTGCTCCTGGACAAGCACGGCAAAGGGCGCGAAAGGATGTTCATGGTTTTCGGCGCGTTCTTCAGTGCCGTATTTCTGGCGCTGATGATCACGACGGCCTCGATTTATCTGCTGCTCGTTTATTGGACGCTGCTCCTGCTGGCGTTCAACTTCGTCTATGCTACGGTTTTCGCCGCCCCGCTTCGGCACTTCCCCGAGTCCTCGATCGGCAGTACGACAGGCTTGATGAATTTCGGCGGACAGATCGGCGGTTCGGTCGCGCCCGCAGCCATGGGTGCGATGATCGCGGCGTCCGGAGGTTCATATCTCGCGGCCTTCTATCTGCTGCTGGCGTCTGCTGTCACCTCGGCAGTCGTCGCTTTCTACTGGCGAGCAACCGGCGATGCAGTCTCCGTCATCCAGCCGGAAGGTGTTCGATAAACTTAAGGAGTTACAATGACCGACCGTACAGGCGCTTTCGACCTCCTCATTCGCGGCGGAACGGTGATCGACGGAACGCGCCGTCCCCGCTTCAATGCTGACATCGGCATCCGCGATGGTCATATCGCCGCGGTCGGCGACCTGGCCGACGCACAGGCGCCCGTTGCCCTGGAAGCAAACGGAAAGATCGTCGCTCCGGGCTTCATCGATTCCCACACGCATGACGATCATGCGTTGCTGTCCGAGCCCGACATGACCTTCAAGATTTCGCAAGGCGTCACCACCGTGGTGACAGGCAATTGCGGGATCAGTCTCGCTCCCCTGAAGCCGGACTTGCCGCGTCCCATGCCGCAAAATCTCCTGGGTGCCGGAGACGCGTCTCCTCGCACTTTCGAGCGTTTTGGCGACTATCTGGAGACGTTGCGGCGCGCACCAGCGTCGGTCAACGTCGCTGCGATGGTCGGGCACACGACGATGCGCCTGATGACGATGGACTCGCTCGATCGGACCGCGACGCCAGACGAAATCGCCGCGATGCGCGGCTTGCTTGTCGAGGCACTCGATGCGGGCGCGATCGGCGTATCCACCGGCACCTACTATCCGCCGGCGGCAATGGCGACGACCGGCGAGGTTATCGAAGTCTGCCGGCCCATCACCGGCACCGGCGCGGTCTTCGCGACCCATATGCGTAACGAGGCGGAGGGCTGCGTCGAGTCGTTGAACGAATCCTTTGAGATCGGCCGCGCCCTGGATGCGCCGGTCGTGATTTCCCATCACAAGCTGGCTGGCGAAGCCAATTTCGGCAAATCGGCCGTGACGCTGCCGTTGATCGAGGCGACGATGAAGTGCCAGTGCGTTGCGCTCGACTGCTATCCCTATGCGGCCAGTTCGACCATGCTGCACACCGACGAGGTGAGGCTGCGCGGGCGTGTGGTCATCGCTGAATGCGAGTCGCATCCGGAATTTGTCGGACGCGAACTCGGCGATATTGCGGATGAATGGCAGGTGAGCCGGCTGGAGGCGGCGCGGCGCTTGCAGCCGGCGAGCGCCATCTACTTCATCATGAACGAGGGCGATGTGCGCAACATCCTGTCCTTCGAATGCACGATGGTCGGCTCCGACGGTTTGCCCGGCGGAACAAAGCCGCATCCGCGGCTCTGGGGAACATTTCCCAGGGTTCTCGGCCACTACAGCCGCGATGTCGGCCTGTTTTCGCTGGAGACCGCGGTCTGGAAGATGAGCGGCCTGACGGCGAAAAACTTCGGTCTGGCGAACAGGGGAACGATCGCCGTCGGACAGCACGCCGACGTCGTCGTATTCGACGCTGCAACGGTGATCGACAAGGCCAATTACGACACGCCGACAGGGCCGGCCGAGGGCATTGAAGCCGTGATCGTCAACGGCGCCTTGACCTGGCATCAAGGCAGGCATAGCGGCGCGCGCCGCGGTCAGGTCATCACGCGCATTGGGAGCCAATTGTGAAGTGACGGCGCCTGGCCCCGCAAGTGAGTCGTGCGCCGCTCAACCTTCACAGCCCTTTCCGGTGACGCGCTCGTCACGAACGACAACGTCGATCAATTTGCGAGAGAGCCCGTCGAAATCCGCGAGCTTCAAATAGCCTTTTGCGTGAGCGTCTTGGGTCAGCCGGTCGATTCTCCTGTCGTCGGTACTGGACCACTGCTTCGCAATATAGTCGGCGCCGGCCTTGCCAAAATTTTCGGGGTATCGCTCGCTCTGATTTTGCCGCTGATAGTAGTAGTGGCTGAGGCCGGCGACGAAGCTCTTGCGGCCGTCGCCCTGGCAACGAGATCCCCAGGGCAGTTCGAGCGACTTGAAGGCCTGTTCTCTCAGGCCAATCCGCGACTGCACATGGATGTCCTCGTTGGTGCCGAAGGCTCGTTCCTCACGAGGCTCATCCGTAGGTGACGGCTCTGGTTTCGCAAAGGCCCAGATTGCCACCTGGCCGACGACAACAGCCCAGACCAGGAACCAGATCGGTTTCATCGCGCACGCCTGGACGAAGCCTGCGCCGGCGGAAGGCAGACCGGCGACTCGTCAAACCAAAGGCCGGGGCCGGTGAACTGCAGCGCATCCTGCCGGACGTCGTCGGGAAAATCCGCTTTCACTATGCCCTGCAGATCGAACGCTTCACGCAGGGCTTCTTTCGCGTGGATATCGAGCGGTGTCGAGAAAGTCGCTGCAACTTTCTTCACCTTCTCGTCGCTGCAAAACATGAGCATGTTGGCCGGCCTCGGGCAGTCCATCCTTTTCTGCCACGCCCGCGCGTAGGCGATCACGGCGGCAATCAAATCGGGCTTGGTGGTCTCTCCGCAGGGCACCAGTTTATAGGCATTGGCCGCTCGCAACGCCTCCATCCGGATCGCATCGAGCTGCGCGTCGCCATCACTCTGCAACGTGTGTTGCGCTTCCCACATCTTCCGCTCGTAGTCCTTCGCGCTCTGATCGCCGAACGTTGCCGTGGTCCGCGACGATAGCGGGCCCACGACGACCGGCGGACCGCTGTTGATGACGACTGGAAAGCCGCGGGTGGCCCATGTCACGCCGACAAAGGCGGTCAGGAACACCATGAATACGAGAAGAACGAAGCGAGCCACAGGATTACTCTGGGTTGAGACGCCGCAGATTAGCACCCTGACCGGTATGAAAGGAGTTCGTCGGATCTTTTGGCGGGAAGAAGGTAATTGAAACGTAAATGGTTCCGTCAAAATGACGGCATCATCTCGCCGCGCGCTCTTTTTCGACGCGCTCTGTCACGTCGCGCGCGACGGCGACCGCGCCAAGCACCTCGGCAGGCGCTGCGCCCTTGACGATCGCAAATGTCAT
>Ga0070741_10006738_pt1 | contig 24408 bp, 24 predicted proteins | sample Coa_R1_4_FD_66440 | JGI IMG/M metagenome (GOLD analysis project Ga0070741, IMG submission 66440) | Surface soil microbial communities from Centralia Pennsylvania, which are recovering from an underground coalmine fire - Coalmine... | ecosystem: Environmental > Terrestrial > Soil > Unclassified ...
GTCGCGCTGGACCGGCGGCGCCGGCATTACTGCAGCACGCTGACGTAGACGCTGCGCGTCCGCGGACCGTCGAACTCGCAGAGGAAGATGCCCTGCCACGTCCCGAGCGCCAGCTCGCCGTCGCGCAGCGGCACGACGACCTGCGGGCCCATGAGCGACGCGCGCGGATGCGACGGCGCGTTCTCCTCGCCTTCCTCGATGTGCTGCCAGTCCCACCCTTCCGGCACGATCCGCTCGAGCGCCATCTCGAAGTCGCGCGCGACCATCGGGTCGGCGTGCTCGTTGATCGTGAGCCCGGCGGTCGTGTGCGGCACGTACACGAGGACCGCCGCTCCGTCCGCGCGTCCGAGCGCCTCGCGCACCTGCGGCGTGATGTCGAGCACCTGGGTGTGCCGTTCGGTGGTGATCTTCAGTTCATGCATCGCGCCTATCCTAGGGACCGATGTCCGATGCGCCGCTCACTTCCCGCGAGCTCGACGAAGTGCGCGAGCGCGGTGACGCGTTCTCACGCGACCTGCTGCAGGACTACTACGACCACTACGCGGGCCTCAAGGACTCGATCGACGTCGAGCGGATCTACGAGGAGTACGAGGACCTCGGCCGCCTCGACCTGGCGCGGCGCCTCCGCGAGGCGCCGACGGAGCTCTGGCGCTTCGGCTGCGAGACCTACCTCGGGAACCTGACGCGCGCGCACCAGGCTCGCGCCGCCGAGGTCGAGGCGGGCCTCGACGCGACCGTCGACGGCGAGACCCTCCCCTACCGCATGCTGCGCGTCGCGACTGCGAACGAGCCCGATCGCGATCGCCGCAAGCGCCTCAACGACGAGCGCCTGCGGCTGCTGGACGAGCACCTGAACCCGGTGTACCTCGAAGCCGCGGCGATCGACATCGATGCCGTGCACGAGCTCGACGCGACGAACCTCTACGAGCTCTACAACGGCTTCGGCTTCCGGCTCGACGCGATCGGCGACGAGTGCCGCGCGCTGCTCGACGAGACGGAGAAGCTGTGGGAGCGCGAGGGCGACAGGCTCTTCCGCGAACGGCTCGGCATCTCGCTCGCCGACGCGGGCCAGCACGACGTGCCGCGTCTCTTCCGCGCTCCCGAGCTCGACGAGGTGTATCCGCCGGACCGCATGGTGCCCGCGCTCGAGGCGACGCTCACCGATCTCGGCATCGACCTGAGAGCGCAACACAACGTGCACCTCGATCTCGAGTCACGCCCGAACAAGTCGCCGCGTGCGTTCTGCGCGCCGATCGACGTTCCCGGGAAGGTGATGCTCGTCATCCAGCCGATCGGCGGCAAGGACGACTGGCAGGCGCTCTTCCACGAGGCCGGCCACACCGAGCACTACGGCAGCACGAGCGCAGACCTCCCGTTCGAGGCGCGCCGCATGGGCGACATGGCGGTGACCGAGGGCTGGGCGCAGCTCTTCGAGCAGCTCGTCAGCGAGCCAGCCTGGCTGAACCGCCGCCTCGACGTGCCGCGTGTGGAGCTGCTCGCGCGCGACAAGGCAGTGACGCTCCTCTACATCGTCCGCCGCTACTGCGCGAAGCTCCTCTACGAGCTCGAGTTCTTCCAGACGGACGACATCCCGTCGATGCGGCCGCGCTACTCCGAGCTGCTCTCCGACGCGCTCAAGCTGCCGGTCCCGGACGAGAACTACCTCGACGACATCGACGGCGGCTTCTACGTGATCGGCTACCTGCGCTCGTGGGCGTTCGAGGCGCAGCTGCGCGAGTTCCTGCGCAGTGAGCTCGGCAACGACTGGTTCGCGAAGCGCGACGCAGGCGATCTGCTCCGCGAGCTGTGGTCGCTCGGGCAGGGCCCGACGGCGGACGAGCTGCTGAAGGACGTGACCGGTGCGACGCTCGAGCTCGCGTCGGTCGGCGAGCGCATTTGTGAAGGGCTCTAGCCGCCCGGGACGTAGAACAGCCCGACGACTCCGAGCGCGAACACCGCGATCGCGAGGATCGAGTCCGGGCCGAGCCGGAAGCGGCAATGTGCCGGCCGCCCGATCACGCCGAAGCCGTACACAGCGGTGAGCGCGACGCCGAGGGCGGCGAGCCACGCGTTGACGTCTCCCGCCTGCGGCAGCACGGGCCGCTGCGCGACGAGGTCGGCCACGACGAACAGGCACACCTGGAACGCGTTGCCGCCGAAGATGTCACCGATCGCGAGGGCGTTGTCGCCGAGCTTGACGGCAGCGATGCCGGAGCTGATCTCGGGCAGCGCAGTCGCGCCGGCGAGGATCGTCGCTCCGAAGATGACGCCGTTCACGCCCCAGTGCGTGGCGAGGTGGTTGCCGCTGACCTCGAGGAGGACGCCTGCGACGAGCGTGACCGCGCACGCAGCCGCGAACAGCACCGCGACCTGCGCGGTCGAGCGGCTCGCGAACGGGTGCGCCTCGGTCTTGTGCGGCTCGCGCCGGTTCGGCCGTCCGCGGTGGCTGCCCGGCATCTCGACTTCCCAACGCGGGTCCTTGCGCGACCTGTTGATCACGTAGAGGCCGATGACCCAGACAGCGGCGATCGCGATCGACGCAGGGCTGACGACACCTCCGATCGCAGTAGAGGGCTTGAGCAGCGAGCCCATCTCGACGCCGGCGACCAGGATCACGACGAGCAGCCCCTCGAGCACGGGCGTCAGCGCGCCAACGAGGAAGGTGAGCGGGCGCTCGTTGCCGGCCGCGAGATCGCAGATGACGAGCACCATCGTCTGCACGGCGATGCCGCCGATCAGGTTGCCGGCTGCGAGGCCGAGGTTGCCGGACGCGGCGGCGGAGATCGTGATCGCGAGCTCCGGCAGGCTTCCGGCGATGGCGAGCAGGATCAGGCCGCCGAGCTCTTCGCCGAGGCCGAGCCGCGCGTCGAGCGCGTCTGTCGTCTTCGAGAGCAGCACCCCGGCGAACCACGTCGCGACCGCGCCCGCCGCGAAGACGAGCAGGAGGAGCGGGGTGCCGAGCCCTCCCATTCGCTGGAGACGATGAGCGCCCCGCCGGACGGAGCCGGCGGGGCGCTGCAAGGCGACGCCTTACGCGGACGTGCCCTCGATCGTGGGCTGCTCGCCCTCGACCGAGATCTCGATCCGCTTCGGCTTCGGCTGCTCGGGCTTCGGCACGCGAACCTCGAGCACGCCGTGGTCGTACGAGGCCTTGATCGCGTCCTCCGAGACGCCCTGCGGCAGCCCGACGGAGCGCGAGAACGTGCCCGTGCGGCGCTCCAGGCGATGGAAGCGGCCCTTGTCGATGCTCGACTCGCGCTCGCGGGTCGCGGTGACGGTCAGCGCGCCGTCCTCGGCCTCGATCGCGATCTTGTCCTTCGGGATCCCCGGCAGATCGAACGCGTAGACGACCTCGTCCTCGGTCTCCCAGACGTCGAGGGTCGGGACCCAGGACTGCGTCTGGCGGCCGTTGCCCTCGAACAGGCCGTTCATGAGGCGCGAGAGCTCCGTGTGCATCGCGGCGGCGTCGCGCAGCGGGTCCCAGCGAACCAGCGTGGTCATGGTGCTACCTCCTTGCACGATCTACTGACACCGCCAGAATAAAATATGAGTCGCTTCTTGTCAAGTCACCGGAAGGTCTAGGATCCATGCGTGCTGCCGCTCTTCGACAACGTGCCGGTCCGGCGGTTCGCCGTCGTCACCTACGGCCTGATCGCGGCGAACTTCGCCGTCTTCTTCTGGGAGTTGCACGCGCGCGGCAGCCGCATCGACCACTACGCGTTCTATCCCTGCGCGGTCAGCGGCCCGTGCGTCGGCCCGGCGCGGAACCACCTCGTCTGGGAGGAGGGCACGCTCAGCGGGATGTTCCTGCACGCGGGCTGGGTGCACATCCTCGGGAACATGCTGTTCCTCTTCATCTTCGGCAACAACGTCGAGGACGTGATGGGCCGCGTCCGCTTCCTCGTCTTCTACCTCGTCTCCGGGTACGTGGCGGCGCTCGCGCAGGCGTGGGTGACGCTGCACTACGCCGGGACGGCTGCGGCGAGCATCCCGACGGTCGGGGCGAGCGGCGCGATCGCCGGCGTCCTCGGCGCGTACTTCGTGCTGCTCCCCCACGCCCGCGTCGTCACGCTGCTCTTCGGGTTCCTGCCCGTGCCCCTCTCGGCGATGCTCTTCCTCGGGATCTGGTTCGTGTTCGAGCTCTGGCAGGGCGGCTTCTCGCTCACGCACCCGCAGGCGGGCGGCGGTGTCGCCTTCGCAGCCCACGTCGGCGGCTTCGTCTTCGGGGCCGCGGCGGTGAAGGCGTTCCAGGTGCGGCCGCCGCTCCGGCCCCGCTGGTGATGCGGGAATAGCGCATTCCGGGTACGCGTTTTACCGGGCATGCGCACTTTGAACGAGATCAGGCAGGAAATCGACCAACTGTCCGAACGCCGCTTGCGCGTCATGCGCCAGCTCGGGCAGGGTCACGACGCCTCGCTCGCCGCGGAGCATCAGTCGCTGGAGGACCGCATCGCAGAGCTCTGGGACGAGCAGCGGAACGCCCGCGCCATGCTCCGCTTCGGCGACCGGGACGAGATCATCCAGAAGGCGCGTCAGGAAGAGCGCCTCTCCCGCGCGGCCTAGCCGCGCCACCCCGCGTCCGAAGAAGCTCCGGGAACGGAGCTACACTTCGGGCGCTCGGGGCGTTAGCTCAGCTGGGAGAGCGTCGGCTTTGCAAGCCGAAGGTCATCGGTTCGATCCCGATACGCTCCATGGTCAAATGCAGGAGGAATGAGCCACCGAGCGCTCACTCCGGCACGCTGAGCAAGCGGTTCGCAAGCACTTCGGGCGCCCACAAGGGCATGCGACTGCCCCTGGCGCCGGACGCCAAGCAGCCGCCACGTTCGAAGCTACTAGCTCTTCGTCTGCTGTGCCGACGCAGACTTCAGCTGCTGCGCCGCCGCGCGTGCGGCGGTCTTCGCCGACGTCGTAGCCGAAGAAACGGCGCCCGAAGTCGTCCTCGCTCGCGCGACGAGCTGAGTGTTCGCTGGGAGACCACGCTCAGTCATCAGACACCAGTATCGCGGTTCGAGAGGACGTCACGCTGGCGATCACTCGAAGAGGGACGCTCCCGCATCCGCGAGGTAGTCGTCGATTGCGCCTGAGACCTGTCTCGAGCGAAGCAGCGGAGACTCGCTGAGGGGCGTCATCGAGGTCAGAGTCAGCGCCCCGACCACCACGCGACCAGGCCTACGGTCGCGCGGGACGACAATCGGGATGCCGCGGATGAGCCGCCAGCGACTCGCGTATACCCGTGGATCCCGCTCGACGGGAACCCCACGAGTGACCGCTTCGCTCGCGATCCAACGGCTCTCGTACTCGAGCGCGTTATAGATCACTGCTCCAGGTTCAGTGAACTCACGATCCGTCGTGGCCCATAACCCCACCTCGCCGGTGGCATGGTTTACGCCCCAAAGGCCGAGACCGAGGACCTCCGCACTAACGTCAACGTCTCCTGCGGCTGCGATGTCGCGAACGCCCTGGAGGCGCTCGCGGAGGAACGCGGAGACCCGCGTCTGAGCGCTGCGGAAGGCGACTGGGTCGGCGGGAACCATGAGCGCGCGGGCTTCGTCGAAATACCTGTTCGCTCGCTCTGCGAAAGGTAGGACATCGGTTCGGGTTTTTCGCGCCGCGACTTCGTGTAGGAACTGGGCGACCTCGCCAAAGAAGTCCGCGAAGACGGCATTCACATGCACGCGCTGCCACCTCGCACGTACGGCCTCCTCGACTGCCGGGCGAACGTCGCGAGGCAGCGCCGGAGCGGCTTGGCGCGTGAAGATTGCGATGTGACCCGCGACGGCCATGTTCTCCGTCGTGTAGCGATAGAGCCACCGGATCAGGTTTGGGTCAGTAAGGCTCGCCCCAATGAAGATGCACAAGGAGTTGTCGAGGGCGTCGCGCATGAACTGGTCTTGCCACGACCGCTCCTGCTGAACTCGGGCGTAATCGGCTTCGGACAGGACAATCCGCCCGGTGCGAGGGTAAGCCGGAATGAGCCTTCCGTGTAGGTGGTAAACAGCTGCTGAACCGGCCGGTTCCTCGCTCCGTTGGATGTAGGAGTGAACCGACAGCCCCGCATCCTGCAGCGCCTGCTCAAGCAAGCCGTCGTAGTTTCCAGTCGCGATACGAACGGAGGCTCCGAGCGTTTGTTTGAACCAGGCCACTTGCTGTGCCAGCGCCTGTGGCTGATAGGCCGTCGTGGGCTGCCCGCCATAGAGGGCGGCGCGAACGCGGTCGTGGAACTCCTCCTCGTTCGCCGAAAGCGCCTCAACCACGGCGGCCGCCGCCATCAGGCTTTCGGCTCTCATCTCCTCGATCCACCGACTACGAATCGATGCGTCCACTTGCTCCTCAGCCAGGCGCTGAAGCAGACGGTTGACCAGCGTCGGCCACGACGGGAGGTTTGCCTCCATTGACGCGCCTGCGCCGACGACGAGCGTGATGTTTCCGTCGTGGTCGATAACCCGACCGAGTGCGGCCGTGATCTCCGGAGTACCGAAGTACCGGGGATGCTCCCCCGGCGTCCTCGGTTCGTTACTCCTGCGATCCGCGACGGACTGCGCCTGGGCGAGCAGGCGCCGCAGCTCGTCGAACTCGTCGAGTTGCACTCCCATATCCCCAGCGACGATACGTCCGGACGCGGATTCCACGAAACCGACCTCTACTCGACCGGGGCGACGGGTAGCCGATCCTTCGACGGCGCTTCGTGCGCCACCGCACGGCGCGCGGATACCTTTGTGAGATAGGCGAGTTCGAACACATCGTCACGGCCCTTCAGGCAGCGCCGATCTACACGGCGTTGAACTCGATGGCCGAATCCGGCGACTACAGCGCGCTGGAGACCCAAGCGAAGCGCCACCATTACGTTCCCCAGTTCCTGCTCCGCAGGTTCTCGCACGAGTACGAGGGCAAGCCTCACGTCTTCCAGATGGATATGACGAGCGGGAGCGCGCCCCGCAGGGTCGGCTTGCGAAGCGCCGCGGTACGCGAGGGCCTCTACACGCTGGTTGACGAGGATGGATCAACGTCCAACCGTCACGAAGGCTGGCCGTGGAGGCGTTCCTCGAGATGCTCGGTGTTCGCCCAATGACGGAGGTACCGCCGGACCTCCACGCCGGGATTCTCAGTCGCGATGTTCCTTGGCATCCTCCGAGGCAACCCTACGGCTAGGACGCCGTCGTAGTCGAGTCCTTCGCCGGGAGCGGCTGGGCCTAAGCGACCTGAAATGCACGATGCAGGCGTCGTCGCGCGCGCCACGCGGAAGACAAAAGCGACCGACTGACGTGTCCAATCGAGCGGCTCGAGCTGGAGCCCTATCGACCCGTACTGGAGCCAACGTGAATCGATCCGGCGTTACTGGTGAATCGAGATCGTCCAGCCCCCCTCGTCATCGACGGTCAACTGGTACGTCCCAGCGGCGATGTACGAGCATCCGCTCGGCTCGTTGTAAGCGCTGACGTCGAAGGACGAGCCACCATTGTCGTAGGCGCTGAAATCGCCGTTCGGGTCGCCGATATCACCGCCGTCAGGCCAGCTACTCGTCCAGCAGAACTGCTCCGCAACGGGCAGCGTGAAAGGCGCCAGCTGAAGCGTTCCGTTGCCCGAGAAGTTCAGCGTGACGGGCGACGGCGGTGGTGGTGTGTTGTCGACGCATGTGACAACGACGATGTACTTGAGGAACGTCCGGGCCGTCGTGAGCCGAACGCTCTCACCACCCGTGAGGATCACGAGGTTGGACGATGAGGGCGTCGCCAGGGAAGGCGGAACGCAGTCAACTCCGACGACCCCGAACTCGCGCAACCCGCCTGAGATTGGGTAGGCGTAAAGGGTGACGTGCTTGACAGGAATCGCCTTTGGCTTCGGCTTTGGCTTCGACTTGGCCGCGCCGGAAGACGCCAGAAGGAGCGCTCCGGCGCCGAAGATGACGAGGTAAAGGCTGAGCCTGCCGATGCGCCGCATCGACAGCATGATCACTCTCCGGTCGTGAAAAGTCCACAAGGCGGATGGGGCCGAATCGGAGCGCGACAACCCTGATAAAGCGGGGAGTGCACCGCGGCGGTCGTACGATCATGAGCTCAAACCTGACTTCGGCACGACGCCTTAGCCAGGAGGTGGCTAGCTCTGGTGAAAGGAGCGGATATGCCTACAGTGATCGTCTTCGACCAGCAGCTTCGCGTAACGGTGGATGAAGAACCCGCTGAGCTCGCCCAACTTCTTAGTGGCAACAAGGGCCAAGGTCGCTTTGCGGGCGACTATCTGAACCTCACGACAGAAGAGGGCGACAGCATTTGGGTCAACCCAAAGGCCGTCGCCTTCCTAGAGAGGTGACAAGAGCCAGCGGTCTGATGAGGTGTAACCGCAAGCGCAGCGGCAAGCGCTTCCCGGACCGATCAGCACCAGGTCACACTCGTCAAGTCCGCCGATGACGTAATTCCTGCGCCTAGCGGTGGAACGACGCGTATCCGTGCATCCCTGAACGTCACCCGAACGGCTTTGCAAGCCGAAGGTCGCCGGTTCGATCCCGGCACGCTCCACCTCAAGACGGGCGCTCAGACGCCGCGTTCGTGCTTCGCGGCGTACATCGCGTGGTCGGCGCGCATGAGCAGCGACTCGTGGCTCTCGTCGTGCCGCTCCGTGACCGCGTAGCCGACGCTGGCGCGCATGCGGAGCGTCGCCGCCCCGGCGGTGATCGGCTCGGCGAGCACGTGCTCGACCCGCGCCGAGAGCGCCGGCAGCGACGACTGATCGTCGACGCGGTCGAGCAGGATGACGAACTCGTCGCCGCCGATCCGCGCGATCGTGTCCTCGCCGCGAACGACCGACTGCAGCCGGCGCGCCGTCTCGACGAGCACGTGGTCGCCGACGGCGTGACCGTACGCATCGTTGACCGTCTTGAACCCGTCGAGATCGACGAACATCAGGCCGACCGCGCCTGGACGCCGCGCGAGGTGCGCGCACGCAACCGAGACGCGATCCAGCAGCAGCCGCCGGTTCGCGAGCCCGGTGAGGCTGTCGTGCAACGCCATCTTCTCCCGGCTCGCGAGCCCCGCCATCAGCGCGGCCGCAGTGAGACCGGACGCAGAGCACGCGACGAGGAACATCTGCGCCGGCAGCAGGCCCGTGAACGGCCCGACCCCGCTGAACGGGCCTTCACCGATCGTCGTGAGCGTCTCGACGACCGCGCCCGCGACGAACACCGCGAGCGCGGCGGCGCGCGTTCCCAGCAGGAGCCCCGTCACCGACAGCGCCGGGATGACGAGGAAGGGCAGGCCCAACGACGCGGTGAACCCCCACGGGAGTGCGAGCGCGATCATCGCGAACGTCAACGCGTACGCACACTTCCGCGCGAAGTTGAGCGACGGCCGGTAGCTCGTGCCCGCGATCACCAGGAGGAGCGGCGCGACGACGATCACGCCGAGCGCGTCGCCGACGTACCACCGCCCGGCGAACGGCCAGATCGCACCGCCGCCGAGCGCCGAGTACCAGAGCGACCCCACGGTCGCGCTCAACATCGGCCCGCACACGGCGGCGGCGCCGTAGAAGAGGCCGAGCTCGCGCAGCCGCGAGAGGTCGGGCCGCCCCGGCAGCCAGCGCCGGAGGAGCGTCGCCGACAGCAGCGGCTCGAGGCAGTTCGCGGTCGCGAGCCCGTAGGCGATGCGCGTCGTGAACCCGGCGCTCACGATGTCCATGCTGAAGTCGGCGACCCAGATCGCCATCAGATACACCGGCCACTCGCGCCGGGGACACAGCAGCAGCATCGAGACGGTGACGCCCGAGGCCGGCCACAAGGTCGCGCCGACCGATGTGCCGAAGGAGGTCTCGACGGTGATCAGCTCGTAGACGCCGGCGTAGACCGCCGCGAGGGCGACCGCGCGCGCCAGCACCCAGAACCAGGGTGGGATCGCCGCACGAGTGGGCGCACCTGTGACAGGTACGTCGACCATTCCCTCTGTTTCGGCAGCGGCGAGCCGGTTCCTGAGCTCGAGCTAGAGCCGCAGCTCCAGCTCCAGCTCGTCGCGCAGCGGAATCCCGAGCTCGCCGACGGCGGCGATCTGCGGCTTGAGCGCCGCTCGCGCCTCGTCGACCGCTCCCGGGTGAAGCGCGGACAGCCGGAAGCCGCGCCGCTGGTAGAAGCGGAGCGCTTCGAGGTTGTCGTTCGTCGTGATGAGCCAGATGCGACCGCAGCCGGCGGCCGCCTCGCGCAGCGCGTCGAGGAGCGCGCTGCCGACCCCGGCGTGGCGCTCGACCGTCGCGATGAACGCGAGCTCGCATCCGTCGGCGTCCAGCCGGTAGGTCACGAGCCCGACCGGAGCGCCGTCGCGCTCCGCGACGAAGCCCGGGAGCGCGAGCACGTCGATCAGCTCGCCGCGCCGCGCCTGCAGCGCGCCGCCGAAGTCGCCGAGCAGCGTTCGCTCCGCCCACTCGCGGTCGGGCTCGCGGTACTCGCGGACCGTCACGCCCGAAGGCTAGACGAGCGTCTTCGTCCGCCCCTGCTTCTTGACACGATCGATCGAGTCGGCCGCCGCCGCCTCGTCGAGGTATACGCCGCTGACCCCGAAGAGCGGGTCGACGGCGTTCGTCGAACGCAGGTGACGGTCGAGGTGGTAGACGAGCGGCACGCCGGTCGGGATGTTCACCGCGGGGATCACCTCGTCGGGGATCGAGTCGAGATGCTTGACGAGCGCGCGCAGCGAGTTGCCGTGCGCGGCGACGAGCACCGCGTGGTGCGCGCGCAGGTCGGGAACGATCGCGTCGTGCCAGTAGGGCAGCGCGCGCGTCAGCACGTCCTTCAGGCATTCGCTCGTCGGCAGCACTTCGGGCGGCAGCGAGCGGTACCGCGGATCGAGTGAGAGCTGCGAGTCGAGATCCGGGGGTGGCGGCACATCGAAGGACCGCCGCCAGATCGTGAACTGCTCGTCGCCGAGCGCCGCGCGCGTCTCCTCCTTGCTCTTTCCCTGCAGCGCGCCGTAGTGGCGCTCGTTGAGCCGCCAGGAGCGGTGAACCGCGATCCAGCTGCGGCCCGCCGTGTGCAGCGCGATCTCCGCCGTGCGAATGGCGCGCACGAGGACCGACGTGTGGACGACCTCGAGCGGCAGCCGCGCGCGCCGCAGCAGCTCACCGGCATGGACTGCTTCGTCCTCGCCGCGCGGCGAGAGATCGACGTCGGTCCAGCCGGTGAAGAGGCCGCGCTCGTTCCACTCGCTCTCCCCGTGCCGCAGCAGAACCAGCCGGTACGGCGCGTTGAGCGGCCGGTCGTACCCCGCGCTGCTCATGTCCGCTCCGGCGTCGGCCAGGCCGGCGCCTCCGCTCTCTGCGAGCCTCCGTCAAGCCTACGGCTCATGGCGACGGAATCGCCGCGAGGCCGGGGAGCTCCTTGCCCTCGAGGAACTCGAGCGCGGCGCCGCCGCCTGTCGACATGAACGAGACGCGGTCGGCGAGACCGAACCGCGCGACCGCCGCGACGGTATCGCCGCCGCCGACGACCGAATACGCATCCGAGACCGCGACCGCCTCGGCGATTGCCCGCGTGCCGCCCGCGCACGCCGGCCACTCGACGACGCCGAGCGGCCCGTTCCAGAAGATCGTTCCCGCCGATTCCAGCACGCGTGCGAACCGGTGGCGCGTTCGCGGCCCGATGTCGACGACCGCCCAGCCGTACGGAACGTCCGCCGCGTCGAAGACGGTCGTCGGGGCGTCGCGATCGAGCCGCTGGACGGCGAGGACGTCGATCGGCAGCTCGAAGTCGACCGGCCCGAACTTGGCGACGCGCAGCTGCTCGGCCATCTTGCCGCCGACGAGGACTGCGTCCGCGTGCCGGCCCAGGTGCGCGATCATCCCGACCTTGTCCTCGACCTTCGCACCGCCGGCGACCAGCACGTACGGACGTGCGACGTCATCGCCGAGCAGGCGCGCGAGATGCTCGACCTCGCGCTCGACGAGAAGTCCCGCGTAGGTCGGCAAGAGTTGCGCGACGCCGACGGTCGATGCGTGCGCGCGATGCACCGAGCCGAAGGCGTCCTGCACGAACAGGTCGTGCCCGTCGGCGAGCCGGCGCGCGAAGGCGAGGTCGTTTTTCGTCTCGCCGTCGTCGAAGCGCGTGTTCTCGAGCACGTGGACGCGGAAATCGAGCAGCGCGTGGAGTCGCTCGGCGACGGGCTCGATCAGGAATGCGGGGTCCGGGCCCGCCGGCCGGCCGAGGTGCGAACAGACCGTCACCGCGGCGGCGCCCTTCGCGCGGAGCAGCTCGAGCGTCGGGAGCGCGGCGCGGATGCGAGTGTCGTCGGCGACCACACCGTTTGCGAGTGGCACGTTCAGGTCGGCGCGGACCAGCACGCTCTTGCCCGCAACGTCGGCATCGCGCACAGAGCGCAGGCGGCGAAGCGAGACGTTGGTGGTTGGTTCGAGGGTCGCCACGACGGTCATCGTGCAGTCGCGCCGCCGCTGCGCCATCGGCGGCGATCCGTACGCGCATTGCGGGAAATCCCCGACGCGGAGGGGCGCGCCGTCACCGGACCATCGGTTGATGGACTCCGACGTCGAGCTCGACGCACTCGCTTCCCACTGGCAGTGGGCGCTCGATGCAGCAGCGAGCGCGCTCGACGCCGACCGCGACGAGCTGTCGCCGGTCCGGCTCGTGGCGGAACGTCAGTCTCTCTCCCGCGAGCGGGACACGACCTCGGCGCTGCTCGCGCGCATCGCCGACCTGCACGGTGTCCGCGCCAGGCCGTGGCTCGCACCCGTCCCCGTCACGCCGCGGCTGCTCGGGCTCCCGTCGGCAACGAAGGCCTGCCTCTTCGATCTCGACGGCGTGCTCACCGACAGTGCGGCGCTGCACGCCCACGCGTGGGCCGAAGCGCTGGACGCGTTCCTGCTCGGCGTCTCCCAGAGCGGCTCGCACGACACCGGGTGGCAGTTTGTGCCCTTCGACCGCAATCTCGAGTACCGCGCCTACTTCGACGGACGACCGCGGCTCGAAGGGCTGCACCTGTTTCTGGCGGCCCGCGGGCTGCACGTCGACGAGGAAACGGCGAACGCGATCGCACGGCGCAAGGGCGACGTGCTCGAGCACGGGCTCGAGCGGCACGAGGTCGCCGCGCTGCCCGGAGCGCACACGTTCCTGCAGGCGGCGGGGCATGCGCGCCTCGCGCGGGCGGTCGTCTCGGCGAGCACGACGACGCTGCCGATGCTGCAGCTCGCGCGCGTCGACCAGGTGGTCGAGGCGCGCGTCGACGCCGAGACGATGCGCGCCGAGGGGTTGCGATCTCGCCCGGCGCCCGACCTGCTGCTCGCCGCCTGCCGCGAGCTCGGCGTCGCGCCGGAGTCGGCGGTGTCGCTGACCCACAGCGATGCAGGCGTCGCCGCCGCACGCAGCGCAGGCATGCCGGTGATCGGCATCGCCTCAGGCGAGACGGCGGAGCGTCTGCTCGGCTTCGGCGCCGACCGCGTCGCGCCGTCGCTCCTGTCCCTGCTCGATCCGCGCCTACGCGCATCATCAGGTGCATGGACGCGATCGAGACGCGCAGCCTGACGAAGCGCTACGGACGCACGCTCGCACTCGACGGCCTCGACCTTCGGGTGACGCGCGGCGAGGTCTACGGCTACCTCGGGCCGAACGGCGCGGGCAAGACCACGACCATTCGCCTGCTGCTCGGCCTGCATCGCCCGACCGGCGGCTCTGCGGCGTTGTTCGGCGTCGACGCGTGGCGCGAGCCGGTCGCCGCGCACCGGCACGTCGCCTACGTCGCCGGCGAGCCGACGCTGTGGCCCGGGCTGACGAGCGCGGAGACGTTCGCCTATCTCGCGCGGCTCCACGGCTCGACCGACTCCGCCTACCGCGACGAGCTGATTCAGCGCTTTCGGGTCGAGCCCGACAAGAAGGTGCGGGCGCTCTCGAAGGGAAACCGCCAGAAGGTCCAGCTCGTCGCAGCGTTCGCCTCGCGCGCCGACCTGCTGATCCTCGACGAGCCGACGAGCGGCCTCGATCCGCTCATGGAGATGGCGTTCCGCCGGACTGTGGCGGAGGCGAAGGAGCGCGGGCAGACGATCTTCCTGTCGTCGCACGAGCTGAGCGAGGTCGAGGCCGTCTGCGACCGGGTGGGGATCCTGCGCCGCGGCCGGCTGGTCGACGAAGGCACGCTCGCCGAGCTCCGGCACCTCGACACGCAGACCTGGGAGATCGACTTCGCCGGCGAGCCGCCCGACCTCTCGCGGGTCCGGGGCGTCAGCGACGTCGAGCGCAACGGCTCGACGCTCCACCTGGAGGTCACCGGCGATCCGAGCGATCTGATCGCTGCGCTCGCCGGCGCGGACGTCGTCGCGCTGCACACGCGCGAACTGTCGCTCGAGGAGATCTTCCTGCACCACTACGAGGGCTCCGACGCCGGTGGGCGCAGCTAGCGCCGTCGCGCGCCGGGCGTTCGCAGACGGGCGGACGCGCACGCTCTCCTTCGCGGCGCTGATCGCGTTCCTCGGCTACGCGAGCCCGGCCGGCTACCGGCAGGCGTATCCGACGGTCGCCGATCGCGCGGCGTTCGCGCGGTCGTTCGGCACGAACAAGGCGGTCGAGCTGTTCTACGGGACGCCGCACGACCTGCTCTCCGTCGGCGGCTTCACCGGATGGCGCGTCGGCGGAACGGTCGCGATCTTCGCGGCCGTGTGGGGTCTGCTGGCGGCCGTGCGTTTCGCCCGCACCGAGGAGGATGCGGGCCGGCAGGAGCTCGTGCTCGGCGCGGGAACCGGCCGGCGGGCGGTCTACTTCGCGTCGGTCGCCGCAACACTCGCCGGTCTCGCCGTCCTCGCAGCTGCGCTCGTCCTCGTCTCGGCGGCCGCCCGCCTGCCGCTCGGCGCCTCGGTGTTCCTCGCCGCCGCGTCGCTCTCGCCCGCACTCGTCTTCGTCGGCGCCGGCTGCTGCGTCTCGCAGCTCGCGGCCGGCCGCCGGGTCGCACTCGAGCTCGGAACCGTGCTCGTGCTCGCCGCCTACCTCCTCCGTGTCGTCGGTGACGTGGCGGGCGGCGCGCGCTTCGCGCTCTGGCTCACCCCGCTCGGCTGGGCGGAGCAGATGCGGCCGTTCGCGCAGCCGCGGCCGTGGCTGCTCGTGCTCCCGCTCGCCACCGGCGCCGTCCTGATCGCGGTCGCCGCGGAGGCGTCAGCCAGGCGCGACGTCGGGCGTGGGCTCGTCGAGGGCCGCGACGAGTCGCCGCCGCGGCTCGCGCTCCTCGGGTCGCCCACCGCGCTCGCGGCGCGCAGCGGGCTGGGCACGTTCGGCGCATGGCTCGGCGGCACGTCGCTCCTCGCACTCGTGATCGGGCTCCTGTCGACGGCGTTCACGCCGGAGAACATCCCCGCGCAGCTTCGGCGCGACCTCCGCAAGCTCGGCAGCGCGTCGCTCACGAGCCCCGGCGGCGCGCTCGGCTTCTACTTCCTCTTCTTCGTCCTCGGCGTGAGCCTGTTCGGGTGCGCTCAGATCGCCGCGGCGCGCCGCGACGAGGCCGACGGCCAGCTCGAGCTGCTCCTCGCGCTCCCCGTGGGGCGAATGCGGTGGCTCGGCGCCCGGCTCGTTCTGATCACGTGCTCCACGGCGGCACTCGCACTCGCGGCCGGGCTCTTCGCGTGGGTCGGTGCTGCGAGCCGCGGTGCGGGCGTCGCGCTGCCGCGACTGCTCGAGGCGGGCGCGAACTGCATCCCCGCCGGGCTGCTCTTCGTCGCGGCCGGGGCGCTCGCCTTCGCCGCCGTTCCGCGCGCGGCTCCCGCCGTCGCCTACGCCTTCGTGCTCGCCTCGTTCGTCTGGGAGCTCGTTGCCGACCTCCTCGGCGTCCCCTCGTCGCTCGTCGGCTTGAGCCCATTCGCGCACGTCGGCCTCGTTCCGGGCGCGCCGTTCCGCGCCGGCGCGGCGGCGGCGATGCTCGGGCTCGCCGCCGCCGCCGCGGGAGCGGCGATCGCGGTGTTCGCGCGCCGCGACCTGCAGGGCGCCTGAGCCCTCGGTACTTCCCCGCAGCACGTCCCGGTCCGCTCCCGATGCGCACGGTGCGGAGGCGTCACACGATGAAGGCGTACGACCTTTCCCTCAAAGGAGGTGAACCGATGAAGGTCAAGGAGGTCATGACGACCGACGTGATCACCGTGCCGCCGACCGCCTCGCTACGCACTGCTGCGCGGCTGATGGTGGTGCACGGAATCTCGGGGCTTCCGGTCGTCGACGACGGCAAGCTGGTCGGAGTCCTCTCCGAGCACGACTTCGTCGTCAAGGAGCAGGGCCAGGTCGAACGCTCCTCCTGGCTCCGCTGGCTGACCAGCCCGATTCCGCTCGCCGACGAGGCGAAGCTCGATGCCCGCTGCGTCGGCGATGCGATGACGGCACCGGCGATCACGATCGGCGCCTGGGTCAGCGTCGCCACCGCAGCACGGCGGATGCTCGAGGAGAACGTCAAGCGTCTCGTCGTCGTCCGCGACGGCCAGCTCGCCGGCATCGTCACCCGACGCGACCTCGTGAAGGCGTTCGCGCGCTCCGACCGCGAGATCGAGGAGGAGATCCGGCGTGAAGTGCTGCCGGAGCTGTCGTTCTGGGCGAAGGGCGCGACGTTCCACGTCGAGGTGACGGACGGCAACGTCACGATCAGCGGCCGCAGCCCGGTGCGCCTCGATCCGGCGGAGACGAAGCGCTACGTCGCCCGGGTGCCGGGCGTCGTCAGCGTCAGCTCCGAGATCGAGTCGCTCGCCTGAAGGATCGTGCCCGGCCGGTTCAAACCGGCCGGGCACGACGGGCCGCTAGACGGCGGCCGCCTCGGGATGTGCCTCGAACTCCCGCTCGTGCTCCGGGAGCTGCGGGACGGGCTCGGCCGTGAGGACGACCTTGAGCGCGTGCGTCTCCGCCGCAGCGGCGAACACGTCGTAGGCCTCCTCCGTCTGGCTGAGCGAGAAGCGATGCGTGGCGAACGGCGTCGGGTCGAGCCGCCTCGCCTCGATCAGCTTCATGAGCTGCGGGGTCGTGATCGTGTCGACGAGACCCGTCGTGATCGTCACGTCCTTGATCCACAGCGTCTCGAGATGCAGCGTCGCCGAGTGCCCGTGCACGCCGACGTTCGCGACGCGGCCACCGGGCCGCACGAGCGCCGTGCACAGCTCGAACGTCTCCGGCACGCCGACCGCCTCGACCGCGACGTCGACGCCGAGGCCCTCGGTCAGCTCCATGACGCGGGCGACCGCGTCCTCGCTGCCGTTGTTGATCGTGACGTCCGCGCCGAACTCGGCCGCCTTCGCGAGGCGGGCGTCGGCCAGGTCGATCGCGATCACGCGGCCGGGGGTGAACAGCTTCGCGGTCATGATCGTCGCGAGCCCGATCGGGCCGGCGCCGATCACCGCGACGGTGTCGCCCGGCTGCACGCCGCCGTTCAGGACGCCGACCTCGTATGCCGTCGGCAGGATGTCCGCCAGGAAGATCACGTCTTCCGGCGTGAGCCCCTCGGGGATCTTGTAGACGGACGTGTCGGCGAACGGCACGCGGGCGAGCTCGGCCTGCAGACCGTCGATCGTGTGGCCGAAGATCCAGCCGCCGCCGCCCGAGCAGAGGCCGTAGTGCCCCTCCTTGCAGAAGCGGCAGCGACCGCACGAGGTGATGCACGACACGAGCACCTGGTCGCCCGGCTCGATCGTCGTCACGGCGGAACCGACCTCGACGACTGTGCCGACCGCCTCGTGCCCGAGGATCGTGCCGGGCGTCGTCTCAGGGACGTCGCCCTTCAGGATGTGGAGGTCGGTCCCACAGATCGTCGCGACGTCGATGCGGACGATGGCGTCCGTCGGCTCGACGATGACCGGATCAGGGACCTCCTCCCAGGCCCGTTTGCCGGGGCCGTGATAGACGAGCGCGTTCATGACGCGCCTCCTTTCGGTGGATGAGCTGTTGCCGCCGTCACGCGAGCACCGGGATGCGCACGCCGATGCGCTGCGCAAGCTCGACGAGCCGCGTCGCGTAGCCCCACTCGTTGTCGTACCAGGCCACGACCTTCGCCTGGGTGCCTGCGACGACTCCGGTGAGACCACCGTCGACGACGGAAGAGAACGGAGACTTGATCACGTCGCTCGAGACGAGCGGCTCGTACGAGACGCTCAGGATGTCGGCCAGTACACCGGCCGCAGCGAGCTCGAATGCCACGTTGATCTCTTCGACCGTCACGACCCGCTCGAGCTCGACGGTGAGGTCGACGAGCGAGCCCGTGAGCACCGGTACTCGGGCGGCGAAGCCGCGCAGCTTGCCGGTCAGCTCCGGGATGACGAGCCCGATCGCCGTCGCCGCGCCGGTCGTCGTCGGAACGATGTTGCCGCTCGCCGCGCGGGCGCGGCGCAGATCCTTGTGCGGCATGTCGACGACGCGCTGATCGCCGGTGACGGCGTGAATCGTCGTCATCGTCCCGTGCCGGATCCCGAAGGTCTCGTGCAGGACCTTTGCGACGGGCGCGAGGCAGTTCGTCGTGCACGAGGCGTTCGAGATCACGTCGTGCCGGTCGGGGTCGTAGGCCGCCTCGTTGACGCCGCGGACGATCGTCGCGTCGAGCGCGTCCTTGCCGGGCGCCGAGACGATCACCTTGGCCGCTCCGGCTGCGAGATGCTTCGCCGCGTCGGCGCGCTTGCGGAACTTGCCGGTGCACTCGAGGACGACGTCGACGCCGGCCTCCGCCCAGGGCAGCTCGGCCGGATCCGCGATTGCGTGGACCGGGATGCGGACGTCCTCGAGGACGAGCGCGTCGCCGTCGACCGCAACGTCGCCGGGGAACGGCCCGTAGACCGAGTCGTGACGCAGCAGGTGCGCGAGCGTCGCCGGATCCGCAACGTCGTTGATGCCGACACAGTCGATCTCTGCGCCGCTTTCGAACGCGGAACGCAGCGCACACCGCCCGACACGTCCGAAGCCGTTGATTGCAACACGAACGGGCATGGGTGACTCCTTTCTCTCAGCCGCCTGCTGGGACGTAGGCGGATTCGTTGTCATGTGCGAGCACGGCCTGCGCGGCCGCGAGCCGCGCCACGGGTACGCGGAACGGCGAGCACGAGACGTAGTCGAGCCTCGCGTCGTCGCAGAACGCGATCGAGGCCGGATCGCCGCCGTGCTCGCCGCAGATCCCGACCTCGAGGTCCGGATTCGCGGCGCGGCCACGGTCGACCGCGGTACGGATCAGCTCGCCGACGCCCGAGACGTCGAGCGTTGCGAACGGATCCGCGCGAAGGATCCCGTGCTCCAGGTAGTACGTCAGGAAACGACCTTGCGCATCGTCGCGCGAGAACCCGAGCGTGGTCTGCGTCAGGTCGTTCGTGCCGAACGAGAAGAAGTCGGCGTGCTCCGCGAGCTCGCCGGCGCGCAGGGCGGCGCGTGGCAGCTCGATCATCGTGCCGCAGCGGTAGTCGAGCCCACCCTCTTCGGCGACGGTTCGCACCGTCAGCTCGCGGAGGCGGACGAGCTCCTCCGCAAACGCAACGAGCGGATGCATGATCTCGACGCTCGGCGTGACGCCCGTCCGCCGCTCCACCGCCTTCGCGGCCCGCACGATCGCACGGATCTGCATCTCGTAGATCTCGGGCCACTCGAGCCCGAGCCGGCAGCCGCGGGTCCCGAGCATCGGGTTCGCCTCGTGCAGCGCAACGATGCGTTCGCGCATCCGTTCGTCGGCCGCCTCGTCGAGTGACGGCAGGAACTCGTGCAGCGGCGGATCGAGCAGGCGGATCGTCACCGGCTGCGTGCCCATCGCCTCGAACAGGCCTTCGAAGTCGCTCTGCTGCATCGGCAGCAAGCGCGCGAGAGCGACCGCGCGCTCGTCGCCCGTTGCGGCGAGGATCATCTCGCGCACGATCGGCAGGCGATCTGCCGCCATGAACATGTGCTCGGTGCGGCAGAGACCGATCCCCTCGGCGCCCAGCTCGCGCGCGCGGCGCGCGTCGGCCGGGGTGTCCGCGTTGGCGAGCACCCGCAGCCGGCGGAGCTCGTCGGCCCAGCCGAGCACGAGCTCGGCGTTCGGGTCCGGCTCCGGCTCGACGAGCGGCACGGCGCCGAGGATGACGCGGCCGGTGCCGCCGTCGATCGTCAGCTCGTCCCCCTCGCGGAAAGCGGCGCCGCCGATCGTCGCGCTGCGCGCGTCGAGGTCGACCACGAGCGCCGCACATCCGGCGACGCACGGCTTGCCCATACCGCGCGCCACCACCGCGGCGTGCGACGTCATGCCGCCGCGCGCGGTGAGGACGCCGCGCGAGGCGATCAGGCCGTGGATGTCGTCTGCCGTCGTTTCCGGCCGGACGAGGATCACGTGCTCACCGGCGGCGCCGCGCTCCGCTGCGCGGTCAGCGTCGAACACGGCGACGCCGCAGGCGGCGCCGGGGGACGCTGCGAGGCCGGTCGCGACGACGTCGACGGCGAAGTCAGGGTCGAGCGCCGGATGGAGCAGTTGCTCGACGGCGTTCGGCTCGATTCGCCGGACCGCTTCCCGCTGCTCGATCACGCCTTCGTCGACGAAGGCGACGGCGGACGCGAACGCCGCCGCGGCCGTGCGCTTCGCGCTGCGCGTCTGCAGCAGGTAGAGCCGGTCGTCCTCGACCGTGAACTCGACGTCCTGCATGTCGCGGTAGTGATGCTCCAGCCGGTCGACCGCGGCCTCGAGCCGTGCGTAGGCCTCCGGGAACCGCTCGCTCATGCGCGCGATCGGCTCGGGCGTGCGCGTCCCGGCGACGACGTCCTCACCCTGCGCGTCGACGAGGAACTCGCCGTAGAGACCGGGCTCGCCGGTCGCGGGGCTGCGGCTGAAGCAGACGCCGGTCGCGGAGCGCTCGTCGCGGTTGCCGAAGACCATCTCCATCACGTTCACGGCGGTGCCGAGCTCGTCGGAGATCCCGTACTCGTGGCGGTACACCTGCGCGCGCGGCGCGTTCCACGACGCGAAGACGGCACCGATCGCCTCGTTCAGCTGCTCGAACGGGTCGGCGGGGAACTTCCGGCCGGTCTGCTCGAGGTAGATCTGCTCGTAGCCCGACGAGAGCCGCGACAGGTCGTCCCAGGCGAGGTCGCAGTCGCGGTCGACCCTGCGAAAGTCGCGCAGCTCGTCCAGCGCGACGGTGAACTCCTGGGGATCGATCCCGGCGACGACCTCGCCGTACATCTGGATCAGCCGCCGGTAGGCGTCGAACGCGAACGCAGGCTGGCCGGTCGTCGCCGCAAGCGCCTCGGCGAGCTCGCGGTTGAGGCCGAGGTTGAGGATCGTCTCCATCATCCCGGGCATCGAGATCGGCCCGCCGGAGCGGACGGACAGAAGAAGCGGATGGCGCGCGTTGCCGAAACCCTTGCCGGTGCGCTGCTCGAGCCGCGCGAGATGCTCTGCGACCTCGTGGTCGAGCGACGCCGGCGCAGCGCCGGCTCGCATCGTCTCGACGCACGCCTCGGTCGTGATCGTGAATCCCTTCGGGACGGGGAGGCCGAGCTGCGTCATCTCCGCGAGCCCGAGGCCCTTTCCGCCGAGGAGCGCGCGACCGCCCTCGCAGTGCTCGTCGAAGTCGTAGACGTAGGTCATGGCCGTGCTCCCTTCGCGTCGGCGGCGCACCGGGCGCGAAGCCCGGCCCACTCGCGATCGACAGTCAGCTGAATCTCGTTGCGGAGCTCCTCGCTCTCCGGCCGCAGGAGGTGCGCGAACCGCTTCTGGCCCTCGAGCCACCGCTCGATCGGCAGCACGTCCTGCGGCTCGTACGTGAGCGCGTAGCGGCCGTCGACGACCTCGTAGAGCGGCCAGAAGCAGGACTCGACGGCGGCCGCGATCACATGCGGCGCCTGTCGCGGCTCGTGGCCCCAGCCGAGCGGGCAGTCCGTGAGCACGTTCAGGAACGCCGGTCCGTCCACGGCGGCGGCGCGCTCGACCTTCACGCTGAGGTCGTGCCAGTAGGTCGACGCCGCCTGCGCGACGTACGGCAGGTGGTGCGCGACCGCGATCGCGGTCATGTCCTTCCGCTGCTGCGCCTTGCCGAAGCTCTCGAGACCGGCCGGGCTCGTCGTCGTGCTGGCGGCGAACGGCGTCGCGCCGGAGCGCTGCACGCCGGTGTTCATGTACGCCTCGTTGTCGTAACAGACGAACAGGAACCGGTGGCCGCGCTCGAGCGCGCCCGAAAGCGCCTGTAGCCCGATGTCGTAGGTGCCGCCGTCCCCGGCGAAGACCACGACCGCGACCTCCGTGTCGGCCGGAAGCGCATGCCGGCGGCGCAGCGCCGCCTGCGCCGCGTCGATGCCGCTCGCGACCGCGGCTGCGTTCTCGAACGCGACGTGCAGCCACGGAACGTTCCACGCCGTGGTCGGGTACCGCGTCGTCGCGACCTCGAGACAACCGGTGGCGTTCACGACGACGGCCGGCCGGTCGATCGTGCTCAGGACGGTCCGGACGACCATGGGGATGCCGCATCCCTGGCAGAGCGCATGGCCGCCGCGGAGCGGCTGCACGCCGTGCTGGTTGCGCACCATGGTCTTCAGGCGGGACATTCGTCACCGTCCCGCACGCCGATGTAATGCGAAGCGCGGCCGCGAAACACGTCGCGCACCGCCTCCGGGTGGAGGTCGCGGCCGCCGAGGCCGTAGACGTGACTGCGCACGAGCGCGTCGGAGCCGCGGAGCGCGAACGCCACCTCCGCGGCGAGCGGCGGCGCGCCGCCGGGCGAGTCGGCGCGGTCGAGCACGATCACGTCGCGCACGCCGCCGAGCAGCCGGACGACGTCGCGCGCGGGGAAGGGACGGAACGCGTGCAGCTCGAGCAGGCCGACGTTCTCGCCGTCGTGGCGCAGCTCGTCGACGACATCCTTGACGGTGCCGGCCGAGGATCCGAGTGCGACGATGACGTGATCGGCGCCGTGCAGCCGATAGCCCTCGTACGGCCCGACGCGGCGGCCGCTCAGGAGCTCGAATCGGTGCGCGACGTCCATGATCACGTCGAGCGCGATCTCCAACGCCGCCGCCTGAGCCCGACGAAACTCGAAGTAGTAGTCCGGCATCGCGAACGGGCCGCGCGTCGCGGGGTGGCGAGCGTCGAGCGCGGGCTGCGGAAGCTCGTACGGCCCGACGAACGTCCGCACCTCCTCGTCGCGGAGCAGCGTGACCGGCTCGGCGGCGTGCGTGATCGTGAACCCGTCCTGGCAGACGAGGACGGGCAGCATGACGTCGGGATGCTCGGCGATCCGCGGCGCCATCACCGTCAGGTCGTAGGCGTCCTGCGCGCTCTCCGCGAACAGCTGGATGACACCGGAGTCGCGCACGAGCATCGAGTCGGAGTGGTCGCAATGGATGTTGATCGGGCCGGAGAGCGCGCGGTTGCCGACCGCCATCACGATCGGTGCGCGCATCGACGCTGCGATGTAGACGACCTCGGCCATCAGCGCGAGCCCTTGCGACGACGTCGCCGTCGCCGTGCGCGCACCGGCGAGCGCGGAGCCGATCGCGGCGCTCATCGCCGAGTGCTCGGACTCGACGTTCACGATCGCCGTGTGCGCCTGGCCGTCGGCGACCATCGACGAGAAGGTCTGGATGATCGGCGTCTGCGGCGTGATCGGGTAGACCGGCACGACGTCGGGCTCGATCTGGCGGAGCGCGTGCGCGACCGCCTCGCCGCCGGTCAGGAGCTGCGGCTCGGCGGCGATCACGCCGCCTCCTCGGTCATCACGAGCGCGCCGGTCGGGCAGACCTCGACGCAGAGCTCACAGCCCTTGCAGAAGTCGTAGTCGATGCCGGACAGCGTCGAGCCGTCGAGCTCGACCGCCGAGTCGGGGCAGTAGAGCCAGCAGAGCAGGCAGTTGATGCAGCTCTCGTAGTGGACGACCGGGCGGCCGGCGGTGCGCCAGTCGCCGGTGCGCGGCTGCAGCGCGTCGGCCGGCGTGACGAGCCCGCCCGGCGGCAGCTCCTGCCAGTCCTTCAGCTGCGCCATGCGTATCCCTCCGCCACTGCCGCGCGCAGCTCGTCGTGGTCGACCTTGCCGCCGAGCGTCTCGACGGCGGCTTCCTGGACCGTTTCGAGGGGCGGCTCGCCGAGTGCGGCGGCGACCGCGCCGAGCATCGCCACGTTGGCGAAGCTCGCGCTGCCGACAGCCGCGAAGCGCGCCGTTGGGACCGCGCGAACTCGTGCCCCGTCGAGACGGGGCTGCTGCTGATCCGTGTTGACGAGCACTGTCGTGTCGCCCGTGACGCCTTCCCGGACTGCGGGCTCGTCGAGCAGCGAGTCGTCGAGGACGACGACCAGGTCCGGCTCTTCGACCGAGTCGTGGCGGCGGACGCGGCCCGTCGCGAAGCGCGTGTACGCGCGGAGCGGCGCACCGCGGCGCTCGGGCCCGTATTCCGGGAACGCCTGAACGCTCTTCCCGGAGCGAAGGAGCGCCAGCGCGAGGATCTGGGCCGCGGACTTGGCGCCCTGGCCGGCACGCGCGTGCC
>Ga0070741_10006739_pt1 | contig 24408 bp, 23 predicted proteins | sample Coa_R1_4_FD_66440 | JGI IMG/M metagenome (GOLD analysis project Ga0070741, IMG submission 66440) | Surface soil microbial communities from Centralia Pennsylvania, which are recovering from an underground coalmine fire - Coalmine... | ecosystem: Environmental > Terrestrial > Soil > Unclassified ...
GGGAGCGCGCGCCCGATGTTCGAGATGTTGATCGCGGCGAACGAGCCCCGGTGGACGTGCCCGAGCCAGACGCCGAGCGGGATCGCAATCGCCATCGCGACGCCCATCGACGCGCCCGAGAGCGTGAGCTGCTCCACGGCCTTGTGCCAGATCAGCCAGCCGTGGTCGCCGATGAACCGGAACGCGTCGACGAACGTGCTCGGCTGGAAGCTGTCCGCGAGCACGATCACGCGTGCCTCGCATGCGACCACGGCGTCAGGACGCGCTGGGTGAGCACGAGCAGGATGTCGGCGACGAAGGCGAGCGCCACGGCGAGGCCGCCCGCCGCGAGGAGCTCGGTCTTGAAGATGTTGTCCTGGATCGCGTCGAAGATCGGGTGGCCGAGGCCGACCGGGCGGACGAATGCGGCGATCGTCGCCAGGCTGATCGTCGACACGACCGCGATGCGGATGCCGGCGACGATCGACGGAAGCGCCAGGGGCAGCTCGATCCGCCAGAGGATCTGCGTCGACGTCAGCCCCATTCCGCGCGCGGACTCGAGCACGTCGGGCGGCACACCGCGCAGCCCGGCGAGGATGTTCCGGAACAGGATCAGCAGCGTGTACCCGACGAGCGCGATCTCGACGGTCGTATCGGTGAGCCCGGTGATCGGGATCAGGAGCTGGAAGAGCGCGAGGCTCGGGATCGTGTAGACAAAGGCGCTGAAGAGGCTGAACGGCGTCTCGACGAACCGGAGCCGGCGGGCCGCGACCGCGGCGACGAACGCGATCCCGAAGCCGATCGCGACCGCCTTCGCCGTCAGCTCGACGTGCTGGACCAGCGCGGGCTGCAGGACGCCGCTCCAGTTCTGTGTGAACCAGTCGGTGCAGAAGAGGTCGTTGTGCGTGACGCAGTGGCTGCCCTCGCCGAAGTTCGGGATGACGGGGCCGCCTCCGGTCACGTTTCGGCGAGGAGCCGGCTGACCCGGTGGATCGACAGGACGCCTTCGGGCTCGCCGGCGGCGTCGACGACGACGAGGCTCTCGGCGCCCTCCGTGAGCATCAGCGAGAGCGCGTCGCGGAGCGTCGTCTCGGCTGTCGTCCGTGGCGCGTCGTCGAGCGTGCCGTTTGGCGATTCGAGCTCGATCTCGGAGAGCCGCCGCAGCGCCAGGCGCTTCAGGCCTCGGTCGGCGCCGACGAACGACGCCACGAACTCGTCGGCGGGCGAGGCGAGGATCGCGTCCGGCGTGTCGTACTGGGCCAGCACGCCCCCCTCGCGCAGAATCGCGATCCGGTCGCCGAGCTTGATCGCCTCGTCGATGTCGTGAGTCACGAAGACGATCGTCTTGCGCTCGACCTCGTGCAGTCGCAGGAGCTCGTTCTGGAGCCGGTTCCGCGTGATCGGGTCGAGAGCGCCGAACGGCTCGTCCATCAGCATCACCTGCGGATCGGCGGCAAGTGCCCGCGCGAGGCCGACGCGCTGGCGCTGCCCGCCCGAGAGCTGGGACGGGTAGCGGTCACGGTCCCCGGCCTCCAGCCCGACCAGCTCGACGAGCTCGAGGACGCGGTCGCGCACTCGCTGCTTCGGCCAGCCGAGCAGCCGCGGCACGACGGCAACGTTGTCTCCGACGGTCATGTGCGGAAAGAGCCCGATCTGCTGGATCACGTAGCCGATGCCCCGGCGCAACTCGACCTCGTTCAGGTCGCGGACGCTGCGGCCGTCGATCCTGATGTCGCCCTCGTCGAAGTCGATCAGCCGGTTGACGAGCTTCATCGCGGTCGTCTTGCCCGCGCCGGAGGGGCCGACGAGGACGCAGATCTCGCCGGCGGGGATCGTCAGCGAGAGGTCGTTGACCGCCGCCGCCCGGCGACCCGCGTAGTGCTTCGTGACGTGGTCGAAGACGATCTCGGCGGCCTGGCCCGCGCCGGGCTCGGCGCGATCAGCCATCGCCTCCGGCGGCCGCGGCGAGCGACCGCGCGGGCGCGAGCTCGAACGCGAGCGACGCTGCACGGACCCGGCAGCGCGCCAGTGCCTCCTCCCTGGTCTCGCCCCACTCGTGGAAGATCGCGAGTCGGTAGCTCTCGGCGTCGTTCGTGCCCTGCTCGGACAGGAACAGCCCGGGCCGCACGAGGATCTCCACGTCGGGGTCGGGCTCGGGCACCGCGCAGACGAGCGCGTCCTCGAAGACGCGCAGGCAGTAGCTGACGGCGACGCCGCGCGGCGCGAGCGGGCGCCAGGCGGGGTCGTCGCCGCAGGCGAGCCGGAACAGCGCGTCATAAGTCGAGCGGCCCTGCACCGCGCGCACGAGCGGCGCGAACTGCGAGGCGATGCGCCCGTTCACCTCGATCAGCTTTGCGGGTCCGTCGTCCGGGACGAAGAGCTCCATGTTGAAGAAGCCGTCGTCGAACCCGTGCGCCGGAACGACCCGCTCGGCCAGACGCGCGAGCTCCTCGAGCCGCTCGGGCGGCAGCGCCGACGGGTACGCGAAGCCCTCGAAGCTGTTCGTCGCCGGGTACTTGATCGCGTCCGTGACGCCGATCGTCGTCACCTCGCCGCGGTGGACGAAGCCTTCGAGCGTCACCTCCGCGCCCGTGAGCAGCTCTTCGGCCAGGAAGCCGTGCGCGTCGGCCTCCGCGAGCCCGGCCAGCACAGCGATGCGCGCGTAGCGGTCGGGGTAGCCGTCCTCGGCGAGCTCGGCGAGGCGCCGCCAGGAGTCGACGCGGAAGGCGTTCTCCGACAGGCGCCCGACGACGGGCTTGACGAAGAACGGCGTGCCGAAGGCGGGCCAGGCGGCGGCGCCGCGGACGACTCCGAAGCGCGGGACGGCTTCGGGTGCGGCCTGCCGCTGGATCGCGCGCGAGGTCGGCTTGTGCTGGCACGCGAGCAGGGCGTCGGGACTCGGCCCGGCGAGGCCTGCGCGTTCTGCGATCACTGCGGCCAGGAGCGCGGAGCGGTCTTTCGTGGCCACGACGCCGTCGACCCTGCGCTCGCCGTGGAAGGCGACGAAGGCCGCCGGGTCGAACGCTTCGTCGCGCTCGTCGAGGTCGGAGCCGGCGCCCAGGACCCGAAAATCTGAGGCGAGACCGGCGGCGCGAATCTCACGGAAGTCCCGCTGCTGCGGGCAGACGAGGAGAACCTGCCTCAACCCCGGGAATCGTACGGGCTAGGGGTCAGCTGGCTGAGAAACCAGTCGCGGGCGAGCTCTGCGACGCGTTCGAGCGCGCCGCGCTCTTCGAACAGATGGGTCGCCCCCGGGATCACCTCGAGTTCGGCCCGGGCGAGCGCCGCCTGCGCCTGGCGGCTGAGCTCGAGGACGAGCTCGTCGCGACCGCCGACGACCAGGAGCACTGGCGCCCGGACGTCCCCGAGCGCAGGGCCGGCCAGGTCCGGCCGGCCGCCGCGGGAGACGACAACCCGAACGAGGCCCGGTTCGCGCGCCGCGGCGACGAGGGCCGCGGCGGCCCCCGTCGACGCGCCGAACAGGCCGACCGGGAGCTCGAGCGCCGCCGCCCACCGCACCGCGTCCACGACGCGACCGGCAAGCAGCTCGATGTCGAAGCGGAGCTCGCGGGCCCGCAGCTCGACCCGCTCCTCCTCGGCGCTCAGCAGGTCGACGAGCAGCGTCGCCAGCCCGGCCTCCTCCAGCACTCCTGCGACGTAGCGGTTCCGCGGGCTGAATCGGCTCGAGCCAGATCCGTGCACGAAGACGACGAGCCCCCGGGCGCCTTCCGGCACGACCAGGGCCGCCTCCGCCTGGCCCGCGACGACGGACTGCTCGGCAGGCAACGCGAGGAGCGCGCGGACCGCGTCGTCGGACACCTCCCGGAAGTCCTCGTACCAGAGCCCTACCGCGTGAAAAGGATCCGGCGCGAGCAGCGCGACGAGTCCGTCCACCTGGCCGCCCAGCTCGCGCACCGCGTGCGGCGGCGCCGTCGGAACCGCCACGACCACCCGTTGTGGATCCCGCGTCCGAACTGCTTCGACCGCCGCCCGCATCGTCGCCCCGGTCGCGAGCCCGTCGTCGACGAGGATCACCGTCTTCCCGCGGACGTCGACCGGCGGCCTGTCGCCGCGATAGGCCTGCTCGCGGCGGCGGAGCTCCGCCTCTTCCCGCTCGGCCACCCGCCCGATCAGCTCTTCGGTCAGCCGCAGCTCGCGCACCAGGTCGTCGTTGAGAACACGGATGCCGCCGCTCGCGATCGCGCCCATCGCCAGCTCCGGCTGCCCCGGATGGCCGAGCTTGCGGACGAGGAAGACGTCGAGTGGCGCGCCGAGGGCCCGCGCGACCTGGCGCGCGACGGGCACGCCGCCGCGCGGCAGCCCGAGCACGGCCACCTCGCCGAGGCCCTCGCGGGCCAGCCGCTCGCCGAGCAGCCGGCCGGCCTCGGCCCGGTCGCGGAACCGCCCGCTGCCCTTCGCCATCGCCGAATGATGTATTGCTGACGGCGTGGAACGCGGAGACTGGGACCGGCGCTGGGAGGAGCGAGGCTTTCACTGCTCCGACGACCCGGTCGGCGTCCTGGCAGACGAGCTCGAGCCGCTGACGCCGGGCCGCGCGCTCGACCTCGGCTGCGGCGTCGGCCGGGCCGCCCTCTGGCTCGCCGACCGCGGCTGGAACGTCAGCGCGGTCGACTTCTCCGAGGTCGCGCTCTCGATCGCGCGGGGGCACAACGCCGACGTCGACTGGGTGCTCGCGGACGTGCTGGAGTACGAGCCGGAGCACGGCGCCTTCGACCTCGTGCTCGTCCTGTACATGCACTTCCCGCCGGACGAGCGGCGCGCGCTGCTCGGCCGCGCTGCAGCCGCCCTGGGCGAGCACGGCACGCTCGTCGTCCTCGGCCACGACGTCGAGAACGTCGGCACCGGCGCGCCGGGCCCGTCCAAGCCGGACCTGCTGTACACGCCGGACGGAGTCGCCGGCGAGCTCCCCGGACTCGAGATCGCGCGAGCCGAGCGGCTCACTCGCCCGGCCGGCGAGGCGACAGCGGTCGACACGCTCGTCGTCGCCCGCAAAGGCTGAGGGCCCCGCCGGAGCAGGGCCCTCGGAAGTCGCGCGAAAGGCCGCTCAGGCCTTCGGCGCCGCTGCTCCCTCGCCGCGCGCGACGAGCGCGTACAGGATCAGCAGGTCGACCGCGATCCCGACGAGCACCCAGGTCTGGTTCGCCGGTGCGAGCCCCGCGGCCCACAGCAACCCCGCGAAACCCTGCACGACAGTGACGACGATGGCGATCACCCGCGTCCCCGGGATCTTGGTGAGGACGCCGAAGCCCGCGTAGAGCATCACACCGCCGACGATCAGGAAGACGACACCCCAGAAGGGCCGGCCCCAGAACAGGCCGCTCGCGAGATGGTCGTTTTTCGCGAGCAGGGCGATGCCCCCGATCACGTCGAAGGCGCCGCTCGCCAACAACAACAAACCGGCGTACGCGCTCCAGCCGACGCCCATTGCGGCCGCGTACGTGTCCTGCATGCGCTGCTCGTAACTCGACATCTGCCTGCTCCTTCGTCGGATTGGCCCGATTGTTCGACTCGCCCCGCCGGAGACCTTCCGGCCGATACCGGGCACTATGCTTCCAGGGGAGGACGGATGGTCATCACGATTTGCGACGTCGGGCCGCGCGACGGCCTGCAGAACGACCCGAAGGTTCTCGAGCCGGAAGTCCGCGCCGAACTGGTCAACCGTCTCGCGGCCGCGGGGGCGCCGCGGGTGGAGGCGGTCAGCTTCGTCAACCCGGCCCGCGTGCCGCAAATGGCCGGCGCCGAGGAGGTCGTCGCGGGCATCGAGCGCGTCCCCGGAGTCGTCTACGCCGGCCTCGCCCTGAACGACCGCGGCTACGACCGCCTGCGCGAGACCGGGCTCGACGAGGTGCACTTCGCGTTCTCCGCGAGCGAGGAGTTCAACCGGCGGAACCAGGGCACTGACACCGAGAGCTCGGTGCAGTCGGCCGAGCGGATCGTCGCGCGGGCGCACGAGGACGGGATCCGGGCGACGGTGACGATCGGGACGTCGTTCGGCTGCCCGTTCGAGGGCGCGATCGACCCGGAGCGCGTGCTCGAGATCGCCGCGCGGCTCGTCCGGGCCGACGCCGACGAGGTCGTGCTCGCGGACACCGTGGGTGTCGCCGTACCGCGGCAGGTGCGGCACCTCGTGTCCGAGGGAGTCAAGCTCGGCAAGCCGCTCGGCGTGCACCTTCACAACACCCGCTCAACCGGTTTCGCCAACGCCTACGAGGCGATCGCCTCCGGCGCGACCGTGCTCGACTCGTCGGTCGGCGGGATCGGCGGCTGCCCCTTTGCGCCGCGGGCCACCGGAAACATCTCCACCGAGGACCTCGTCTACATGCTCCACGGCGAGGGGATCGAGACCGGCATCGACCTGGACGAGCTGATCGGCGTCGCGCAGTGGCTCGAGGGCGTGCTCGGGCGCCAACTCGAGGGGCAGGTCTACCGCGCCGGGTCGTTCGCCCCGGTGGCGGGCTAGTGCTGACGCAGGACTCGCGACTTCAGCGACGGCTCGAGCACCGCCGGCGGGTCAGGCGACGGAGAATCGTCGCGGCCGCGATCGTGCTCGGCGCTGCGGCGGCGGCGCTGTTCTTCGGCCTGCAGGGAGGCGGCAAGGCCGCAAAGCGCTCGGCGCCACCGGGAAGGCGCGTGATCATCAACGTGTCGAAAAGCGCTCCGTCGACGCACAAGGCGAGCGTGATCCGTCGCCTCAGCCTCCCCGCGGCACTCCCGTCCCGCACGCTCCGCGTGCCGATCCTGATGTACCACCGGATCGACGTCCTGCGGCCGTCGCTGCCGGCGATCACGCGCTCGCTCACCGTCGCGCCCGCCGACTTCGCGGCACAGATGCGGTGGCTCAAGGCGCACCGCTACCACGCCGTCACCCAGCTCCAACTCTTCGACGCGCTCGAGCGCGGCAGGAAGCTCCCGCCGAAGCCGGTCGTGATCACGTTCGACGACGGCTATCGCGACGTGCTCTTCAACGCGGCGCCGTTGCTGAGGCGCCTCCGCATGCCGGCGACCGCGTACGTGATCACCGACCGGATCTCGGGTTCCGACGTCAGCTTCCTCAGCTGGGCGATGCTCCACGCGCTCGAGCAGGACGGGGTCGAGATCGGCTCCCACACCGTGAGCCACGCCGAGATCCCGACGCTGACCGACCCGACCGCGCTGCGGGAGCTGATCCAGTCCCGGCACGCACTCGAGCTCCACCTTCACCACCCGGTGCAGTGGTTCGCGTACCCGGCCGGGAAGTTCGACGCGCACAGCGAGCAGCTCGTCCACCAAGCCGGATACGTCCTCGCGGTGACGACACAGCCCGGCTCGGCGCAGGACGCGCGACTGCCGTTCGCGCTCCACCGCTACGAGGTGCTCGACACGACCGGCGTCGCCGGGCTCGCCTCGATGCTCCGCGCCTGAAAGGAAAACGGCGCCCGCCGAACGGCCTCTGCGGCCAAGACCGGCGGCGGGCGCGCTTCCCCAAGAGTCGGCCGCGGCGCCGGCGCGCGTGACACTCAGACGAGTGAGTCGCGGTCGAGCGCGGCCGCGGCGGCCGCGACGAGCCTCGGCACTCCCTCCTCGAACCGTCCCGCGAGCGGTGCCTCGCCGAGCTCGCCGCGGATGAATCGCCCGTAGATCGCCTCGCAGAAGACGGCCGCCTTCCAGAGCGCGAGCGCCTCGAACCAGTCCAGCCGCTCGACTTCCCGCCCGCTCCGCTCCTCGTAGCGCGCGACCAGGTCCCCGCGCGACGGAAAGCCGGGCGTCGCCGTCGCCGGCGACGTTCCGAGCGGGTTCGCCGGGCCGCCGGGCTCGCTGTAGGTCGCGACGAGGTAGCCGAGGTCGGCGCGCGGGTCGCCGATCGCGCCCATCTCCCAGTCCAGCACGGCGGCGATGCCGCTCCCGTCCGGGGAGACCATGACGTTCCCGAGCCGGTAGTCGCCGTGGACGACGGCGAGCGGCAGTGCCTCCGGGATCGTCGAGCCGAGCCGCTCCCCCACCTCCGGTACCGGGAGGTCGCGGGTCGCGTTCAGCGGCCAGAGCTGCATGAACCTCCGAACCTGGCGCTCGGCGTAGCTCCCGGGGCGGACGAACTGGGCCAGGTCCGGCTCGGACACGTCGGCCTGGTGGATCTCGACGAGCGTGTCGACCAGGTCGAGCCCGAGCGCGCGGCGCGCCTCGGCGTCGGCCGCGAGGTGCGCCGGCAGCTCCTCGCCGATCACGTCGCCGTCCACGAACTCCATCACGTAGAACGGCGCGCCGATCACGTCGGGGTCGTCGCAGACCGCGACGATCGGCGGCACGCGGATGTGCTGTTTCGCCAGCGCGAGCTGGAGCCGGGCCTCGCGCACCATGTCGTGCGCGGAAGGCGGCAGCGGCGGCCGCGGCGGGCGGCGCAGCACGAAGGGCCCGCCTTCGCGCTCGAGCAGAAACGTGAAGTTCGACCCGCCGGGAACGCCGATCCGGCGCGCCCTCAACGGCCCCGCGCCAAGTCCGTGCCCGTCGAGGAACGCCTCGAGCCGGTCGAGCACGACGAGCGGCGCCAACGGCAACTCCCGTGCGGCCTCGGCAGTCTCGACGACGCCCTCCTCGAGCGGCATGCCCGGGTCCTATCGAACCCCGGGCCTCCGCGTGGTGGAAAGTGCCGGCACTCCCGATCTAGACTCGGCCATGCGGCGGGAGGGGGACGCATGACCACGCCCGGAGTCACGGCCGACGTGGTGCCGGCAGCCGACGACGAAGCCGAGGAGGCGTTCGCGGCGGCGAGGGAGTCGGCCCGCCTCTTGCTCCCCTACCTTCGGCCGTACCGCCCGCAGCTCGTCCTGCTCCTCCTCGCCGTCTGTGTCGAGACGGCCTTCAACGCCTGGTTGCCGCTCAGCTTCAGCTACCTGATCGACGACGCGCTCGTCCCCCGGGACAAGCACGTGCTGATCCTGATCCTGATCGCGCTGGGCGCGAGCGTGCTGGTCGCCGGCACCGTCGGGGTCGCGCGGGACAGGCTCTACGCCCGCGTCGGCGCCTCCGTCGTCGGAGACATCCGTGGCTCGATGTTCGAGCACCTCCAGCGGCTGTCCCTGGGTTACTACTCCCGGGCGCAGTTCGGCGACATCCTCGCGCGCTTCTCGGGCGACCTGAACGCGGTCGAGCACGCGCTCGCCTGGGTCTTCCCGTGGGCAGTCGCACCCAGCCTGGACGTGACCGTCTACTCGGCCCTTCTCTTCGTCCTCGACTGGCGTCTCGGGCTCGGAGCGATGCTCGTCTGGCCGATCGCGCTGCTCGGCCCACGGCGCTTCGCGCCCCGCGCGGTGACGTCCAGCTACGAGAAGAGCCAGCTCGAGGCGGCCGCGCTCAGCGTGGTGCAGGAGAACCTTTCCGGACAGGCGGTGGTGAAGGCGTTCGGCCTCGAGCCGATGTGGCTCTCGACCTTCGCGCGCCGGAACGCCAGCCTGCGCGGGAAGACCGCATACGCCTCCTTCGTCGGCTCGCTGGTCGAGCGTTCGGCGATCAGCAGCGTCTATGCGCTCTACGTCGTCGTGGTGGCCGTCGGCGCGTGGCTCGTCTACCGCGGCTCCCTCTCCGTCGGCAAGCTCGTCGCGTTCCAGGCTCTTTTCCTCTCGCTCGGCTACGGCCTGACCTACATCACGCAGTACATCCCGAACCTGGTCGCGGGGCTCGGGGGCTTCCGCCGGATCGGCGAGCTCTTCGCCGAGGATCCCGACGTCGTCGACGAGCCGGACGCGCAGTCGCTACCGCGGCTGGAGAACGAGATCGCCTTCGCCGGCGTGACCTTCGCCTACGGCAACTCGGAGCCGAGCCTGCGTGACCTTTCGATGCGGATACCGGCCGGGGAGTCGGTCGCGTTCGTCGGCTCGAGCGGCTCGGGCAAGAGCACGGCGCTCAGCCTGCTGATGCGGTTCCACGACCCGAGCGCGGGGGCGGTCTCCTTCGACGGCCGCGACCTGCGCGCCGCCTCCCAGGAGTCGCTCCGCGCGCAGATGGGCGTCGTCTTCCAGGAGAGCGTGCTCTTCAACGACACGATCCGCGAGAACATCCGCATGGGCAGGCCGGACGCGAGCGACGAGGACGTGGAGCAAGCGGCGCGGGCGGCAGAGGTCCACGACGTCATCCTCGGGCAGCCGCGGGGCTACGACACCCTCGTCGGCGAGCGCGGCGGGCTGCTCTCCGGCGGCCAGCGACAGCGGATCGCGATCGCGCGCGCCATCGTCCGCGACCCGGCGATCCTCGTCCTCGACGAGGCAACCTCCGCACTCGACCCGGCCACGGAGGCCGCGATCAACGCGACCCTGGCTCGGGTCGCGGAGGGCCGGACGACGATCTCCGTCACGCATCGCCTGTCGGCCGCCGCCGGAGCCGACCGCATCTTCGTGCTCGAGAAGGGCGCCCTCGTCGAGAGCGGAAGCCACCAGGAGCTCCTCGCTTCCGGCGGGGTCTACTCCATGCTCTGGAGCCGCCAGGCGGGCTTCACGCTCACCGACGACGGCGCCGAGGTGACGGCCGACCGGCTGGCGCAGGTGCCAATCCTGAGCGGCCTCGACCACAGCCTCCTCGAGGAGATGACGCGCCTGTTCGCGAGCGAGCACATCCCGGCCGACCGGACCGTGATCGAGGAAGGCGATCCCGGCGACCGCTTCTACCTCGTCGTCCGCGGCCGCGTCGTCGTCACGCGGAAGGACGCCGACGGCGACGACGTGCAGGTGAACGTCCACGAGGACGGCGACCACTTCGGGGAGATCGCCCTGCTCCGCCGCGCTCCCCGGATCGCGACTGTCCGCACGGTGATCCCGACCCTCCTGCTCTCGCTGGCGCAGGAACACTTCCTCGACCTGATCGAGCAGGCGCCCGAGGTCCGCGAGACGATGGAGAGGCGGATCGACCAGTACCTCGCGGACTGGGCCAAGCTGAACTAGGCGACGCTCAGGCGTCGGCGCCCGCGATCACCTGGACCACGGGCTCGGGCGGCAGCAGCTCGCCCTCCTTCTTCACCGAGATCCAGAACAGCACCCGGTCCGAGTCTCCGCGGTTGGCGACGCCTCGATGGATCGTCCCGAAGTCCATCTTCAGCACGCTGAACGGCGGCGCCAGCAGCTGCCGGACGCTGATCCAGTCGGCCGCGCGCGCGAGCTTTCGCAGATCGACGGAGTCGAGGTCGACGGTCGCGTCGCGGTAGGCCGATTCGGGGACCCCGGGCGAGACGATCGCGTACTGCAGAGCGTTCTCGGGAGTCAGCTCGGTGAGCGGGACGAACACCGTGCCGTAGTCGAGCGTGTAGTCGATGTGCCACTCCTGCGCCGACGAACCGACGGGGTTGACGATCAGGCCGTAGCCGTCGAGGACGACGTCGGAGCCGTAGTGGGCCGGCATCTGTCCGGCCCACCGGTCGAGCTCGTCGACACGGTCGACCGCGAGGTAGCCGGCGTCCCCGGACCGCTGCCAGATGTTGATCCAGAAGACGGCCCGGCGTCCGATGCTCTCGTTCCACTCGTCTGTCATCAGCCTCTGCACGTCGTGCCAGGCGCCCGTGAGGAGCCGCTGCTCGCTCTCCGCGAGCATGCCGAGGTGGGTGAAGCCCGCCGGAGAGTCGTCGTAGCAGCTCATCGCGCACGACTATACGAACAGCGGGTGCGGGTGTCAGAGTCAGCACATGACCCATCCCGACACAGAGCTCCGATTCGTCAGCGACGCGGTCGGCTACGGCCTGGTCGCGAAGGCGTTCATCCCCCGAGGCACGGTCGTCTGGGTCCGGGACGACCTCGACCTCCTCTTCACACAGGCCGAGATCGAGAGCCTCCCGGCCCACTATCGCGCGATCACCGACAAGTACGCCTATGTCGACGCAGCGGGAATGCACGTGCTGTGCTGGGACTTCGCCCGGTACTTCAACCATTCCTGCGATCCGAGCTGTCTCGGTGGGACGTCCGAGTTCGAGGTCGCGATCCGGGACCTGCACGCGGGCGACGAGCTGACCGACGACTACGCGACGCTCAACCTCGAGTCCCCGGAGCCGTTCGAGTGCCGCTGCGGCTCGCCGCGCTGCCGCGGCACGATCAGCCCGGCGGATGCTCTCGAGCTCAGGGACCGCTGGGCCGAGACGTTCGAGGCGGCGCTCGCCGTCGCCCCGACCGTCGCGCAGCCGCTGTCGCCGTTCTTCCCCGGGCAAGGCATGCCGGAGCTCGAGGCTCTGCGGGGCCGATAGCTCCTGGGCAACACTTGCGTCGTGGCCGAGCACGAGCACCACCACGGCGTCACCGCCGACACGAACGTGCGCCGCCTGCTCGTCGCGCTCGGGCTGATCGTCGGGCTGATGGCCGGCGAGATCGTCGCCGGCATCCTCGCGCACTCGCTCGCGCTCCTCTCCGACGCCGGGCACATGCTGACGGACGCGGGCGCGATCGGCCTGTCGCTGCTCGCGCTCCGGCTCGCCGGCCGACCGGCGGGCGGCAACCTCACCTACGGCCTGAAGCGCACGGAGATCCTCTCGGCGCAGGCGAACGGCGCCGCGCTGCTGGTTCTCGCCGTGCTCGTCGTCTACGAGGCGGTTCGGCGGCTCGTCTCGCCGCCCAACGTCTCCGGCGGCACCGTGCTCGTCGTCGCGCTGGTCGGGATCGGAGTGAACCTCGTCGCCACCTGGCAGCTCGCGAAGGCGAACCGCGAGAACATGGCCGTCGAGGGCAGCTACCAGCACATCCTCACCGACCTGTACGCGTTCGTCGGAACGGCGGTGGCGGCAGGCGTGATCCTCGCGACCGGCTTCGACCGCGCCGACCCGATCGCCTCGCTCTTCGTCGCCGCGCTGATGCTCCGCGCGGCGTACGGGCTCCTGAAGACCTCCGGCCGCGTCCTGCTCGAGATCGCGCCGGCCGGCATGAGTGTCGAGCAGGTCGGCCTGGTACTCGCCGAGCATCCGCACGTCTCGTCCGTCCACGACCTCCACGTCTGGGAGATCGGCTCCGGATTTCCGGCACTCTCCGCGCACGTGCTCGTGCACCCGGGGGACGACTGCCACGCGATCCGCCGCGAGCTGGAGGCCACCCTCCATGCACGCTTCGGGATCGACCACACGACGCTGCAGGTCGACCATGCCGACGAGGAGCGGCTCCTGACGATCGGCCGTCTCTGAATGCGCCTGGGGGTGGGAGTCACGGGGGCGGTGCTGCTCGCGGCCGCCGGAACGGCCGCGGCGTTCGCGGGCAGCGCCGGGCCGCCGCTACGCGGGATCCACAAGATCCGGCACGTCGTCGTGATCATGCAGGAGAACCGCTCGTTCGACTCCTATTTCGGGACGTTCCCGGGCGCGAACGGGATCCCGGCGGGCGCGTGCATCCCCGACCCGGTCAACGCGACGTGCGTGCGGCCGTTCCACGACGCGCGCGACATGAACGCCGGCGGCCCGCACGGCCGCAAGGCGGCGCTCGCCGACATCGACGGCGGGAAGATGGACGGCTTCGTCGCCGAGCAGGAGAAGGCGACGCCGGGATGCCAGGGCCAGTTCAACCCCGCCTGCGCCCCAGGCGGCGCGGCGCACGACGTCGTCGGCTACCACGACGGCCGCGACATCCCCAACTACTGGGCGTACGCCAGCCAGTTCGTCCTGCAGGACCACATGTTCGAGCCGACCGACTCGTGGAGCGTCCCGTCGCACCTGTTCATGGTCTCCGGGTGGTCCGCGCGGTGTAAGAGCTCCTTCGACCCGATGTCCTGCCGCAGCGATCTCGCGACGCCCGACCACGAGCTTCCGAACGGCGGGCCGGACTACGCCTGGACGGACCTGACGTACCTCCTGCACCGGGCCGGCGTGAGCTGGGCCTATTACGTCGCTCCCGGGACGCAGCCCGACTGCGCGGACGATGCCATCGCCTGCGTGCCCGAGCAGCAGAACCCGGGGACGCCCGAGATCTGGAACCCGCTGCCCGACTTCGCGACCGTGCGCCTGGACGGCCAGACCGGGAACATCCAGCCCCTCCAACGCTTCTACACGGCCGTGCGCGCCGGGAAGCTGCCGGCCGTCTCGTGGATCGTCCCGAACGGGCGGGAGAGCGAGCATCCGCCGGGGCTCGTCAGCGCCGGGCAGAGCTACGTCACGCAACTGGTGAACACGATCATGAGGTCACGAGAATGGTCGTCGACGGCGATCTTCCTGACCTGGGACGACTGGGGCGGTTTCTACGACCACGTCGCTCCTCCGACCGTGGACGCCAACGGCTATGGGCTCCGCGTGCCGGGCATCGTGATCAGCCCGTACGCCAGGCACCACTACATCGACCACCAGACGCTCTCGTTCGACGCCTACCTCAGGTTCATCGAGGACGACTTCCTCGGCGGCATGCGGCTGAACCCGGCGACCGACGGACGGCCGGACTCGCGCCCGACCGTCCGCGAGAGCGTCGCGATCCTCGGCAACCTCGTGCGGGACTTCAACTTCTCCCAGCCGCCGCGGCCGCCGGTGCTCCTGCCGGTTCATCCCAGGACCGACCTCGTCGGCTAGCTCGGTCGGCAGGTCGGTCGAACGCCAGGAGATGCCGAACTGGTCGAACACGCGCGCGAGCGCGCGCTCGACCGGGTGCCCGGACGACGAGTCCGAGCACTTCTTCATAGCCAGAAAGTCCCGCAAGCTGGGCTTTTCGAAACCGGGCCGACTACCCGAATGCCGCTAGACACGGCCCCGAAGACGTAGTACCGTCGCGCGTCTACCTACGCTCGGAAGCCTCCTGGAAGGGGAGACCGTGGAGGGTGTCGTGTTGTGGGGGGTCGTCGGCGTCGTCGCCCTGATGCTGCTGGTCCTGTACCAGCTGGTCAGGCAGCACGGACGGCTGCTTCTGCGGCTGGAGGCGCTCGAGCGGGCGGCGGAGGGTGCCGACGACCGGGAGCTGGCCGTCGGGGACGTGTTCGGGTCCTTCCGGCTGCCGGATCTCGACGGGCGGGAGGTCGCGCTCGAGGCCTACCGCGGCAGGAAGGTGCTGCTGGTCAGCTGGAGCCCGAGTTGCGGCTTCTGCGACATGATCGGAGGCGATCTCGCGCAGCTCGAAGACAAGCTCGCGAAGCACGGGACCGCCCTCGTCCTCACCTCATACGGCGACGTCGAGCGGAACCGTGCGCTCGCGGAAGAGCATGGGCTGCGCTGCCCGATCCTGCTGGGCGAGCCGGCGGAGTTCGACGGGCACGGGACGCCGGTCGCCTATCTGCTGGACGAGCAGGGGCAGGTCGCGGAGCCGCTCGCGCACGGGTCGGACGAAGTGCTGGCACTGGCGCGGCGGGCCGCGGGCAGGAAGCGCCGGCCGGCCGGCGGGCGGTCGCTGGCGGACAGCCGGATCGTGCGCGACGGGCTGCCTCCGGGGAACCCGGCTCCCGCATTCGCACTCCCCGACGTGACCGGGCGGACGGTGACGCTGGACGAGTTCCGGGGCCGCCGCCTGTTGCTCGTGTTCAGTGACCCAAACTGCGGTCCGTGCGACGCGCTCGCCCCGGATCTGGTCGAGCTCGATCGGCGGCACCGCGACAACAACCTGGCGGTCGTGATGGTCGGTCGCGGCGACCTGGACGAGAACCTGCGCAAGGCCCAGCAGCACGGGTTCGAGTTCCCCGTCGTCGTCCAGGACCGGTGGAAGCTCTCCAAGCAGTACGGGATCTTCGCCACGCCGGTCGCCTTCCTGATCGACGAGAAGGGGGTGATTGCAGAACCAGTAGCCGTGGGGGGAGACGCGATCCGGAGGCTGGCCGAGGAGCCGGCCGTCCGAGAGGAGTGACCAGATGAGCGAGCTTTTCGACGAAATCGCGAAGACCCTGGCCAAGCCGACGACAAGGCGGCGAATGCTGGGGACGGTTGCCGGGCTGGTCGGCGGGGCGGCGATCGCCGCTATCCGTCCGGGACGCGCCAGGGCGGCCGGAACGTGCACCGCGGGAAGCTGCCCTCCGCCGGAGTTTTGCTGCCAGGGGACCTTCCTCTTTCCAGGGGTCTGCTGTGCCGCGAACCAGGGATGCGACACGACAGACCAGTTCAATCCGAAGTGCGTGTCGAGCTGTGCGCCCACCACCACGTCGTGCGTCGTCAACGGGATCGAGCAGTGCTGTACGGACGTCCAGGTGTGCGACCCGGCTCACGGGTGCGTGTGCCCGTCCGGCACGTCGGCGTGCGGCAGCGAGTGCTGCGGGGCCGACGAGGTGTGCGACCCGACGATGGGCTGTGTCCTGCCTTCGGGCAAAAAGTGCAAGGACGGCAAGTCCGCCTGCACGGGCGGCGGCAAGACGAAGTGCTGCAAGAAGGACGAGGCTTGCTGCGTCTTCAGCGACAAGGGCAAGACGAAGCTGAAGTGCTGCAAGAAGGGCGAGACGTGCGATCCCGCCAGGGGCTGTGTGAAGGCCTAGCGGCCTGAGCTGAAGAGAGACCGCCCTCGTGCCGGAGGGCGGACCACTCCACGCCGTCTCCCTGCCCTGCCGCGTCAGAAAAGGGCGCATAGGATCGACGAGATGGAAGCCCTGGAGCCAGTGGTCGAGAGGACTGCCCCGCGGCCGGAGCCGCCGATCCGCGCGGCCGAGCTCGTCGGCGCCCTCTCGCTCGCCACGGACCTCGGCACGGGGCAGCCGCTCGAGCACGCGCTGCGAACGGCAGTTCTCGCCGTCCGGCTCGGCGAGCTCGCTGGCGCCTCCGCCGAGGAGCTCGCGGACACCTACTACGTCGCGCTCCTCCACGGGTCCGGCTGCACGTCGAACGGGCACGAGGCGACGCTGTTCTTCGGCGAGGACATCGAGCACCGAGCGGCCTATTTCCTGATCGACCCCGCCGACCCCGAGCAAGTGATGGCCTTCTACCGCACCCACGTGGGCCCGGGACGGCCGCCCGAGGTGCGCGAGCAGATGATCGGGGCGGCACTCGCCGACCCGGCGAGGGCCCGCGACTCGTTCGCGGCGATGTGCGAGGTTGCGCAGCGGTTCGCGGGGTGGCTCGGCCTCGCCCCCGGGGTCGAGAGCGCGCTCGAGTTCGTCTTCGCGCGCTGGGACGGCCGGGGCATGCCGAGAGACGTCGGCGGAGAGATGCTTCCTCTGCCGGCCCGACTGCTCCACGTGGCGAGAGACTTTTCCCTGTTCCTCACGGCGGCGGGCCGCGACGACGCATGCTCCGTTCTCGAGCGGCGGGCGGGGGCTGCCTACGAGCCGCGGCTGGCCGAGCTCGGCGTGCGGCATTTCTGCGACGTGCTCGACGAGGTGGACGAGGCGCGGATGTGGGAATGCGCGCTCGAAAGCGAGCCGTTCCCGCACGTCAGCCTCTCGGGCGACGGGATCGACGCCGGCTTCGGGGCCATCGCCACGCTGACGAACCTGAAGTCGCCGTGGATGCGAGAGCACTCGACCAGCGTGGCCGATCTCGCCGAGGCGGCCGCCTGGCGCCTCGGGCTCTCCGGGGAGACCGTGAGCCTCCTTCGCCGTGCCGCGCTCGCCCACGACCTCGGACGGATCGGCGTGTCGAATGCGATCTGGGAGAAGCCCGCGTCTCTCGGCTTCGGCGAGTGGGAGCGCGTCCGGCTCCACCCGCACTTCACCGAGCGCGCTTTCGCGCAGTCGACGGCGCTCGCCCCGATCGGCCGCCTGGCCGGCTCCCACCACGAGCGGCTCGACGGTTCCGGCTACCACCACGGCCTGCGCGGACAGGCGCTCGACAGAACGGCCCGCATCCTCGCCGCCGCCGACTGCTACACGGCGATGCGGGAGGCCCGGCCGTACAGGCCGGCGCTCGAGCCGGCGGCAGCCGAGGCCGAGCTCGCGCGAGAGGTGGAAACCGGGCGGCTCGACGCGGAGGCGGTGGACGCCGTGCTCGCGGCCGCCGGCCACCGGGTCCGCGCGCGGCCGCGCGAACTGCCCGGCGGCCTGACAGAGCGCGAGCTGGAGGTCCTCCTCGCCCTCGTCCACGGTCAGTCGAACCAGGCGATCGCCGACGACCTCGGCATCTCCGCCAAGACCGTCGGGCACCACGTCCAGCACGTCTACCGGAAGGCCGGCGTCCGCAGCCGCGCCGCCGCGACCGTCTGGGCCTTCGAGCACGACCTCGTCCACGGCCAATAGAGGGTTTGGCGAAGCGTCGCCCGTCGTCGGGGTGCGATGGACCGCGAGATGCAAGGACGCAGGGAGCGCTCGTATTGGCAAGTACGGGCGCGAGTGAGGACACCGCAGCTCGCACGCACAGCGCGCTCCGGCGACCCCAGCCCCGTTTCGCCAAGCCCTCGTAGTAGCAGGAGATAGGGCGTTCGCCCGATGCGGGCTGCGGGCCACCGAACGCAGACTCCTCCGGTCAACAAGGAGGAACCCCCGTGGCAAGACCAACTCCCATCGGCGATCCCATCAAGGTGGGCGTCATCGCCGACCAGACGGGCCCGCTCTCGTTCGTCGGGCTCGCCAACGCCAACGTGGCCAGGATGGTCGTCGGCAACATCAACGCCGAAGGCGGTCTGCTCGGTCGGCCGCTCGAGCTCTACCTGGAGGACAGCGCGACCGACGACGCAGTCGCGGCCGAGAAGGCGGCAAAGCTCGTCGAGCAAGACCAGGTCGACGTCGTCTTCGGCGGCATCTACAGCTCGACGCGGCAGGCGATCAAGCGCGCCGCCGTCGTCGAGGGCAAGACGCTCTACATCTACCCCGAGCAGTACGAGGGGCAGGAGTGCGACCCGCTGGTCTTCTGCACCGGCCCCGGCCCGGCGCAGCAGATCGACCCGTTCATCCCCTGGTTGATGCGGACGACCGGGGCAAAGACGTTCTACCTCCCGTCAGCCGACTACATCTGGCCGCACGTGCTGAACGCGCGCGTCCGGAAGGTCGCCGAAGCCCACGGCGGCGCGATCGTCGGCGAGGAGTACCACCCGCTCGACCACGTCGACTACCGCGAGACGGTCGAGAGGATCGCCGCGAGCGGCGCGGACGTGGTGTTCAACACCATCGTGCCGCCCGGGGTCACGCCGTTCTTCGAGCAGCTGCACGACTCGGGGTTCGGCGGCCAACTCGTCTGCACGTACTTCGACGAGAACTTCCTCAACATGGTCCCGGCCGACCACGTCGAGGGGCTGTACAGCTGCCTCGACTACTACCAGGCGGTCGGCGACCCGTTCAGCCGGGCGCTGCTCACGCGGTACGACGCGCTCTACCCCGGCGACGCGAAGTTCACCGGCGGGAGCGCGTGCTCCGGCCTTTACCGCGGGCTGCGGCTCTGGGCGGCAGCCGTGGCGGAGGCCGACTCGCTCGCGCAGGACGACGTGATCGCGGCCCTCGACCACGCCGAGATCGCCGAAGGGCCCGGAGGACCGGCGGCGATGGTGCCCGGCCAGCATCACGTGCGCATGAACATGTACATCGCCCAGGCTCGGAACGGCCGCTTCGAGATCGTGGAGAACCTCGGCGCGATCGACCCGCAGGAATCCCTCGTCAGCATGCCGGCCCTCACGGCCTGACCATTCACGGAAGGAGATCGCAATGCTGCTCGCAACGACACAGGTGGAGGACTTCGACCGCTTCATGGACGTCTTCTCGACCAAGGGCGCTGAGAAGCGCCAGGAGCACGGTTCGAAGGGCGCGGTCGTCTTCCGGGACCCGTCCGAGGACGACCGGGTCTGGGTGATCTTCGACTGGGACGAGCAGGGCTGGCAGAGCTTCGTCTCGGACCCCGAGGTCGCGCCGATCATCAAGGCCGCCGGCCACAAGGGCCCGCCCCAGGCCGCCCGCCTCGCCGGCCGCTGCCAGGCCTGACCGGGCCTCGAACGTCGTGGGGGCGGCGCATCCCGCCGCCCCCACGACCCCGTTCAGGACTGCAACGTGCCGGTGAACGTGAGGCGGAAGGTGCCGGGGCTTAGACCGGGACCGAAGTCGGCTTCCCCGGAGAAGCTTCCGCCTCCTGTCTCGTCGGCGAACCGTCCCGTTCCGCCGACGACGACCCACTGACCGTTGCTGTGGAAAGAGGTTGGCCCGATCGGGCAGGCCCGGTCATGCCACTGAAGGACGAGCTGGTCGCCGTTCGCCGCGGTCAAGGTCTCGGTGTTGAAGTTGGGGTAGCACCCCGCGTCGTCCGGGGGGCTCAGGATCACCGAGCCGGAGTCCGTGGTGAGCCCCATATGGGTCGCCTGGCCGGATCCGTCGTGGTGGGTCGTCGAGGGGCTCGTGAAGGCGATCGTTCCGGAGAACGACGCCGAGAAAGGCACCTGGCCGCCGGCATCGGCCCGGGCGCCGACTGCCAAGGCGAGTGCTGCTGCCGCGGCGGCAGCGAGTGCGATCGAGTTCGAGCGCATGTTCCCTCCTAGCGTTTGAAATGGTGCGGGTCGAGTACGCGAATCGACGTGATCGAGTCGACCGGCAGCTGGTTGTGCCGTGCGCTCGTCCGGATCGCCTCGGGGCTCGGCGCCTCGTAGAGGCAGAACAGCCGCTTCCGGTCGTCGCTCACGTACGAGTGCAGCCACGTCACGTCGCTGTCGCGATTCCGCTCGAGGATCCGCCGGCAGAGCTCCTCGGTGTCGTCACCGACCTCCCAGCCCCCGGGAAACACTCGTTCGACGAGATAGCGTGGCATCGCCGTGACGGTAAGGCCGTGCCGGCGCCTCGCCATCGGCGGAGCTGCCCATCTTGGCGCCGGCGGCTACCGATCTTGGGCGAGGAGCCTCAGCGCCCTCGCACGGGCCGCAGCCTCACCGCGAGTCCGAACATCGAGCTTGCGGAGGATCGCCGAGACATGATGGTCGACCGTCCGTTCGGAGAGGACGAGCCGCTCGGCGATCTCCGCGTTGCGGAGGCCATCGGCCACCAGACCGAGCACCTCTGCCTGCCGACTCGTCAGGCCGGCGGGGTGCGTCCGCGTCGTCGGCCGTGGCCCGCGGGGCAGTCCGCGGATGCCCCGCTCGCGCAACCTGCGCGCGGCGATCGCCGCAGCAGGGCGGGCGCCGAGGCGATTCAGCTCCTGGAGGCCGTGACGGCGAGAGGCCTCGTCGTCGACCTCGGTGAGCGCGACGGCATGTTCGTAGACGCATCCCGCCTCCTCCCAGGATCGAGCGGCTTCCGGCCATTTCCCGGCCAGCTGGAGCAAGAACGGGCCTCCTGCCTCTTCCGGAACGGTCTCTCGGATCCCCGCGCGGCTGCGCCACCACGCGAGCTCCGCGATCGCCCAGGGAGAGCGCCGGTTCACTGCCAGCCGATACGCGGCTTCGGTCGCCTCGCCGATTGCCTCCGGCCGGCTCTCCAGCCACGCTGCCTCCGCCTTGGCAGCGGACAGCTGCCACATCCACCACAGCTGGCCGGCCTGTTCGACCACGGGATCGGCCTCGGCCAGAGGGGGCCACACCTCCGGATCACCCCGCCGGGCACGGAGCAGCGCGATGACGATCCGGGCCTGGAGGCAGGACATCGTGCAGCGCAGGGAGAGCACGCGGGACGCCGTTTCGGCCGCGCGGTCCCAGTCGCCGCGTTCGAGCTCGATCCAGCTCTTCATCGCAAGGAGGTAGCGACTCGACGCCAGGACGTCGTGCTCGTCGCAGAACGCGCGCCCTGCCTCGCTCGCCTGTTCCATCTGGTCGAGCGAGCGTTTCCTGCAACCCGCCATCCCCCGGTAGACGTAGACGCGGCCCTCCTGGTACCGAAGGGCGTGCTCCTGTGCGAGCGCGAGCCCTTGCTCGAGCTTCTCTTCGCCGCCTGCGCCCCGGAGCGCCTCGGAGACACCAGCCGTGGCAAGGCCGATGACCGTCGCCTCCGCGTCGGGGATTCGCTCGCCGAGCTCGACCGCCTTCTGCGCCCAGAGGTCCACCTCTTCGGCGTCCTCGGAGAGAATCGACAGGCCGGCCATTGCGCCGTAGGCAAGCGCCAGCTCGCGACCGGGCGGGTGTCGTTCCAGCAGGCCCACCGCTCCCCGCCCTGCCTGCACCGCTTCGGGCACGCGCCCCGCGTTCGATAGGGAGACCGCGAGGCAGCGGAGCGCATCGCCTTCCTGGATCGGATCGTCGAGCTCCCGATAGCACGACAGCGCCTCCTCGATCGCCGCGATCGCGTCGTCGTCCAGCGCCGCCAGAAAGCATTCGAACCACCGCCTTCGCAGCAAGCCCGCACGGTCCTGAAGCGGCAAACGGTCGGCGAACCGCAGCGCACGACCGTACTGTGCTGCAGCCTCGCTGTGTGCGGCGAGCGCCGACGCCCGGGCCGCCGCCGCAGGCGCGAACCGGAGAACTGCATCGCCGTCCCCGGCTGCCTCGGCGTGGTGCGCGAGTCGCGCCGGGTCGCCCGAGCCGGCCGTGTCGAGAGCGGCGAGCGCGGCACGATGGAGCTCGAGCTTGCGGTCGGGCGCGATCGCTTCCTCGATCGCCAGTCGAGCGAGCTCGTGGCGAAAAGCGACCGTGTCCCCTTCGGTGACGAGCATTCCGGCGGCGACGCATTCATCGAGACCGTCCAGGCCCCGACCCGTGAGGCCCTCGAGCAGCGGTAGCTCCGCGCGCGGAGGGGTGACGGCAACCGCTTCCAAGACCGATCGCGACGGAAGGCTGAGGCGCGCGGCACGCCCGAGCACCGCGTCCCGGACAGTCGAGGGGATCTCCTGCGCGTCGCCGACAGCAAGCGCCTCGGTGACGAAGAACGGGTTGCCGCCGCTTTTCCGGTACAGCTCCTCCGCGTCTACCCCGCACGGCCCCGCCAGCCTGGCGACCGCATCGAGAGAGAGCGGCTGCAGCCGTATCCTCGCGGTCCCTCCGTCGGAGGCGAGCTCGCCGAGCACCTGGCGAAGCGGATGAAACGGCCCGAGCTCCGTGTCGCGGTAGCTCGCCAGCACGACGGCCTGGACGCCCTGCACCCGGCGTCCGAGCAGCCGCAGGACGTCGAGCGTCGCGCCGTCCGCCCAATGCACGTCCTCGAACACGAGAATCGTGGGTGTCGGGCCGGTCAGCTCGTGCAGCAGCGCCGCCGTCACGTCGTGCGGCAGGGCGCCGGTCTGGACGAGCTCACCGAGGTCGCTGCCCGTCTCGCGCACGATGTCGAGAAGCGGGCCCAGCGGCCGCGGTGTGAACAGCGCATCGCACGCTCCCCACAGCACGCGACCGCCGGAGGCCTCGGCGCAGAACCGGGACAGGAGCGCGGTCTTGCCGACTCCCGCTTCCCCACTGACGAGCACGAGACGTCCGCGCCGCTCCTCCCTCGCGCTCGCCAGCGCTTCCGCGAGAGCCGCCAACTCCCTCGATCGCTCGAGAAGCTCGAGGGGGCGGGCGTCGATGGGCGTCGCTGCCGTGGACATCGGTCGCAGAAGGACCAGCTGGGGCAGTCTTGCACCCTCGCGAGCCTCCTGCATCCACCCGCATCGGCTACTTGTGGCTCGTTCTTCTTGGGAAAGGGGCCCACGGGGGAAACCGGCCGTTTCCCCCGTGCGAGCGAGCCGGCAGCGCAGCCGCGCGAGCGCTTTGGCCCCGGGTGGAGTCGAACCACCGCACGCAGATTCGAAGTCTGCCGCTCTATCCGCTGAGCTACGGGGCCCGGGCCCAGTCTAGGCGGGGAGGGGGAGCTCGGCCGTCCCCTCGTCGGCCGAGCTCCCTTCGGGCGGTGGAGAAACTAGGCTCGCGCGAGGACGCGGGTGACCGCGCCGTTCCGCGAGAGCACGAGCGCCCTGCCGCCGACGACCAGGTGGCCTCGAACGACCGCGGAGCTACCGAGCGAGAACGTGACGCTCTGGCCGTCGGCACGCTTGACCGTCAGCGACGTGGTCGACGAGGCGGTGACCGTGCAGCGGTCGAGCGTGAACGAGACCGTCGAGCCGTCGGCGCGCGCGATCTGGACGCTGAGGTGGACGACCGGCGACTTGCCGCCTGCGAGCCCCGGCATCGCGGGCCCTCCGACGAGCGGACCGGCCGCGACGATCCTGAACGCGGCACCGTTGCGCGAGAACACGAGTGCGGCCCTGCCGACCGTGATCTGCCGCCGAGAGATCGTCGAGCTCGAGACGCTGAAAGTCACCGACTTGCCGTCGCGCCGGGCGAGCGTCAGCGACGTGGCGGAACTGGCCGTGACCTTGCCGCGGTCGACCGCGAATGCGTCGGTCGATCCGTCCGCGCGGATCAGGCTGACGTCGGCGTGGACGCCTGCGCGAACGAGGCGCTTTGCGATCTGCGCCTTGCTCGGCTTGCCCTTGCCGCCGTGAGCTGCCTGCGCGACGGCGACCGCCCCGCCGGCGACGAGCAGCGCCACCGCCGAAATCGCCAGCACGCGGTAGCCGCGCTTCCATCCTGTCTTCACTGCCGAACTCCTCTCAGTCGTCGAACGAAGCCGGCTCAGCTTCGTGCGCCGGCGTAAGCGCAGAGGCGTTCGCAGGTAAAGCGCCTGCAAAACCGCCTGCGTGCCAGAGGGACGAGGGGTGGCCGACGGGATTCGAACCCGCGACCACCGGGACCACAACCCGGGGCTCTACCAACTGAGCTACGG
>Ga0070741_10006740_pt1 | contig 24405 bp, 28 predicted proteins | sample Coa_R1_4_FD_66440 | JGI IMG/M metagenome (GOLD analysis project Ga0070741, IMG submission 66440) | Surface soil microbial communities from Centralia Pennsylvania, which are recovering from an underground coalmine fire - Coalmine... | ecosystem: Environmental > Terrestrial > Soil > Unclassified ...
ATCAGGGGAAGGTTACGGATGGAGATTCGCACTTTTTTCTGCGGCGCCTTGCGCAAGGCGGTCAGATGCGGCACATCTTTCGCGCGCTTCGCGGTCCTGAAATCGTATTCCTTACGCATGCGCTTGGCTTCCTTCCGTAGTCGTGCGAGCACATTTAGGCGAGGGAATTTCGCCTCTGCAATGTGCGAACGGTACGATATCCTATGCGTCAACCGACCACCCGCCCCGCCGTGAACCAACCCGACGCCGACATTGACGCCCAGCCCCGCCGTTCGCTCGTCGCGCAGGCGCTGCGACGGCATCGCCTGCTCGCCAATATCGCGGCGGTCGTGGTTTCGGCGGTGTCGATCTGGGTCGCGTTCGGCGCGAATACGGTGCAGGAGCGCATGCTCGCGGCGAGCGTGTGGCCGCATTTGAGCTTCATCACCGAGAACCAGCGCGGCGACAAGCACGCCATCGATCTGACGATCGTCAATTCGGGCACGGGACCGCTGCAGCTCGAAGTGTTCAACGTCTACTACGGCAACGATCCGATCCACAACAGCGACGAGCTGCTCGAAGCATGTTGCGGCTCTCCCGAGCCACGCACGAGCACGGCCACCGAGCCCGCGGCGGGACGCGTGATCAGGCCGGGCGAGTCGATCGACATCCTGACCTTGCCTCAAGAATCGCCCGACGACGAGCTCTGGAAAAAGCTCAATCACGAACGCTACAAAGTGCACGTGCAAGCCTGCTACTGCTCGGTGCTGCACGATTGCTGGAAGCTCGACACGACCGATCCGCAAGTCGGCAAGGAGCACGTCGCGAGCGTGCGTTCGTGCGCGGAATTCGACGATTCGCAGATGTGGAAGGGCTGATGTTGCGCTGAGGCGAGGTTCCGGCGCGGCGAAGCGAACCCAGCAGCGTCTGCACGCGACGATAATGGCGCACCTTTCCGCGCGAGAAAATTCATGTTCCGTCCGATCGCCTTGCTTTGCCTCTCTCTGCTGCTCGGAGCTTGCGCGACGACGCGCGTGAGCGACGCGCCGAAAAGCTGCTACCACCTCAACGCCGCGATGGAAACTGACATCGGCTATTGCCAGGCCGTGCGCAGCGGCAATCTGCTCTATGTGTCGGGCAGCGTCGGGCAAGGCGACATGCCGGCGGCGATGCACATGTCCTACGATCGATTGAAAAAAGTGCTCGCTGCGAACGGCCTCGATTTCCGCAACGTGGTCAAGGAGAACGTCTACGCGACGGATCTCGACGCGTTCATCAAGAACAAGGACATCCGCAAGGACTATTACGGCACCGAGCTGCCTGCGGCGACGTGGGTGCAAGTGCAACGGCTCTTTCTGCCTGCGTTCGTCGTCGAAGTCGAACTCGTCGCCGAATTCCCGAAGTGACGCGTGCTGCGCTGCGCATTGTCGCCGTCACGTCGCGCTGACAGACTGCGCGCGCAACGTCACACGAAGGGGAGGAAGACATGGTTTCGCTCGTGAGCCTGTGGCTGCCGATCGTGCTGTCGGCAGTGTTCGTGTTCATCGCCAGCAGCGTCATCAACATGGCGCTCAAGTTCTGGCACATGCCGGAATACCGGGGTTTCAGCAACGAGGGCGAGGTCGGAGCGGCGATGCGCAACGGCAATGCCGGGCCTGGTCTCTACATGATCCCGTTCTGCAGCCCGGAGGCCATGAAGAACCCGGAAACGCAGCAGAAATTCGCGAGCGGGCCGGTCGGCGTCGTGTTCTTGCGCCGCCCCGGTCCGATGAACATGGGCGCGTATCTCGGCCAGTGGTTCGTGTTTTGCCTCGCCGTCTCGTTCTTCTGCGCGGGCCTCGCCGGTCACGCCGTGCCACCGGCAGCGCCGGGACATCTCGTGTTCCACACCGTCGCCCTCGCCGCCTTACTCGGCTACGGCTTCGGCGTGTTTCCGGACGCGATCTGGTGGGGACACCCGTGGCGCAGCGCAGTCAAATACTTCATCGACGGCGTGGTCTACGCGGTCGTCACGGGCGCCACCTTCGTCTGGCTCTGGCCTTCGGCGTGAAACGCCGGCGAGCGGCCGCGGCCGTTCGCCGGCGCGCTCAAGCGAGGATCGCCGCGAGCGCGGCGTCGAGTTCGGCGTAGCGGAAAAGAAACCCTTCGGCGGCCGCGCGCGCCGGCATCACGCGCTGCCCCGTCAGCAAAAGGTCCGCCATCTCGCCGAACATGAGCTTGAGCGCGAACGCGGGCGTCGCGAGTTTCGCGGGCCGCTTGAGCGCCTTGCCGAGAGCGCGCGCGAACTCTGCGTTGCGGACGGGCGCCGGCGCCGTCGCGTTGTAGGCGCCGCTCGCCGTGTCGCGCTCGGCGAGCCAGCGGATCAGTGCGACGATGTCGGCACGCGCGATCCAGCTCATCCATTGGCGGCCGTCGCCCATCGGCCCGCCGAGCCCCAGCTTGAACGGCAGCAGCATCTTCTTGAGCGCGCCGCCGTCGCGGTCGAGCACGAGGCCGGTGCGCAGGCGACAGACGCGCACGCCGAGCGTTTCGGCGCGGCTCGCTTCGTCCTCCCAGGCGCGGCACAGGCGCGCGGCGAAATCGTTGCCGGGCGCGGCGGTTTCGGCGAGCTCCTCGTCTCCGCGCGGACCGTACCAGCCGATCGCCGACCCCGAGACGAGCACCTGCGGCCGGCGCGGCTGGCGCGCGATCCACGCGAGCACCTTGTCCGTGGTGCCGATGCGCGAATCGAAAAATGCTTGTTTACGCTGCTCGCTCCAGCGGCCGTCGGCGAGGTTCTCGCCGGCGAGATTGGCCACCGCATCGACATCGTTCACCGCATCGAGCGATTCGACGAGCGCCGCCTCGGCCGGCAGGCGCTTGCGCGCGCGCGCCGTGTTGCGCGTCGACACGGTGACGCGGTGCCCGTCCGCGACGAGCCCGCGGCACAAGGCGCTGCCGATGAATCCGCTGCCGCCGGTGACGAGCCAGTGCATGAGCGCTCCGCGATGTCCGTGGCCAACAGTCTACGCGCATCGCACGCGATGCGCGCCGTCAGCGCACGGCTTCGAGCGCGGCCAGTGCCCTGGCACGCTCCGCGGCGTCGAGCCGTCCGATCCTGGCCGCTTCGGCGTAGAACCGCGCCCAATCCCCGTTGCACGTTTTATACAATGCGGCAAATGCGCCAACCCAGCGATGATAGAGGCCGAACGGCAGCAGCTTCGCATTGTTGATCTCCGTATCCATCCACGCGTCGTAGGCGCGGTCGCCATGCCATTGCGTGTCGCGCAGATGCCGGTAGTCGGCGCGCAATCTTTCGAATTCCTCGTGCTTGCGCGCGCGCATGAGGTCCGCCGCGAGGTTCGAGGCGTAGAGCGTCTCGAGCCGCGCGCGCGCCGCGAGCACCAGCGCGTCGAACGCGTCTTCGCGCGCCTGCGCCGTATCCGCGGCGGCGGGCGGCAAGCCGCGCGCCGCGCGCCACTGGCGCACGCCTTCGCGCTGCACGAACGTGGCGTAGGATTCGTTGAACTCGGTGTCGCCCTTGACGTACAGCCGCTGATGCGCAAGCTCGTGGAAGATCGTGCCGGCGAGCTCGTCGTCGTCCCAGCGCAGCATCGTGTTCAGGAGCGGATCGGAAAACCAGCCGAGCGTCGAATAAGCCGGCACTCCGCCGATCCATGTTTCGAGGCCTTGGGCGCGCAGTTTCGCCGCCGCGGTCTCGGCGCGACCGCGATCGTAAAAGCCGCGGTAGGCCACGCAGCCCGCGATCGGGAAACATTGGCGTGCCGGTTCGAGCGAGAACTCGGGCGCGGCGAACACGTTCCACATCGCGTACGGCCGCTTGAGGTCGGCATACGTGGTGTAGCTCGCGTTGCGCGGCAGGCCGAGGCGGTCGGAGGCGAACGCGCGCGCTTGCTCCGCGAGGGCCAAGCGCGTCTTGAGTCCGGCGTCCACCGACGGATCCTCGAGCACGCGCGCGACCGGCCGCCGCGCCGCCAACAAGGAGAGCTCGCCGTGGGCGAGGTGGCCGTAATACCCGATCGTGGAGCAGGCCGCGAGCGGCAAGGCCGCGAACGCGCCGACGAGCGCGCGGGCCGACCGGGAACGATTCCGCTTGGACATGGGTCATTCTAGCGATGCCGGCGCGCGTTACACTACCCGGCACGAAGGAGCACCGGACATGAAATCGACCATTCTCCCGCGCGTACTGCTGACCGTCGGCATCGGTATCTGCGCACCTGCGCTCGCCGGAGTCGGCGCGACGTCTTCGGGCGTTACGGGTACGGTCGGCAGCACCGACCCGTCGCCCGATGTGCAATCGCAATCGGCCAACTTCGTGCAGCAGAACGCGGCGAACAACGGCGCGACGGGCGCGGTCGTCGGCGGCACGACGACGCTGCCGTCCGGCGTGCCGGTGGCGGCGAACTCCGCTGGTGCGGCGGGCGCGACCGACGCCTCAAAAGGCGCGGCAGGCAACGCAACCGGCGCCGACGCCAAGTCGAAGCCTGGAGATCCCGCGAATTCAGCCCCCGCGGTCCCTGCGGCGCCTCCCCCGCCGCCGCCGACGTACATGTCGGTGGTCAAGCACTTGAAACCGGATGCACCGGCGACGACGACCGTCGCCGTCGCGCCGCCCGCGGTTGCGCCAGCGACCAGCACGCCGGCATCTGCTGCCGGTGCGACCGCGCCACCGAATTCGACGCCGGCTCCGGCACCTGCGCCGCATCCGCCCGCACCGGCTTCGCATCCCACGACGCCGGCCACGGTCGCGGCGTCTTCCGCGAAGCCCGAACCCGCGGCCAAGCGTCCTGCGTCGAGCGCGCCCGTCGTGACGGGCGGCACCGGCGCGGCGCCCGATGGCCTCACGTTCTATGTCGGGTCCGGCATCGCGGCTGCACTCTGCGCGATGGCGTTCGCGGCGTATGTCCGCTCGCAACAGGACGATGCCGCACGTCAACGGCCGCCGCCGCGCGCATGACGGCGCCGAGCCCGCTCGGCGAGTTCTATTTGTCTACTTGTATACTTTGGCCGCCGCACGAGCTTCGCTCGCCCGGCGGCGAGCCCTGCGAACCTGCAGCCAAGCTGAACGGCGACGTCCAGAGCGCGCCGGCGCACGCATCCGGCGCAGACGCCGGTGCTAGGCTTGCCGCGGCACCGCCCGTGCTTTGACAAGGAGAGAGGACATGGTCGTTTCCATCCACCCCGCGATCGCACCGCTCGTGGCGCTCATCGCCGGCATCATCATCCTGTTCGTGCCGCGCGTGCTCAATTACGTGATCGCCTTATACCTGATCGTCATCGGCCTGCTCGGCCTTCTCGGCTCCGGCAGGCTTTGAGCGAAGTTCAGCCGGCCGCGTGGCGCGCGCGCTTGGGTTTCAGGATCGTCCCCGTGCAGCGGCGCGCGCCGCAGCGGCAGGCCCAGATCTCGCGCAGGCGCTTGGTGTGGCGCTCTTCGAGCACTATGCCGTAGTCGTACGTGAGCTCTTCGCCCTTGCGCACGGCGCGACGCGTCTCGATGACGATCTTGTCGCGCCGCCGATCCCCGCTCTCGTGCTCGATGACCCAAGCCTGGCAGTTCGGCGCGCAACTGTGGTTGATCCAACGTGCGACGTTGCCGCCGACGCTCGCGTCGATCAGGTACTTCTCGTTGAGCGTGAACAGGAACGTATGGCCGCTGTCGACCTCGGCGCCGTAGATGCGGTTCGCCTGCGCATGCGTAAGGCGCCGGCCGCGATATTCGATGAGCGTGGTGCCCTTGGGCAGATCGCGTGCGGCGAAGACGCCGTTGCCGTGGATCGGCGACTGGCGCCGGACGATGCGTGCGGACATGCGAAGCGTCGAACCTCGATGATGCGGAAGATCGCGATGATAACGCGATCGGCGCGTCCGCACATCGCCGCTTTGCTCTCTTGTGGTCGGAGGCGCAGCGCTCCTAGCATGCGCAGATTGCGAGGAAGATGAGATGCGACGTTTTCGGGCTATTCCGCTGCTCGCGGCAGCGTTGACCTGCACACTTGCCGCGCACGCGCGCGAGCCGCACGGCGATTCCGCGGCGGGTCGGTTCGACTATTACCTCTTGTCGCTGTCATGGTCGCCGAGCTACTGCGCAACGCACACGGGCACGAGCGAGGAGTGCGGCAAGGGCTACGGTTTCGTGCTGCACGGGTTGTGGCCGCAGAACCGAGACGGTAGCTGGCCCCAGCATTGCCGTGGCAACGGACCCGACGAGGCCACGATCGCGCGCACGCTAGCGTTCATGCCGAGCCGGCAGCTCGTCGAACACGAGTGGCAGACGCACGGCACCTGCAGCGGTCTCGACGCGGCGGCCTATTTCGCGCTCGCCGACCGCGCCTTCGCGGCTGTGAGAATCCCGCCTGCGCTCAAGGCGCCGGCCGTGATGCCGAACCTGAGCGCAGAAGACGTCGCGCAGGCCTTCGAGCAGGTCAATCCCGGGCTCGACGCGAGCATGATCAGCGTCGCCTGCCACGGCAGCGACCTCGCCGAAGTGCGCATTTGCCTCAGCCGCGACGATCTCAAGCCGCAAGCCTGCGGCGGCCGGGTGCGCAACACCTGCCGCGCGGGCAATCTGCGCATTCCGGCCGTGAAATAGCGAGCTCAGCCGCCGAATTTGTCCGCGAAGATGTCGTCGCTCGTGTTGGGATCGAACACGATCACGTCGTAGCTCACGCTCGTCGGCACGCCGCTGCCCGCGATGCCGCTGACCGTGACGTGGTAGGTCGTGTCGGACGCGGGCTGCGTGTAGGCGACGCCCGTGGGTTCCCAGACCAGCGTGTTGTCGCCGATGAACGAGCCGCTCGGCTGCCCGTCGAATTGCAGCGCATCGAGCGTCGGCGCCGGCAGCGCGACGCCGTTGCGCGTCATCGACACGCTCGCATGCGTGAAGTCCGCGTTCTCGATCGAGAGCGACCAACGATTCGAGCCCGACGGCAGCAGCTGCCACGGCACGTAGCCGCGCGGCGGCCAGGCGATGCCGTTCGGCGTCGACGGCCGCGTGCCGAAGGGACCGAACACCCAGAGCGCGTTCGCCGAATAGCCTGCGGTAGCAGTCGTTGCGTCGACATCGCCGGTGGCCATCTGCGCCTGCGGTGGATAAAGAATCCAGCGCCGATGTCCGGCGGCCGTGTTGTTGCTGCCGCCATCGTCCATGTAGCCCTCGATCGCGGCGGGACCGTTGTAGTTGAAATTCTGGCCGAGCGTGAGATTCGAGCTGCCGGCGCCCGTGTGGCCCGCCGTCGTGTAGCAGGTCCACGTACCCGGCGGATCGTGATTGAGCTGCCGATTCGCCGCCATCATGAGCGCGGCGTTCTGATCGTTGGTCTGATCGGTGGAACTCGAAAACGCGGTGATATTGCCGGGCAAGCCCGCCAGCGCGCGGAACACGTTGACGCGTTCCAACGTGGCGTTCTGATACGCCTGCGAGGTGCTGCCCGGATTGCACGGCGACACCGTGCCGCTCCAGCCGTTCGTCACGGCGTTTTCCGGCACGTACGTGTGGAGATAGAGCGCTGCGACGGCCGCGCGATTCGTCGGATCGACCGTGATCGTTGCCGGGGTGACGGGCTGCGCCGATTGGGCTTGGAATTGGATTTCGCGGCCGGCCGGAAACACGGGCGCAGGGGCGAGATCCGCGTTCAGCGCTTGTGCGAACGCCACATCGGCGGCCGCGGCGGGCAACAGGACGAGGAGCAAACGAAAGGTTCTGGACTGCATCGGACACGCATGAGCTTAGGGAGATTGGCGCGTCCGTGCGTGATCTGCGCATGAGGATAGCGTGGCGTCGGCCGGCGAAACCGGGGACGCCGTCACGCTGTTTTCATCGAGTCGGTCATAATTTTGGGCGGAAAACCGCCGCTCAAGCGGTCTCATCGGCAACGGGGGGGAAATCATGCGCAAGTTCGTGCGTTGGGTCGGCCGTCTCCTGGCGACGCTCGCGGTCGCGGCGGCCGTATTGCTCGGCCTCGTCTATTGGCGAAGCGGCGCGCTGCTCAGCCAGCGCATCGCGCTGAACGAAGCGGCGCTCGCGATCCCGGCGGACGCCGATGCGGTGGCGCGCGGCGAGCATCTCGCGGTCACGCGCGGCTGCACCGACTGCCACGAGCACGACCTCGGCGGCAAGGTGCTCGTCGATGCCGCTCCGATCGGCCGCATCGCCGCACCGAACCTCACGCGCGGACGCGGCGGCATCGGCGCACGCCTCGACGCCGTCGCCCTCGAACGCGCGGTGCGCCACGGCGTGGATGCGAGCGGCCGGCCCCTGCTCTACATGCCGTCGGTCGACTTCGCGGGACTGGCCGACAGCGACACGGCCGATCTGATCGCCTACGTACGCGCGCTGCCGCCCGTCGATCGCGACATCCCGGCGGCCACGGCGGGCCCGCTCATGCGCACGCTGTTCGTGCTCGGCAAGGCGCCGCTCGTCGATGCGCTGCGCATCGACCACGCGGCCGCGCACCCGACCAGCATGGCCGCGGACGCGTCGTCCGCCTACGGCGGCTACCTCGCGCACGCGTGCAGCGGCTGTCACGGCGAACACTTCAGTGGCGGCCCGGTGCCGGGTGCTCCGCCGGGCTTTCCGAGCGCGGCCAATATCACGCCCGATCCATCGAGCGGCATCGGCAATTGGTCAAAAGTGGATTTCTATACCGCAATGCGGACGGGCAAGCGCCCGGACGGCCGCACGCTCGACACGTTCATGCCCTGGCGTGCCTTCGCCACCATGACCGACACCGAACTCGATGCGCTCTGGAGCTTTCTCCATGCGCAACCGGCGCGCGCGGCGGGCGGGCATTGACGTTCCCGCGAGGACGCCATGCGGTTCGCGTACTAGGGTCACGTTCTTCTGAGCAGCTTCCCGAATACGGCCTGCCGCTTGCGCTCCACGTACCCTTCGCGCAGATAGAAGCGATGCGCGCGTTCGCGGCTCACGTTGCTGCGCACGCGGATGTCGTCCACGCCCGCGGCGGCGGCCCACGCCTCGGCGGCGGCCAGGAGCTGCGCGCCGACGCGCGACCCGCGTCGATCGGCTGCGACCACGAGACCGTTGATGATCGCGCTCGGTGCGTGCGTGAGCGCGGGTTCGAGATTCACGCCGATCCAGCCGACGACGCGCCCCTCGGCTTCGGCCACGAACACCGTCGCGGTTGCGCCGAGCAGGGCCGGCAGGCGCTGCCGCATCTCGTCCGGCGTGGCCGGGTAGCCGAGTTCGCCGCTGAGCTCGGCGAGCGCCGGCGCATCGTCGAGCGCGGCATGGCGGATGACGACCTCGCTCATCGGCGATTCCCTCCGGTGCGGATGCGCTCGAGCGCCGAGTAATGCGGCACGATGTACCGTTCCGCCAAGCTGCGTTCGAGCGGGCCGGCTTCGGCGCGCTTGGTGTCGCGGTCGTCTTCGAACGCTCGGTGCGGCCGCTTGGCATGGACCCTGAGTGCTGCCGCGAACTGAGCAGCTTCGACCTCGGCCGGGTCGAGGCCGAACGCACGCGGCACGCGTGCGGCGAGCGCCTCCGGCAGCTCGGCATAGTTGAGCAGATGCGCGGCGTCGACGTGCGGCAGCATCTGCCGGCAGATCGCACCGAGCACGCGCGCGGCGTACTCGGCGAGCGCATCGTCGCCGTCGACCGAGAACACCGCGTCGAGCCATCCCGGCGGCAGCATGCCCGGAACCGTGTGGCGGCCCGGCTGGCGCCGATGCGAGACGAGCACCTCCACCGGATCGCGGTACACGAAAATCCAAGGTGCTTGCGGCGCGCATGCATGCAATGGCGCGAACGCAAGCACGTGCCAGGCATCGAGCTTGATCGTCGCGCGCGTAGCGTCTGCGCCCGGCTGCGCGAGTGCCGCGAGCACGGCGCGCGGCGCGAGGAATTGCGCATCGCCGGCAGTCAGCGCGAACATGAGCGCGCTGTCGAGCGGGCCAGGCTCGCCGACCACGCGCTGTCCGGGCCAGACCTTCAGCGCTTGCCCGAGAAGCGTCGAGCCGCAGCGCGACATGTGGAAGATCAATCCGATCGGCAGCGCGGCGGCTTCGAGATCCGCGACGAAGTGCGCCGTGATCGGCGTGCGCACGGCGAACAGGCGATTGAGCGGCCGCCCGCGCAGCGCGGTGAGCGTGAACTCGTAGAACGGCGCCGCTCTGTTGAGCTCGCCGTTGATCCAGACGAGTTCGAGACCCTGCATCCCGGGTTCGCACGAACACGGCAGCCAGCCGCGCCGCGCCTGCGCAGGCCAGTGTTCGAGTACGGCGCCGTGGCGGCCGAAGCGGCCGCGTGCTCCGCTCGCGAGCGCCGCTGTGTCGAGCAGGATGCCGCGCTCGCGCGCGGCAGCGCAGAGCGCATCGGCGAACGCTGCGTCGTCGTCGATGCGCGCGAGCGCGCGTGCGAGCTCGGGCTCCGCGGCGATGCACTGCGCCACGCGCGAGAGCGCCGCGTCGGGGAGCGGCACGTCGCGGGCGGCGCTCACGGCATTGCGTTCAGCAGCAGGAATCGCCGTGATGCGAGTGCGCCGCGCTCGCGGCGACGCCCGCGGTCAGCCCCTGCTGGCTGGCGCGATAGTGGTCGGCGATCACGCGCGCCACGCACATGCTCACGCGCTTGCCGGTCGGAATGTGCAGGAACTCGTTGGGTCCGTGCGCGTTCGACTGCGGCCCGAGCACGCCCGTGATCAGGAATTGCGCGCCCGGGAATTTCTCGCCGAGCATGCCCATGAACGGAATGCTGCCGCCTTCGCCGTTGTATGCGGGCGGCGGACCGAAGAACTCGCGCGAGGCCGCATCGACCGACTGCTCGAGCCACGGCGAAAGCGCCGGCGCGTTCCAGCCGGTCGTCGCCTTCTCGAGCTCGAAGCCGATCTTGCAGCCGTAGGGCGGATCGCGTTCGAGCAAGCGCTTGACGAGCTCGCCCGCGCTCGTGCCGTCGAGCGTCGGCGGAAGCCGCAACGAGAGCTTCACCGACGTGAACGGCCGCAGCACGTTGCCCGCCGACTCGAGCGGCGGGATGCCGGCCGCGCCGGTGACGGCGAGCGCGGGGCGCCACGTGCGATTGAGCACGAGCTCGGTGAGATCGCTCTCGAGCGGACGCATGCCGGCAACGAACGGGAACTTCGAGTACACCGCGTCGCCGAGCACCTCCGCCGTGCGCCGCGCCTGCGCGATGCGCTGCGCGGGGATCTCGACGTAGAGCTCCTGGGGCTTGATGCGGCCGCTCACCTCGTCCTCGAGCCGCGACAGGAGCTGGCGAAGAATGCGGAAGCTCGACGCGACGATGCCGCTCGCGTCGCCCGAATGCACGCCTTCGTCGAGGACCTTGACCGTGAGGGTGCCGCCCGTCATGCCGCGCAGTGAGGTCGTGAGCCACAGCTGGTCGTAGTTGCCGCAGCCCGAATCGAGGCACACGACCAGCGACGGCTTGCCGATGCGCGCGGCCAGATGATCGACGTAGTACGGCAGATCGTAGCTGCCCGATTCCTCGCAGGCTTCGATCATGATGACGCAGCGAGCATGCGGCGCGCCCTGCTCCTTGAGCGCCATGATCGCGGCGAGCGAGCCGAACAGCGCATACCCGTCGTCGGCGCCGCCACGGCCGTAGAGCCTGTCGCCTTCGATCACGGGCTTCCACGGACCGAGGTGCGCGGCCCAGCCGGTCATTTCCGGCTGCTTGTCGAGGTGGCCGTATAAAAGTACACAATCGTGCGCGGCGTCGGCGGCGGTGCCGGGAATGTCGATGAAGATCAACGGCGTGCGGCCGGCCAGGCGCACGACCTCGACGCCCATGCCGGCGATCGGCTGCGACTTGGCCCAGGCCTCGAGCAGCGCCACGGCCTGGTCCATGTAGCCATGCTCGGCCCATTTCGCGTCGAACATCGGCGACTTGTTCGGAATGCGGATGTAGTCGACGAGCTGCGGGACGATCTGGCTGTCCCAAAGGCCGGCGACGGTATCTCGGGTCTGGCTGGAATCCATGGCGCACCTGTTTCTGACGAGCCAGCAAGTGTACCCGCGCCGGAGCCCGCGCGCACCCTGCTAGACTGCGCACGCCGCCGCGCCATGGAACGAATCAGAGCCACGATCCGATGATCCTGCCCCGCTATCACATCGCCCCCTCCACGATCGTCGGCGCCGGCAAGGGCCTGTTCCTCGACGAACCGGTCCCGGCCGGACGGCTCATCACCGCGCCGGACGACATCCGCAAAGTATACAAATGGAATGAAGTGCTGACCCTGCCCGACGCCAGCGCGCTGCTCGCGGCCACCGTGCGCTGGTTCGAGGACCGCTACACGGTCACGCCGGAATGGCCGGACGAGTGCTACATCAACCACGCATTCGCGCCCAACGGGCTGTGGCATCTCGGCTTCGTGTTCGCGCTCGCCGATCTGCCGGCCGGCGTCGAGATCACGATCGACTACCGGCATCTGCTCGCGCCCGGACAGGAAGAGGATTTCAGCGACGCCACGACCGGCGAACGCATCGTCGGCTACAGCTGGCACGAGAGCCTGACCCGCTCGACGGCGCAGCTCCACGCGCTGTTCACGGCGCGTCCGACCGCTCCCGAGGGCTGCGGCTGATGCGTGCCCGTGTGCTGCGCCGCGGCGACTATCGGCGCATGCGCTGGAAGAACGGCGGCGGATGGACCACCGAGCTCGCCGTGCATCCGGCCGGCGCCGAGGACGGCTTCGATTGGCGCATCAGCGTCGCCGACATCGAGAGCGACGGCGCATTTTCCACTTTTTCGGGTTGCGAGCGGCATATCGCATTGCTCGAGGGCGCGGGTATGGAGCTCCGCTTCGATACCGCACCCGCAGCCACGCTCGAACGGCGCCTCGAGTTCGTGCGCTTCGCCGGCGAATGGCAGACCTTCGGCGCGCTGCGCGCCGGCCCCGTGCGCGATTTCAACGTCATCGCGCGACGCGACGCGGTGCGCACCGACGTCTGGCACCGTCCGCTCGTCGGTCCCATGGTCTTCCCCGCTGACGCCGAAGCGACGTGGTTCGTCTACCTCGCGGCCGGCACCGCGTCGCTCAAGCTCAGCGAACTGCAGCCGCTCGAAGCGGGCGATTCGCTGCTCATCGCGCCGGGCGCGGAAAACGTCGTGCTGACGGGCGGCGGCGAGGTGGCGATCGTGAAGTTCACGAAACGCGAATGACTGCGGTTCGCTCGTAAATCAGCGCGGTGCGCGTTGCCGGCGCGCCCGCCGTGCGCCCACGAAATGAATCAGCACGGGCACGGCGAACGACAGACCAAGCACCCAGTGGACCAGGCGCGCGGCGCTTTGCCAGTCGTCGTCCGCGGTGTAGTACAAAAGATATCCGGTAATCGCCAGCAAAGCGATCAGCGCGAGCATGGCGACGCCGCTCGCGCGCCAGCGCGTTTGTGCGAACGCCGGGTACGCGTGCGTACCCCAGAGCACACCGGTGAACCAGAGCATCGCGAACGCGCTCGCGCCGTGCAGACGCAGCCACCAGACCTCGAGCGGATGCGGCTCGAGGCCGAAGTCGCCGCGGCGCATGAGGAAATAGTGGAAAATGAGCCAGAGTATACCGGTACCGAACGCCAGCGCGAGCGTGGCGTAGAGCGCACGCCGGCGGCGATGCGGAACGCCGAGCCCGAACGGATGAGCGGGACGGGGCGTACGTTTCACGCGGCGTTCTCCAGGCGAATCCAGCCGGAACGTGGATCGTGGCGCGCCGCCTGCGCACCGAAATGCGCGAGCGCCCGCGCGCTCGTCCGTGCGTCGCTCGCCAGCACGACTTTGGTCAAGGCGTCGGCGATCACGCAGCGGGCGGCGGCGACGGACGCGCAAAGACCCGGCGCCACTTCGGCTTGCGTCGCGCCGTGGCGATGCACGCCGGCGGCCTGCGTCGCGCTCGTCGCGATCGCCGCATCGCGAAGCTCGAGCGTCGGCCGTGACGGTAACGCGCCGTCGCCCGCGCGCAGATGAACGCCTTCGGCACGCGGCCCGAAGCAGCGCAAATCACCGCCTGCATTGACGCAGATTTGCGTGGCGCCGCGCACTTGGAGGAGCTCGACGGCACGATCGACCGCATAGCCTTTCGCGATGCCGCCCACGTCGATCCAGAGCGGACGGCGCAGACGTACGCGGTTCCCGGCCAGGAGCTCGATGTCGCCGGCGCGTGCGGCGGGATCGGGCGTGAACGGCGAGCGCGGACGCGGCAACGCGCCTGCATTCACGAGCGCGGCGCCGACGGCGACATCGAAAGCGCCGCCGGTAAGATCGGCGACGAGGCGTGCGATCGTCAGGACTTCGTGCGTTCGCGCATCGACCTCGATCTCGGCGCCGGCATGCGCGGCGTGGACGCGGGAGAGATCGCTGTCGGGCGCGTGGAAGCTCATGAGCGCATGCACGCGGCCGACTTCCGCGAAGGCTTGCGTGAGCGCCGCTCGCGCATCCGCTTCGCGCAGGCCTTCCACCCGCATCTCCACGAGCGTTCCGAGCAGCGGACGGGCGCGGCGCAGCACGGGGTTCATGGCGAGCTTGGATGCTTCGTCTTCAATGAGGCGTCGTAGAGCTTCAGCAAGCGCTGCACGCCCTCGGTGAGATGTCGGCAGGACAGCGTGGCGCCGGAGATATTGCGGATATCCTTGCCCAACGCGACCGGATCGGCCACCGTCTTGCCGACGAACTGCTTGCGCCACGGCGCGAGCCGCACCTCGCCGCCATGCGACTCGCGATAGTCGAGCACCTCCAGCAGGCTCACGGCGCCCTGCGCGTCGAGCGCGAGCGCATACGTGATGCGCTCGCTCTTGCCGACCACCTGATCGACGATGAGCCAGCCGCGTAGGGCGCCGCCGCTGCGTGCCGTGAAAACGCGCGGTGCCCAGCCCACCGGCGCGTCGAGCGCCGCAGCCGTCGCGGCATCCGGAGGCGCGAGTTCCTCGAACTGCGCCTGGGCGAACGCCTCCTGCTGCGCCTCCTCGACGCTCATGTACTGCGTCGCATACGCGGCCGGAGCGGCTGCGCTCGCGAGCGCGCCCGCCGCGGTCAACCAGCGTGCGTGCATTCCGGCGCCTCAGAATTGGTAGCCGATGCCGAGATCGAAGCGATTGCCATAGCCGAGCGCGACGTCGTCGTAGCGGAAGTCCTGGTAATCGATCTTGAATACGACATTGGGGTTGAGATAGTAGTTGATGCCGCCTGTCCAGACACGCTGGGTCGGCAGCGCGGGCGTGCCGAAGCCGGCCGGTTGCGCAGCGTATGACGCTCCCGTGTTGAACGCTTCGTAGCGCAGGAACGGCACGAACGACGACGTGTTCCACTCCAAGGCGCGCCACGCGCCCTGCACGTAACCGCCCCAGAATGATTTCGGCACTGGTGTGGGCTGCCCGACGAAGCTCAGGTTCAACGCGCGGGTGTCGCTGATCGTCGCGCGGGTATAGAGCGCCGACACGTCGAACGGTCCGGTCTGCCAACGCGCGTGCACTTCGCCGAGCAACAAACGCGCATCGTCGGCGGCGAAGTTCGCGTCGCCGGACGTTCGCTTGCTCGTGTCCTGGCCGATCTTGCCGCCGAAGACGCCGCCGCCGAGATCGAGGCCCGGAATGCCGAGCCAGTTGACCGCGGCCCACACCGAGGGATCGTGCGCATGCGCGAGCTGCAGCTCCTGATGGATGCTGCCGAGCGGCGAGGCGCGGCCTTCGTCCGAGGTCGGATCCCAGTTGCCGAGATCGGGACCGGTGACGACCGCGACGTTCCAATTGAAGCCTGCATCGGTGCTGCCGTAGGCCGCAACGCCGCCCTCGCGCCACGTGGACGGGATGATCGCCTGCTCGACGAAGTTGCGCTCCACGCCGTAGTACTGCGTCGGTTCGTGATGCTCGTTCAGAAGTCCGAGCGGCACGAGCATGAGACCCGCACGCACGCCGTAGCTCGGCGAAAGGGCGTGCTCGACGTAGAGCTGTTCGACTTCGGATTCGCCCTGATCGACATTCGAGGTGACTGCGTGTTCCCACTCGAACTCGCCGTACACGCGCGTGGACTCGTCGAACACGTGGTTGAAGCCGATCACCGCGCGCGTGAGGTCGGCCTGCGCGTCGGCCGCATGCGCCGTAGGGTGGTTGTAATCGAGCTGGCCGTAGCCCCACAACGTGGTGCCCTCGCCGAGCGCGATGCCGGGATTCGGTGCTCCCGGCCCCGGATTCGCCGCGCTCGCGGAGCTCGGTGCCGGCACGGATGACGCCGGTGCCGGCGCGGCGGCGGCGGTGGATGCAACGGCGAGGTTCGGCGCGCGATCGGCCTGCATCTGCCGCACCGCTTCCTTGAGCGCAGCGACTTCGGCGCGCAGCGTTTCCACTTCCGCCTGCAACGCGGCCTCGTCCGCATGCGCAGCGGAAGCGGCGCAGAATGCGAACACCGCGCATGCGAGCCGGATACGTGGTTTGTCATGCGACATTTTATCTTTCTCCACTTTTTCTATTACGAAGTTCCGTCGGGAGCGCGTCGCGCGCGGGGTCGCAGGTGTCGGCCGCCCTCCGCTGCCATGCTTCAATAGAAATTATAATGAGAACGATTCGCATTTAATGATACCGCGGTAGAGCTTGTCAATGCGACCGGCGGCGGAGTGCGTTCGAGGTCTCTGAGCGACCTTCCGTCGGGGTGTCGACAGCCGGACTACCCACGTCGCAACAGGGAGTTACGGGAGTTGAAACGGTGCAGTGACTACGGTGACTCCGGCACCCCGAATGCCGGGCGAGCGAATCAATCCCAACGGTCGTCGCGCGTGAACACGTCGCCGTTTTCGATCTTCACGGGGAAGGTCGCGATCGGTTCGTATGCCGGCGGACAACGCACCGCGCCCGTGCGGACGTCGAAGCGTGCGCCGTGGCGCGGACACTCGATCTCGTGGCCGTGCAGTTCGCCGCCGGCGAGCTCGCCGCCGTCGTGCGTGCAAACGTCCTCGATCGCGTAGAGCTCGCCGTCGATGTTGTAGAGCGCGATCGGCACGTCGCCGTCGTAGACGAGCTTGAACTCGCCGGGCAGGAGCTCCGATCGGGCGCAGACGCGAATCCAATCTGACAAAGGCGGTTCCAGTTTGCGTAAAGGTCGAGATTTAACCACGAAGACCGCGAGACAAACCGGGCGGGATGGTGCTGAACCGAATTTTGCCTTCGCGTTCTTCGTGCCTACTCCGTGTTCTTCGTGCCCGTTGCTCTCGGCTCACAGCGCCTTGACGAGCAGCTCGAAGCGCAAGTCGTCGCGCTTGGGGATGCCGAAGCGCGCGTCGCCGTAGGGAAACGGCTTGTAGATGCCCGTGCGGCGGTAGCCGCGGCGCTCGTACCAGGCGATGAGCTCGTCGCGCACCGAGATCACGGTCATTTCCATTTTTCCACATTTCCACTCGTCGCGCGCGATGCGCTCGGCTTCCTGCATCATGAGCCTGCCGACGCCGCCGCCCTGCAGAGTCGGGCGCACCGAAAACATGCCGAAATAGCAGGCGCCGCCATCCAGCTTCTCGAGATGGCAGCAGGCGAGCAGCTCACCGTCGCGTTCGCCGAGCAGCACGCGGCTGCCGGTCTTTACGACGATCTCGCTGACGCCGGCCGGATCGACGCGCTGGCCGTCGAGCAGATCGGCTTCGGTGGTCCAGCCGGCGCGGCTCGCGTCGCCGCGATACGCGGACTCCACGAGCGCGACGATACGCGCGACATCGGCCAGCCGGGCCGCCCGGAAATTCAAGTCTTGCGAGGTTGCGACAGCATTCATCCTTAAATCCCGTATGGAAAAATAATACGACCGGAGCGTCCGCTATGCCATTGCGGACCAGGCGCACAGCATGCCGCAAGCCGCGCGCCGGGCCAGTGCCGCCGGTCACCCTTGAAATGCCGCTCAGGCGAGCAGCGTGCGGACACGCGCGAGCGCCGCCACGAAGCGGTCGATTTCGTCGTGCGTGTTATAGAACGCGAGCGAGGCCCTGAGCGTCGCAGCGACGCCGAAGAATTGCATCAGCGGATGCGCACAATGGTGGCCGGAACGCACGGCGATGCCTTCGTTGTCGAGCAGCGTGGCGAGATCGTGCGCGTGCGCCCCTTCGACGAGGAACGCGAACACGGGCGCCTTCTGCGGCGCCTCGCCGAACAGCCGCAATCCCGGCACCGCAGCCAGGGCGGCGGCGGCGTAACGCGAGAGCTCGGCTTCGTAGGCGCGGATGCGCTCGCGGCCGACCGCTTCGATGTAGTCGATCGCAGCACCGAGCCCTACGAAGCCCGCGATGTTCGGCGTGCCCGCTTCGAACTTGTGCGGCAGATCGGCGAACGTGGTGCCGTCGAAACGCACGGTCTTGATCATCTCGCCGCCGCCGAAAAACGGCGGCATCGCATCGAGCAGTTCGCGGCGTCCCCAGAGCATGCCCGTGCCGGTCGGTCCGAACATCTTGTGGCCGGTCAGCGCGTAGAAATCGCAGCCGAGCGCCTGTACGTCGATCGGCAGATGCGGCGCGGCCTGCGAACCGTCGACGAGCAACGGAACGTCGAGCGCGCGGCAGGCGCGCGCGAGTTCGCGGATCGGGTTGACCGTACCGAGCACGTTCGAGACGTGGGTCACGGCGGCGAGTTTCACCGCCGGCGTCAGCATCTCGACGAAGCGCTCGACGAGGAGCTCGCCGCTCGGCGCGATCGGCGCCGCCTTGAGCGTCGCGCCCGTGCGCGCGCAGATCAGCTGCCACGGCACGATATTGGCGTGGTGCTCCATGGCCGTGACGAGAATCTCGTCGCCGGGCTTGAGCCGCGGCAGGGCGTAGCAGTAGGCGACGAGATTGATCGATTGCGTCGTGCCGCTCGTGAAGATCACCTCGTCGCGCGACGGCGCGTTGACGTAACGCTGCAGCTTGCCGCGCGTCGCTTCGAACGCCGCCGTCGCCTCTTCGCCGAGCGTGTGCATCGCGCGCGCGACGTTCGCGTTGTGCTCACGGTAGAAATCGTCGACGGCGTCGATGACCGTCTGCGGTTTCTGCGACGTGTTCGCACTGTCGAGGTAGACGAGCGGCTTGCCATGCACGCTGCGCGCGAGCAACGGAAAGTCCGCACGATAGCGGCGCGCATCGAATCGGGTTTGCGCGGCGTCGGGAAGAGCGTTCATGCGGCCGCTCCAGGCAGGCGCTCGGCCAATAATGCATCGAGTCGCGCGGCGAGCGACGCGTCCTCGCCCTGATAGGCTTCGCGGCAGAATCCGGCAATGAGCAGACTGCGCGCGATCGCCCGCGGCACGCCGCGCGAGCGCAGATAGAACAGCGCGCGCTCGTCGAGCTGCCCCACCGTCGCGCCGTGGCTCGCCTTCACTTCGTCGGCGTAGATTTCGAGCACCGGCTGCGCGTCGATCTCGGCGTTGGCGGACAAGAGCAGGTTCTTGGTCTGAAGCTGTGCGTCGGCGCCGTCCGCGCCCTCGGCCACGGTGATCGCACCGTGCAGGATTCCGCGCGCGCGCTGGTCGGCGACGCCGCGCCAGAGCACATCGCTCGCGGTGTCGCGCGCGGCATGGCGCACGTCGAGGTGCACGTCCGTATGCTGCCGTCCGCGCAGCGCGAACACGCCGCGGCTGTCCGTGCGCGCAGCGGTATCGGCGAGTTCGCAATCCAGATCGAGGCGCACGAAGCGCCCGCCGAAAAGCGCATGCGTCGTGCGGTATTGCGCATGCTTCCGCACGACCGCGCGGACGCGCCGATAGAGCGAGATCGAATCCGGCAGATCGCTGAGCGTGGCGACCGAGAGCGTGGCGTCGGCAGCGACGCAATGCCTGGAGACCAGCGCACCGAGCACCTCCGCGCCCGCAGCGCCGAGATGATGCTCGAAAATCGTCGCGGCGCCCGACTCGACGACGATGTCGCACGTCGCCTGCCATTGCGCGGACGAGCCGGCAGCGATGCCGAGATGGACGAGATGCACTGGATGCTCGGTGCCGCCGCGGATCGTGAGCGTGATGTGCGCGGCGTCGACATCGAGTCGCACGGTGTCGCCGAGCGCATGCGTGTCCGAAAGCTCGGCCGACCATCCGCCGTTGACGAACACGAGCCGCCGCCCGCCCGATTCGGGCCAGGCGAAACGCGCACGTATATCGGTGGAGACCGACGTTGCGGGATCGGCCTCGGCGAACGCCTGCTGCGCGAGCGCGCGCAGCGCATTGCGGCTGTAACGCCAGGACTCCTCGCGTTCCTGCGCGCTGCTGCCGAGCAGTGCGTCGAGCGCCGCGGCGTCCATCACGCCGCTCCGATCTGATCGGGCACGCGCCGCTCGGCGATCCAGGCGTAACCGTGCTCTTCGAGCTTGAGCGCGAGCGATTTGTCGCCGCTCTCGACGATGCGTCCATCGACCATCACATGGACGAAATCGGGCACGATGTAGTCGAGCAGGCGCTGATAATGCGTGATCACGACGAACGCGCGCGCCGGGTCGCGCATCGCGTTCACGCCGTCGGCGACCATGCGCAGGGCGTCGATGTCGAGACCCGAATCGGTTTCGTCGAGGATGGCGAGCTTGGGTTCGAGCAGCGCCATCTGGAAGATCTCGTTGCGCTTTTTCTCGCCGCCCGAAAAGCCCGCGTTGACGGCGCGGTGCAGCAGCTCGTCGGAGATGTGCAGCACGCCGAGCTTCGCGCGTACGAGCTTCAGGAACTGCATCGAATCGAGCTCGCCCTCGCCACGATGCTTGCGCTGCGCATTGAGCGCCGCCTTGAGGAAATACGTGTTGTTGACGCCCGGGATCTCGACCGGATACTGGAACGCCAGGAATACGCCTTCGGCCGCGCGCTCCTCGGGCGCGAGCTCCAGAAGATTTTTCCCGTTGTATACAATGGAACCCCGCGTCGCCTCGTAGCCTTCACGGCCCGCGAGCACGTTGCCTAGCGTGGATTTGCCCGCGCCGTTCGGGCCCATGATCGCGTGCACCTCGCCCGCGTTCACGGCCAGCGAAAGGCCTTTCAATATTTCCTTGCCCGCGACGCGGACGTGGAGGTCGTCGATGTGAAGCATGGTCATGCTTTCTTCTTCCTGCGATCGAATTCGTCGATGTCGGTCTGTTCGTCGCGCGCCGTCATCCCACCGCGCCTTCCAGCGACACTTCGAGCAGTTTCTTCGCCTCTACCGCGAACTCCATCGGCAGCTCCTTGAAGACCTGCTTGCAGAAGCCGTCCACGATCATCGAGACCGCGTCTTCCTCGCCGATGCCTCGGCTCAGGCAGTAGAAGAGCTGGTCTTCGGAGATCTTCGACGTGGTCGCTTCGTGCTCGACGATCGCGCCCGGGTGCTTGACCTCGATGTACGGGAACGTGTGCGCGCCGCATTTCTTGCCGATCAAGAGGCTGTCGCACTGCGTATGGTTGCGCGCGCCTTCGGCCCCCTTCTCGACCTTGACCAGGCCGCGGTAGGTGTTCTGGCCGCGACCCGCGGAAATCCCTTTCGACACGATTTTGCTTTTTGTATTTTTCCCAATGTGGATCATCTTCGTGCCGGTATCGGCCTGCTGACGGTGGTGCGTCAGTGCGACCGAATTGAACTCGCCGACCGAATCGTCGCCGCGCAGCACGCAGCTCGGATACTTCCAGGTGATCGCCGAGCCGGTCTCGACCTGCGTCCAGGAGATCTTGCTGCGCGCGCCGCGGCAGTCGCCGCGCTTGGTCACGAAGTTGTAGATGCCGCCGACGCCGTTCTCGTCGCCCGGATACCAGTTCTGCACGGTCGAATACTTGATGCTCGCGTCGTCGAGCGCGACGAGTTCGACGACGGCGGCGTGCAGCTGGTTCTCGTCGCGCATCGGCGCCGTGCAGCCTTCGAGGTACGAGACGCTCGCACCCTCTTCCGCGATGAGCAGCGTGCGCTCGAACTGGCCCGTGTCGCGCGCGTTGATGCGGAAATACGTGGAAAGCTCCATCGGACACCGCACGCCTTTCGGCACGAACACGAAGCTGCCGTCGGAGAACACCGCCGAGTTGAGCGCCGCGAAATAGTTGTCGCCCGGCGGCACGACTGAGCCCAGGTACTTGCGCACGAGGTCGGGATATTCGCGGATCGCCTCGGACATCGAGCAGAAGATCACGCCGGCATCGGCGAGCTCCTTGCGGAACGTCGTGCCGACCGACACCGAATCGAATACCGCGTCGACCGCGACGCCGGCGAGGCGCGCGCGCTCGTGCAGCGGCACGCCGAGACGGTCGTAGGTCTCGAGCAATTTCGGGTCGACCTCGTCGAGCGATTTCGGCCGGTTCTTCGGACGCGAGAAATAGCTGATCGCCTGGAAATCGATCGGCGCGATGCGCAATTTTGCCCAATGTGGATTTTGCATCGTCAGCCAGTGGCGATAGGCGGCGAGCCGCCATTCGGTCATCCACTCGGGTTCGTGCTTGCGCGCCGAGATCGCGCGCACGACCTCTTCGTCGAGGCCGGGCGGCAGGCTCTCGCTTTCGATGTCGGTCACGAAGCCCGCGCTGTACCGGCGATTGATCGCTTCGGCGACGGCGTCGCCCGCGGCTTCGGTGCGTTGCACGCTCTCGTCGTTCATACCGTCGCCAAATGCAAAGGAATCGCCGCACGCTTGGGCGGCGGCTTGAGCATGTCGGCGAGGCTCACGCCCTCCAGCGCCTGCGCGATCGCCTGGTTGATGCGCCGCCAGTTGACGCGCACGCCGCAATGCGGCTCGTGACCGCAGAGGCCGCTCTGCGCGCTGCATTCCGTCATGCCGATCGGGCCCTCCATGGCGACGACGATATCGGCGATGCTGATGCGCTCCGGCGCCCGCGCGAGCCGATAGCCGCCGTTCACGCCGCGGAACGACTCGACGAGCCCGGCGTGCGCGAGCTGTTTGAGCAGCTTGCTGACGGTCGGCAGCTCCAGCCGCGCTTTTTCGGCGAGTTCCTGCGCGCTGTGCACGTGAGCGGGCACCTCGGCGAGCGCCGTCATGACGACCGTGGCGTAGTCCGTGAGTTTGCTGACGCGGAGCATCGCGGCGTATCCCTATATCGTACTGAAATGGTACTATTTAGGGTCTGCGCGGTCAATTGCGGCGCGCGGCGCGGCGGGCGTGGGGAACTATCGGACCCGGCCGACCAAGCCGCGGACGGCGCCCGCGAACACGTAGCCGAGCCCGACGATAACGAGAGCGAACTTGATCGTCGCGCACACGGTCGCGAGTTCGGGCACGGGCGCTGCCGTGTGGTGATCCAGCATGAGCAGGATCGCCACGTCTTCGACCGCGTCGAACGGCATCGCCGCGAGCGAGCCCCAGCAAGCGGCGACACCGTAAACCACCGCGTTGCCGCCCCACCAGCGCGCGACCAACGCGCACGCCAGGCTTATCGCGAGCGGATACAGGATCAGGAACACGAAATCGAGCTTGGTATTCGTCACGGCCATCGCGCGACCGTCGGCGCCGAGCTTCTTGAGATCGTCTTCCGCCGTCGCCGTCGACCACGGCATCTCGAGCGCGATGATGCCGTGCGTCAGCTTGCCTTCGAGCTCCGCGCCGTGTCCCAGTGTCCTGAGCACGACGAAGCACAGCGCCATGGCCACGGTGAGGACGATGCACAGCCAGAATTGCGTCCGCGGCGGCAGCCGGTCGTACGGACTTTTCATGGCATCGGGCGTCTCATGACGGCCGCGCGCTCACCAGCGGGTGATGAGCGCGACCGCCGGATCGACGTCGATGGCGTCGCCGATGCGCTGCAGGATGCCGATCTGACTCGGGTCGTCCATCGCGATCGGCTGGTTGAACTCGGTCGTCAGCCGGCAATAGTTGGCCGCGCCCAGCATCTGCAGCGTCTGGTAGTCGGCGACGCCGAGCACGCCGTCGGTCAGCACGTCGACGAGCCGCGGCGCCCATTGCGCGAGTCCCCAGTTCTCCTCTCCGTCGATGTACTCCGACGCGTACCCGGTGCCGAGCGACAGCAGGCGCACCGAGGACAGCGGAATCGACATGACGTTGCGCGCATCCTGGGTCTGCGCGACCGCGCACATCGAGATGTTGTTGGCGAACACACCGCCGTCGATGAAGCCGTCGTACGATGCGAAGTAGGTCGGCGCGGCCGACGTGCGCATCGCGACGCGATAGGCGATCTCGCCGCCGTCGTCGCTCCCGTCCTTGGTCGGCATGTTGTGGAACAGCTTCGCGCGCCAACGCCGTTTGCGCGGATCGGGCTCGACCTTGTCGTCGATGTCGAACGCCGCGATCAGCACGTGGCCCTTCATGCCCGAATCCGTCACGTAGTCCGCGAGGCGCGCATCTTTGAGCAGGGAGTGACACACCGATTCGCGGTTCTTGCTGTCGTATTTCGGGCCGACGGCTTCGTCGAGCGTCTTGATCTCGTGCCAGAGGCTCCGCTCGAAAATCGCGGGGCCTTGGTTGAGATAGGCGTCCATGATCTCGCGCGGCTGCATGCCGCTCGCGAGCGCCAGCGCGATGAGCCCACCGGTGCTCGTTCCCGCGAACATGTTGATGCCG